>JAEEGH010012649.1_pt1 | contig 18858 bp, 16 predicted proteins | sample 9134181 | NCBI WGS metagenome assembly JAEEGH01 (sample SAMN16246544, study PRJNA631951) | gut metagenome | biome: gut microbiome; feature: rumen; material: DP-attached | host: Bos | place: Iran: Karaj | collected 2018-10 | reverse complement strand
ACTGGTGTCATGCAGAGATGTCATCCCCGGCTTGACCGGGGATCTCCTTTAAGCCTTTTTTGTTTCGATGTTCTGCTTGCTGCGTTCAACGATGGCGGCGACATCGCCCACATGCATGGTGCCGTCGCGGAGGTCCTTGAATTCGAACTGACCGGCTGCGGCTTTTTCCCCATCGACATAAACGACGATGCTAGCGCCCTGGTAGTTGGCCTGTTCCAGCTGCTTACCCATCTTCATAGTGGCGAGCGGGTGAGAGACCGAGTTGCCATTTGCGCGGAACACCTGGGCAGTTTCGAAAATCTTCTTCATGTCGTTCGTGAAGCTTGCGATGTAGAAATCGACATGCTGCTTCGGGCTCGGCAAAAGTCCGCGTTCGCGGAGAAGGTCTGCCAAAACTACGTCGCCCATGCCAAAGCCAACGCCCGGGATGCGGTCGCCACCGAGCTTTTCGGTGAGGCTGTCGTAACGTCCGCCGCCTGCGATAGCGCGCATCGATTTGCCCTTGTCGAACACTTCGAACACGATACCGGTGTAGTAAGCGAGACCGCGCACAATGGATAGGTCGAGGTTCACACATTCGCCAAAGCCGGCGGCTGCAAGCGTTGCAAACAAGTCTTCGATTTCGGCGAGGGCGGCTGTTGCGTTTTCGCTCTTGACGGCGGCTTTCACTTCTTCGATAGACTTGCAGCTCATGAAATCGTCGAGCTGCTTGATCTGGGCCTCGGAAAGACCCGCTTCCGTCAAAGCCTTGGCAAAAGCTTCCGGCCCGATTTTCAGGCGGCGGTCAAGAACCGGGTAAACGAGTGCCGGGTTCGGGGCGCCAATTTCTTCGAGGTAGGTGGCGAGGAGCTTGCGGCTCGAAACGCCAATCGCAAAATCGCTGTCCTTGAGGCCGAATTTACGGAGCATCGTCGCGATAGAAGCGAGCAAATCCGCTTCGGCGTAGATGCTTTCGGTACCGATAATGTCCATGTTCAGCTGGAAAAACTCGCGGAGACGGCCTTTTTGCGCCTTTTCGTAGCGGAACAGACGCGGCATGGAGAACCATTTGAACGGTTTTTTGAGTTCGCGGGCCTTTTGGATAACGAGACGTGCAAGTGTCGGGGTCATTTCGGGGCGGAGTGCAATTTCGCGGTCGCCCTTGTCTTTAAAATTGTAGAGCTGGCTTACGATTTCATCGCCGGATTTGCCGGTATAAAGTTCCAAATGTTCAAACATCGGGCCTTCGTATTCTTCGTAGGCAAAACTTTCGGCGACTTTGCGCCATGTATCAAAAATATAGTTCTGGATGCGCTCGGCTTCCGGGTAAAAATCACGTGTGCCTTTGGGCAGTTGAGGAATAGCAATACTCATAGTGCGTGCAAAGATAGAAAAGTGGTTAGTGGTTCGTGATTAGTGATTAGAAAAATGATGGTTCCTATGCGCTCATTGTCATTCAAACCTTGAACAGAAATCTTCATCTCGTATGACAAAGAAATAACATTGGTAGATATTGCTTTTTTTACAATTTTTTTACTATATTTACGCCCGAAAAAATTCAATACCTTAAAAGGAAGGTCAAATCATGGCAAGAAAGAAGATTGCACTCGTTGGTGCAGGTCAAATTGGTGGAACAATGGCTCTCGTGCTTGCACAGAAGAACCTTGGCGATGTCGTCCTTATCGATATTCCGATGACTCAGGGTATGCCGAAGGGCAAGGCTCTCGACATTATGGAAGGTCGCTCCGTCATCAATTCGTCCGTCGATCTTCAGGGTTCTACCGACTATTCCGCTATTAAGGGTGCCGATGTCGTCATCGTTACCGCTGGTTTCCCGCGTATGCCGGGCATGAGCCGTGACGACCTTCTCGACAAGAACTGCGGCGTTATCAAGACTGTTGCCGAAGCCATCAAGGAAAACGCTCCGGAAGCCTTCGTCATCGTGATTACGAACCCGCTCGACGCCATGGTCTATAACATGCAGAAGCAGTCCGGCCTCCCGGCCAACAAGGTCATCGGTATGGCTGGCGTGCTTGACTCTGCCCGTCTCGCTTGCTTCGTCGCTGACGAACTCGGCGTTTCCGTCGAAGACGTCAAGGCTCTCGTTATGGGCGGCCACGGCGACACGATGGTTTCCATCATGGAATGCGTCTCTGTCGGCGGTATCCCGGTTTCTCAGCTCATGAGCAAGGAAAAGTTTGCTGAACTCGCCAAGCGTACCGCTGGTGCAGGTGGCGAAATCGTGAACCTCCTCGGTCGCGGCTCCGCTTTCTACAGCCCGGCTACCTCTGCTATCCACATGGCTGAAGCTTACCTCCTCGACAAGAAGAGCGTGTTCTCTTGCGCTGCCAAGCTCAATGGCGAATACGGCGTGAACGGCCTCTACTGCGGCGTGCCGGTTGTCGTTGGTGCAAACGGTGTCGAAAAGATTATCGAAGTCAAGATGAGCGCCGAAGAAAAGGCTGCCTTCGACAAGTCTGTCGAAGCTTGCAAGAAGAACGCTGAATGGGTAGATGCTCATACTTAATAAGACCGCTCGGCTCTTACGCAAGGCGGGGACTCCGTCTTCGCCTCGCTCTCACGAACACGACCGGTTGATACCGGTCGCTTTTCGTTCACGGGTGACCGTTCGCGTCAGAATCAAATAGAAATATGTGAGCGACGCTCACTCTCGCAACCACGCCTCGTTAATACGAGGCGTTTGTTGCTCACACGTAATCTATTTAATGTCATTCCCGGCTTGACCGGGAATCTCCTTCTTGATAAAACAGCCCTCGGGAGAGAGAAAACCCGGGGGCTGCTTTTTTTGTTATTGTCAAATTACTTCAGCGTGATTTTCTTTGCGAAATTGACGTTTTTCCCGCTGACTTGCAGCATGTAAATTCCTGCATCGAGCGATGTAAGATTAAGTGTTGATGCAGCGTTGTCAATAGAGCCTTTCATCACGACTTGCCCAAGAGTGTTCTTGATTTCGACTATTGTGGCGGACTTGACTCCCGTGAATTCAAGCGTACGACCGTTCAAAATAGTCTTGACTGCAGAAGCTCCGCGAGCGACCTTGATGGCGTCGCCTCCGCTGCAAGCCGTATAGGGGCCGATTTTTTTGATGTTGAACTTGTATTCACCATCAACAGCTTGAATCTTGAATTTGACTGCTACGAGTCTCTTGGCCGCTTCTGGTCCCGAAATCTTAGTGGAACCGGTGTACCAGCTTGGCTGTAAGAACTTGTCCCAAGTAATTGCTCTGGTTACCGGGACGTCTGTTGTTTTAGAAAGTTTGGCGACCGGATTTGCGTATTCGATATCGGCATCGAATGATCCGAGACCAAGTTCGAGATCGGTTTGTGTATCTGAGGTGTATGTGATACAGAGTCCACCCCAAGCTGTTGCGTCACCGGGTTCAGGATCGCGACTTTCAAGAGCTTCACCGACGATATTAAAACCAATGCCGACAAAGGGGTTGTACTTTAATGTTGACTTGGACAATACGGCGACTCCGCAAACACCTTTACAGTGCGTGATTACCGAGTCTAATGATTCTCCTGTATCGGTTCTTATATCAACGGGCCAAGTGACTTTTGATTTTCCTCCGTCATCATTGTCCGCATAACTGAACCAATACCCTGATGTTTCTGTGCCGTTGTCAAGTCCTGTTTGGACTTGCGATTTGCCTTCTTCGCCGTCCCATAATTGGAATGTTCCAGCTGCATATACAGCTGATGCTGCGCAGAAAGCAGTTGCTAGTTTGATTATGTTATTCATGGTTTCCTCCTAACTCGATTGTTGATTTATAAATAAGATATACAACTTTTATTTGAATATTATAGTAGTTGAACCGATAAAAGTAAAAAGTATGTATTTGTTATGAATTGTATTTTTATGATACGGAATTAAGATAAATTAATGTGTTTTGAAGATATAAATTTAATGTAAAGTAATGACTATATAGTACAAAATGTGCTGTATACGTTGTGGTTGTGTCGATAAATGAAAAATAGCCCGCGGATATTAAACCCGTGGGCATTTTTTTGCATTTGTCATTCCGGCCTCCGAGCGGGCGGACAGCACTTGGCAACTATTTGCCTTAGTGCGCATGGCCACCTTTAGGTGGGAATCTCCATCTCGAACAGTTTTACCTCAATACAATCTTCTTTACAAAATTCACGTTTTTCCCGCTAACGCGTACCATGTAAATTCCAGCATTGAGTGTCGCGAGGTTGAGCGTTGCTGCATTACTCGTGGCGTTGTTAATTACGCCTTTCATCACGACTTGCCCGATTGTGTTCATCACTTCAACAGTCGCTGCGGATTTGTTTCCCGTGAATTCGAGCGCGCGCCTGTTTAAATTAATCTTGACTGCAGATGTTCTGCGAACAATTTTGATCGCGTCAGGTGGGGAGGGTATGCCGCATTTCTCCGGGCATGTTCCGTCTTTCGGCCCGACGGCGCAAATTCTGAATTCGTATTCACCGGGTTCCGCCTGAATTTTAAAATGCACTCCGACAAGTTGCTTTGCTGCCGATTCACCATCAAATTTAACATCGCCGTTGTACGATGAAGGCTGCTTAAAGTCGGACCACGACACTACAACCTTCTTGTCTGTTTTAGATGCCGGAAGGTTTACTGCTGGGTTTGCGTAATTCATCGTTGAATCGATGGTTTCGCCAAGGCCGAGTTCTAGGGATATGTCTGTGTCCGATGTGTAGGTCACGCAGAGTCCGCCCCAGGCGGAGGCGTCACCTGCGACTAATGTGTTGTCGGTGGCGGATGCTTCTCCGACGATGTTGAATCCCATGCCGGAGAACGGTTCTGTGGTCAATGATCCTTTATAGAGAGTGGCTGTTCCGCATACTCCGTCACAATGCTCAATAACCGCATCCATATAATGTGGTTCGCATATATCATATGCGTGACACTTTTCAACTGGGTATATAATTTTTGATTCACCTCCATTAAAGGTGTCATTATAATCGTACCAAATTCCATAGGTGTTGGTTTCGTTACCTAGTCCTGTTTCTACTACGGGGACTCCATCGGCTCCGTTCCATGTGACAAACGGCCCTGCGTGAATGGCGGATGCTGCGCAAAGTGCTGTCAATAAAAATTTTTTCATCGTAAACTCCCATGTCATTCCCGGCTTGACCGGGAATCACCTTCTCGTATTTGCTTTACCTCAGCACGATCTTCTTTGCAAAATTGACATTTTTCCCGCTGACACGCACCATATAAAATCCCGCACCGAGCGATGCAAGGTTAAGCGTTGCGGTGTAACCAATGGCGCCCTTCATCACGACTTGCCCAAGCGAGTTCAATATTTCGATGGCGGCGTTGGACTTGATTCCTGTAAATCCAAGCGAGCGTCCATTTAAAATGGCCTTGACTGCGGATGTTCCGCGAGCAATTTGAATCCCTGCACTAGACAAGCCGCATTTCTCTGGGCATGTTCCGTCTTTCGGTCCGACTGCACAAATGTTGAAACGGTAATCGCCGTCCTTTGCTTGTATTTTGAACTTGACCATGGCGAGTTGTTTTGCAGCGGTTTCGCCATCGATTTTGACGGCTCCGTTGTACGACGAAGGCTGCTTGAAATCAGACCAGCTGACAACTACTTTGTTTCCGTCTTTTCCGTTGGGCGATAGAATGTCTGTAGCTTTTGCTGCGGGCAATGTGACTGATGGATTTGCGTAATTGATTATGGAATCGGTGACTGCGCCAAGCCCGAGTTCCAGGGCTATGTCCGTATCCGATGTGTAGGTCACGCAGAGTCCGCCCCAAGATGATGCATCGCCAGTGGCTAGTGTCCGATCTTCTTCTGAAATTTGTCCGACAACACTGAATCCTAAACCCACAAATGGAGTGTAGGTTAAAGTGCCTTTTCTGAGACATGCTGTCCCGCATATTCCTTTGCATTCTAGGATGACGGGGTCTAGTGTATATGGGTATTCTGGGTTGAGGGGCATGTCCCAATGAACGTTGGATGCTCCTCCATCACCATCGTCTCCGTAGGTAAACCAGAATCCGCTCGTTTCGTTGCCGAGTCCTGTTAGGACTTGGTCGTAAACGTCATCGTCAGCTCCATTCCAGGTTCTGAATGTGCCTGCATAAACAGCTGATGCTGTGCAAAGTGTGGCCAACAAAAATCTTTTCATAATCCACTCTTCTAATCGAATCTACCCAAAGTAAAATATATTTACTTTTTCGCCTGTTTTCTATGAATAATTTTCAAATAAATGAATGATTTTTTTTTGCGTTTGTATCATGATGATACTTACGCTCTGTATGGCTGTTTGTTGTTGGTCAATAGACTTTCTATTACAAACTGTTGACTTTTAATTCGTAAAAATGTGGAATATTTCTTGTTTTTACTCGAAAAATTCGATTGTCATAAATAAATATGTGGACTTTTAATATTTTTGAATATATATTTAAAGTAGTTGTTGGACGGTGGATTTGGAGATGTTTATGGGAACTAGGAGTTCTGGATTTTTAACGACGTTGGAATGTGCCTTTTTTGGCCTTTTTGGTCTATTTGGGGTACAATCTGCTTTTGCAGCGAATCCCTTGACGACTGCTTTTTATTCTGCGGATGCGGCGGCTCTCGTGCATAACGACTCGCTCTTTATCTTTGCGGGGCACGACGAACAGGGACCTCAGGGCAACAACAATAAATCGTTCATCATGAACGACTGGCATGTGCTCGTGACCGACGATATGGAACATTATCACGATTACGGGGCTGTTTTGAGCGTCAAAACGTTCAAATGGGCAAACGCGAGCGCTTTTGCGGGTCACTGCGAATACCGGAATGGCAAGTTTTACTGGTACGTGGCCGTCCATCACGGGACTATCAAGGAAAATGGGAGTGAAGGCTTTGCGATTGGCGTTGCCGTCGCGGATCATCCGTCCGGACCGTGGAAAGACGCCATCGGGCAGGCGCTTATCACCGACAATACGCCGAATGACGTGAAATTGAACATTGACCCTGCGATTTTCTATGATGGAGACGATATCTGGATGTACTGGGGTTCGTGGAATGCGGGCCGTCGCGTGAAACTCAAGGAAAACATGATTGAACTTGCGAGTACGCCCGAAGACATCAAAATCAAGGATTTTTTTGAAGCCCCGTGGATGCATTATTTCCGTGGCAATTATTACTTCAGTTATGCTTCGGGTTACCCCTCGACGACGAATTATTCCATAGCGCCGAGCTTGAACGGACCGTGGACGCAAAAAGGCGTCATCAACGATAAAATGGACAATTCCGAGACGAACCATCAGGCTATTTTCAAGTATCTCGGGCACTGGTATTTCATGTACCACGGCGCAAATTCTCCGGGCGGCTGGACGTACCGCCGTTCCGTGAACATTGACTACCTCTATTATGACCGCGATGGCTTGATTCAAAAAATCAAGCATACGGATGGCGTGGATCCGGTCAACAATGCGCTTCTCGATGCGGGTGGTTACCGCTTGACGGTTTCGCATAGCAATTTGGCGCTCGAAGATAGTGAAGGAATGGTTGTGCAGCAGACTGCCGACGAAAAGAACGAAGCGCAACTTTGGATTCTTGAACGCGGGGATTCAGCTCGTTATTACACGTTGCAGAACTTCAAGACGAAGAAATATTATTGCCCGCCCAAGACGCTCTTGGATACTGTGAGAACGTCCGAGAAAGCTTGCGTAATCCGCATCGAAAATGCTTCGGCAAAAAAGGGGTATTTCCTCTTTGCGGATTACGATAGCGATTACCTCGGCGATGTGCTGAATATTTCCAAGGATGTTGGCATGCCGGTCATCACGTGGGTTCGTACGGGAACGGACAACCAGAAAGTGCAATTTGCGAAGGCCGAACTTCCGAAAGTGGAACCGCCGACGGGAATTGCGCGGGGCGCGCACGTTTCTGCGGGAGCGTTGAATGCGCTATTTGTACGTTATGATGTGGATTCCCGCATGATTCATTTGGAGAGTGAAACGAGGTGGACTTTGCTCGACGTGAACGGTGTTGTAATGGATTTTGGTTTTGGTTCTGTTATTCGTGTGAAATCGTTGCGCCCAGGAATGTATTTCGTTCGTTCCGGCCGTGCAATCGCAAAGGTGTTTGTGAAATGACTGTTGGCCTCTCCGTCATCCAGGAGCGTAGCGATAGGATTCAGTGCGGGACATTACTGGATTCTTCGTCACGTTGTTCCTCAGAATGACGTTATTGATCGTCATCCTGACGCCGAAGGCGGAAGGATCCAGTGAAGGTTTGTTAGTTTAAATTTTTAAGGAGTATGGTAATGAAGGTTTGGAATAAAATTTCATCGGCGGCGACTCTCGCGATGCTTGGAGCGTTTGGCGTCTCTGCGGTGTCCGCTGCCGATTGGTATGCGAAGGATAACTTGCAATCGGGTCACGACCCGAGCATGGCTCGTTTTGAGGACGGCTACGCCCTCATGAGCACGAACAACAACTTGCAACTGTGGACCTCCGAAGATGCCTACACGTGGCAAAATCACAAGTCAACGGTGAGTAAAATTCCGCAGTGGGCTTATCAATATGCGCCAAATACAGAAGGCATCTGGGCTCCGGACATTTACTACATGAATGGCGAATTCCGCGTGTATTATTGCGTGTCTGTCTTTGGCAAGCGCACGTCTGCGATTGGCTATCAATCGACCAAATCCATTATGCCGGGAACTTCGGACTACGGCTGGACGGATCACGGCCACGTTTTTCATACGGTGGCATCGGACAAGTACAATGCGATTGATGCCGACGTCGTTCGCGACACTCAGGGCAATTACTGGATGGCGTTCGGCTCGTTCGGCCTTGGAATTCAGCTAATCAAGTTGGACGCAAAGACGGGCTACCAAGCCAGCGATGACAAGACGGTTTACAACATCGCACGCCGCACGAGTAAAGCGAGCGAGGGCGCCGAAGAAGGTCCGAGCCTCATTGAACATGGGGGCAAGTATTTCCTCTTTACGGCATGGGACAAGTGCTGCCAACAAGGCGCAAACATTGAACAGACAACGTACAAGACCGCATACGGCCGTGCCGACAAGGTGACTGGCCCGTACAAGGACCGCGCTGGCAATGATATGGCAACCGGTGGTGGAACGATTCTCTTGGAACGCTATGGACGCTACGTGGGCCCAGGTGGCGGGGAGGCCTTCCAAGACTTGAACCGCGTGCGCTTTGTACACCACTACTACGATTTGAATGGCGATAAGTACAACCATATCCACATTCGCGATGTCGTGTTTACCGAAGATAATTGGGCTGAGATGGGACAGCCTTTCCTCGGGCGTTATTTGAGTGCCGAAGTCGAACATGGCGTGCTCTCGCGTGCAGTTTCGGGCGACCTCGCGATTACGCGGAGCAATACGGCTTCGAACGGAGAATATCTTGCATACGTGAATACTGCGGGTTCCAAGATTCGCCTGCCGATGAACATCATGCAAGCAGGGGAGTATCTGCTGCGTTATCGCTATGCAAACGGTGGCGATGCGGCCGCGGAGCACAAGGTGACGGTGAATGGCAAATCGCAGACGGTGACGCTTCCGCCGACAGGTTCCTGGGGCACGTTCCCCGAAAAATCCGTCGTGATGGTTCCGGCAACGCTCAAACGCGGTGGCAATTTCATCGAGATCGAGCCCTCGCCGAACGGCAACTTCGCCGAACTCGACCGCATCGACTTCTTGCGCATCATCCGCGACACGATTCCCGCAAACGGCTTTGACAACGGCATCCGCGTGCGCCTCACCGACAAGGACGAATTCGCTATCAAGGACGGCGGCTACGCCATCTTCGAAAACGTTGTAGCGGATTCCATCAAGAGCGACAAAGTTTCTATCCAAGTGAAAAATGCAACCGCAGGCAAACTCGCCATTCGCGATGGGGCTAAGAACGGAACCGTCCTCGCCGAGTGCGAACTCTCGACGGCGAAGGCTGCCGCCAATGGCTGGTCCGAAGTGAGCTGCGGAACGCTTAAAGTCGGCGGCATCAAGGACTTTTACCTGACCGCGAGCAATCTTGCAGGCGAAGCCATTGTCGGAAATATAACGTTCAAGTCGAACACCCCAGAGTCAAGCTCAAGCAGCGCTGAGATTTCGTCGAGCTCTTCCGGCACAACTGCGATCGCCCCGCGTGCTGTTCGCCCAGATAATGCTGTGTTGCCCCCTCGCAAGGGCTATCATGACCTCAAAGGCCGTCGCTTCGACAAGCAAATCCCTTACCGTGTGATGTTCTAGAATTATTCTGCAAATACACCGGATTTAATGATTTTTTGCAAGGAGGCTTTTGCCTCCTTGTATTTTATATTATCGAAGATAAAGAACTGCGTTACACCTTCGTAGTCCAGCTTGAAAAAGTTCTTGTCGCAAATTTCTTTCAATAGTTGATTAATGTTTATCTCAGGCCTTGCTGAAGGGCAGATGTCTAAAGAGCAGCGTATTTCGCGAACCTTTTGAAGAAGTTCTTTGAATTGTTCGTCAAATTTAATCAATGGAAGTATCTTGTGAATGTCGTAAATGTGTCGCGATAGACGACGAGACTTCCCGGTAAGATAGTAGTCACAAATGGCGAACACCTTATCAATTAAAGTTCGCTCTAGAGCCTGAACATTCATCATGAACGGTTCAAGTCCGTAATCTCCCAGTGAAATACCTTTTGCATAGTCAGCGATGTAATTTCCGATAGGCATCGTCTTGAACGGAAAGACCGCCGTAATTAAGCTTGTTTCGACCTTAACCGCAGGGACGATATGCGCATTGGAATTGCAGAGAGGCTTGTATTCGAATATGTAGTTATTTATATCACGGTCGCTTTGCGTCTTGTCAAAATTAGTGATAACAAGTCCCAACTTATTGGCGATGGGAGCGATTACATTGTATTTGAGTTTCTTTCGTCGCGATGTCCCGATATGTTCCGAAAAGGAAATGTCGATATCTTCTGAGAAACGGTTGATGACCTTAAGCGCCTTGGAAAGCGAAGTGCCTCCCTTGAAAACGGCCTTATCTGACGAAGTTGCAATTTCTTTAAGGATAAGGGAAACATAGTAGTCTTTTTCAACTAGGTCTGCCTGTATTTTAGATGCCTTGCTTACTGATTCTAAAACATTTAGGAACTTTTCTTTATCTTCATGCAAATACATCGTAAAGCCTCAAGTCGTATATATACTTGTACGTTTTTAGGGGAAAGTTCTCAATGTATTTATCCACATCGGCACGGAGAATCTTGTTGCGCAGAATATGCCTGCGGATGATGTCGGGAGCTTCTTCCTCGCAACAATAGTCGGTATATTCTTCGACATCCTTCAGTAAATCCAGAAGTTGAAGAACGTTGCGGTTGTCCTTGGTGACCTCAACCTTGGCTCGGCGAATATAAAATGGAATTTCTCCGACTTTTACTTCGCGTGCGATGGCGGTGGTGTTGTTCGTTACGATTTCTTCTTTATACGGCACCTGTAGGCAGAGCCCTAGCTGATTTGCGAAGGTGTAGCCCGAATAATATCCATAAATCTCGTCGCCATTGGTGATGTACTTGTATTCCGCGACCATGTTAGATGATATGGGATAATATTCGTGGTTGGGATCCGGTAAAAAATAGACTCCTGGCTCAAATCGCGAAAGTTCACCTGCGTCTACCAGTTTCTTGAATTGTTGACGCAGATTCCCTGCCGAAAGTCCTAGTGACTCAGCATCTTCGGTGAAAATCGGTTTCCCCGGCCCAAATTGTGATTTCAGAAATTCCAAAAGCATTTTACGCCTATATTAACGTATTTTAATATACATAATAAAAAAGTGTTTGTCAATAGGGCTATCATGACCTCAAAGGACGTCGCTTTGATAAGCAAATCCGTTATAGGGTGATGTTCTAGGGGTCATCAGTTTGGCAAGGTGGTCAAAATTTTTGATCACCTCCTTTCTTATTTCAGTAACTTGTTCTCTCCGATGGATTCCAGTACAGTCATCTGAGAAATCGCAATCTGGTTCAGCTTTTGCAATCGTTCTGGTTGCGGCAAACCTTCCTTGATCAGGACGGAATTCAACGATTCCATGTTCGAAAGGCATATAAGCTGGTTTACCGTCGCATAGTCTCGTACATTGCCCTGTAAATCGGCATGCGCATCGCGCCAATCTTTAGCGGTAAATCCAAATAATGCGACATTCAAAACATCGGCTTCGTTTGCATAAACCATATTCATCTGTTGTTTTGTAAGTGTCGCCGGAATCAAGTTCTGTTTGATTGCGTCCGTATGGATACGGTAATTGATTTTAGAAAGTTCCCGCCGCACGGACCACCCCAATTGAGCCTGCTCGACTTCCTTGAGACGCTGAAACTCTTTAACCATGTATATCTTGAATTCTGCGCTAATCCACATTGCAAACTCAAATGCAATGTCTTTATGTGCGTAGGTTCCGCCATATCGACCGGCTTTGGCAACCAAAGAAACGGCATTAGTTTTAGCCTGAAATTCTTTAACGCTGATTTTAAAGCTATTGAGACCTGACCGATCTTTAATTATGGCGAATTCGCCATAATTAAAACTTGGATTGTAGATTTTTTCCCAAATTCCTATAAATTCAAGCGTATTACGGTTTCTCAGCCAGTCTGTTATGAAAAAATCCCCATCTTTAGCCTTGAGCATGTCAGTCAGCGAAATGTAATCCTCGTTGCCGACTTTTTGCACGGAAATTTCCGCATCCATAACCTTTATTTTCATCGTCACCTCCCTGCGGACAAGCGTAAAACCGCAGTGTTTGAAATTTTGAGCACTAGAACATTTGTTCACTAATAAATATAAACTTTCTAGGGATGAATGTCAAGAAATTTTTGGAAAAAAAACGAAATTTTCTCTCGTACAGATGCGGGTGTCATCTTTTACCATTCCAATAATCTATATTATGAACGACATAGCCCCGTACCGAAAGGTTCGGAGCGATCGGTTTTAGAGTTATTGCTCTTATTCTCGCGTCCTTAAAACACGACCAAAGTTTTACGCAATAAGAATAAGGCTTACAACGCACACCCGAATTAGGGCGTGGGTCGTTTGCTTGTTTTGCGTAGGGCTTCTTGGTCGTTGCCTAAGGACGAACAGGTATTCGATACCACGCTTTTTTGTTTTATTGAATATTGAGGGTAGGAACAAAGACAAACGTTTTTGCTCCCGTTCTTGCGTCCTTAAAATACGACCAATTTTTTAACGCAGCAGGAATTGGACAAATGGAACTCACCTCTTTGGGGTGAGTTCTATTTGGGCATTCTCTTGTCGAAGCATATCGATGTTTCGTGAACAGAAGTGAAAACAGAACATTTCACCTGTTCCGTAGGAACATCGAGGCGTTATGGCTTCTGGCAAGAACGCACTTCGTGTGCTTTCTTTGTTCTCCGGTTGTGGAGGACTTGATCTTGGGCTTGAGGGTGGTTTTGTTACTCTCAAGAAATCCGTTAACGAAAACATCCATCCAGATTGGATTGAATATAACGTTAATAGAAATTTTGTTCGGTTGAAAAAGAACCGTTTTGAGACGGTCTTTGCAAATGATATTCTACCATGTGCACAAAAGGCGTGGAATCATTTTTTTGGTAATCGAAAGAATATTGAAGATGTTTATCGACTCAAATCCATAGTGGACTTAGTAAAAGAAAGTCGGCAAGGAACTTTTCAATTTCCCAAAAATATCGATGTGGTTACGGGAGGGTTTCCTTGTCAAGATTTCTCTGTTGCAGGAAAACGCCTTGGTTTTGATTCAGCCAAAAGTCATAATGGTGTAAATGAAGAGCATGCCGAAAACGAATCTAGAGGCACTCTGTATCTTTGGATGAAACAGGTCATCGAAATTGCTAAACCAAAAATCTTTATCGCGGAAAATGTGAAAGGTCTTGTTTCATTAGGCGATGCGAAGAAGATTATCGAGACAGATTTTAGAAATATCGATAAGGGTTATTGTGTTGTTGATGCCCAAGTTTTAAAGGCTTGGGAATATGGAGTTCCTCAAAGTCGCGAGCGTGTTGTTTTCATAGGCATTTCAAGAAAATATGCCAACCCTCAAATTCTTGCCGACATAGAACAGAAATCCGAACAATCGCAGTATTATCCTTACCCAATAAAGACGCATGGAGATGGTCTTCAAAAAATCGTTACTTGCAAGGACGCTTTCGTTGGATTAAAAGAGCCTGACGAAAGTTCTGATGCTGCACAAAAAGCTTATTCAAAAGCGAAATACTATGGTAAAATGCAGGGCAGTTCCGAAGTTGATATGAATGGTGTTGGCCCGACTATTCGAAGCGAACATCATGGAAATATCGAATACCGCCGTTTAAGCGAAGAACATGGGGGGAAGATTTCGTCTGAATTGAAAAAAGGGTTACAAGAACGTCGCCTGAGTGTTCGCGAGTGCGCAAGAATTCAAACTTTTCCTGATGATTACGAATTCATTTTTAATGACGGAAGCAATAAAGTCAATTCATCTGATGCATATAAAGTCATTGGAAATGCGGTTCCGCCTTTGCTAGGTTACGCAATCGGGAAAAGACTCGAATCTCTTTGGAATGATTTGTTTGGAGAGTAAAAATGTCAATTTCCGTTGGTGAAAATCTTATTTGCGATCCAAAAACTTTAGAAAATTTCAACAATCTTCTTTCTTGTGCGAAGGAGAGATTGCAACGAGATTCTTCTCGATTTGCAAGTGGTGATTTTTGGAAGATTTTTGAAGGAGAGGTTTGCAAAGCGCTTGACAATTCAAAAGATTTTGTCGGGGTTTCCGATTGGAATATTGAATATATTGGCGGACATAAATTTCCAGATATTGTCGCTAGAATCAACAAGAACCAAGCCTTGGGCGTAGAAGTTAAAACGCTCAGCACACGAAATGACTCTTGGAAAGTAATGGGCGGAAGCATTATGGAATCTACAAGGATTCCAGATGTTAGTAGAATCCATGTGTTTTGCGGCAAGCAAAATCCTTTTGAAATTAAATACCGTTCTTTTGAAGATTGCGTCGAAGATGTTGCTGTCACGCACAGTCCTCGTTATATGCTGGATATGAATGTATCGAAAGATAAGTCTCTTTTTAAGAAACTAGGAAAAACATATGATGAAATTCGTCATATGAAAAATCCTTTTGATGCGTTTAGAACCTATATGGTTGATTCTAAAAAGAAGCGCAGTACGGCAACAGATAGCGAAGATTTATGGTGGTTCAGCCCTAATGTTGATGAATTTTCAAAGTTAGACTTGGCGGAAGAAAAGTTCGCAAGCTCACTTGTCAATAATAAAGTGAAATTTTGGAATCGTCTTTCATCAGATGAAAAACAAGAAATAAAAATTGAAATGCTTATAGCTTCTCCAAGTATTTTAGAAGGTGATTATGAATACGCCTGTCAATGGTTGCTACAGAGAAAAGGTGTTGTTTGCCCTTCATTCCGCGATAATTTTTCTGCTGGTGGGCGCACAATCGTAAATGGGGTGAATGTCCCACAGGTAATCGGAAAAATCAACGAATGGAAAGCTGATATTTCCAAAGCTTTCAATAAAAAAGAACTTCCGCTACAATATTTTGAGTATTGGAAAACGAAGGTTTTGTCTATCGGTAAATTTTCTAGCTCTGAAAAAGAAATCCTGAAAAAAATTGTAGCCGATATTGGAAAAAATATTGTTCATTAAAGGAGATGCCGGATCAAGTCCGGCATGACATTTGGGGGCTTAGGGGTAAGCTCTTAGATTCATGTTACCTTTTCTAATAAAAAATATTGGAAAAATCGACCTTTTCCAAACCACGCTGTATATTGCATTTGTGCGGGCAAATATGTATGTTGAATGACATGAACAAGATTGAAAATGCCGCCACATGGTCTAAAGAACGCTTCGATGCAGAACTCGAGAAAGGCTACAACGATATGCTGAACGGACGTGTTACGCCCTGGAACGACATATACGCGAAACTCTCCAAAGCCATCTTCGAAATCAAAAACGGAGCAAAAGGAGCAGATGCAGAAAAATTCATCAAAGGATTGATGAATTCATAGCACCTAAAATGCTCCATCATTCATCATTTCGGGCATATTCATGTGAACAATCCCATTTCTGTGCTGGATAATGTCATTTCGGGTTAGCACGTATTTCGCGTAGTTGTCCCGGACCTTCTCCAGCGGAGCGTACTCGCGATCTTCGGTCTTTCGGCTGTCCATCATCGTCATGCAGACTTGCACATAACGGTATTCCGAAAAATCCTTTTGCAGGATAAAGTCGCACTCCAGTTTCCCGATGCGTCCGACGCTTACGCTAAAGCCATTTGACTTAGCGTAGGCATAGAACACATTCTCCATGACGGGGCCGTAGTTTATGCGATTGTCGGTATTGGTTGAATAATAGAAGCCTACATCAGCCAAGTAGTATTTCTTTTCGCCCGCGATAGACTTTCTCGACTTCATGTCGAAGCGGTTGCATTCGTAGAGAATTTTCGAATCGATTAAAATTTGGATGTATCTATTCAGGGTTTCCCGCTTGATGTTGGAGCCGTCCTTGCGCAAGTCCTCGAGCATATTGGTAAGGCTCGTTGTTGCACCGAAGTTGTTTATCATGTAGTTCCGAATCTTATTGAATATCGACACATTGCGGATTTTCACGCGACGCTTGATATCCTTCTCGAAGATTTCTGTGATTACGCTTTCGATGTAAGCCTTCTTGTCTTGTAGGGAATCGTATTGAACAGCCTTCGGGAAGCCTCCCTCTACAAGGAACTTGTCGAACTCTTCCACCAAATTTTGGCTGACTGTTTTGCCAAAGAAACGCTTCATTCCCAGGTATTCCTGGAAATTGAGTGGAAACATTTCAAACTCAATATATCGGCCCGTTAACTTGGTTACTAGTTCGCCGCTTAAGAGGTAAGAATTTGATCCCGTGATGAATATGGAAAAATCACCTTCCGCTCTGAACGCGTTGATGACCTCCTCAAAGCCCTTGACATTCTGAATTTCGTCGATGAACAGGAACTTGATCCCTTGTGCAGAGGCGTGCTCCTCGATGCTTTTTTCCAGTTGATCGGCTGTCTTGATATTCTTGAACCCACGCTTGTCCAAGTCGAGATAGACGATGTTTTCGGGCGCGACACCCGAATCGGAGAGTTCCTGCGCGATAGTCTCCATCAAGCTGGACTTTCCGCACCGGCGAACCCCCGTAATGACCTTAATTATCTCGCAATCGCGATAAAACCCGCGAATTTTTTTGAGATAACATTCCCTAGCAAAATTCTTGACACTCATGCTTTAAATATACCTTTTTGCAAGAGAAAAAGCAATGTTAAGGGGGTAAATTCTGTAAAAAGTATAAAATATACACCTTTAAATACAAATTTTATAAAAAAATCCTCCGCGGGGGGAGGATTCTTGTTTAAAAGGGGAGGGGGTTACTTTCCGAAATTGACTCTAAAAGTCTGTCCGGCGGCGCTCCTAATTACATAGGCTCCGTTGTTGTAGCCGGCGTTCTTGAGGCCGGTTTTTAGTTCTGCAACAGTTGCTCCGGCATTCACGCGGACTTTGCCGAGCATATTGCCCATCAGGTCAAAAACTTTGTATTCGCCAGCCGTTCTCGCAAAGGCTCCTGCGGCGTTCTGGGCAAATTTTGGAATGATGTCCGTGGTGGTCGTGCAGCGTTTTTCTGCCGCATCGCCATTGCTTTCACCGAAGGCAATCCAGTCGAGGTTCACGTAGTCGCTTGCAATCAATACTTTGAATACGTGTTCGCCTTTGGTCAATTCCTTTGTTTTTCCTTTGAAGGTTGTGTAAGTGTCAAAATCTCCGGTGCCCTCAAGCGAGAGCGTGTCGGTGATGGCCTTGTTGTCCATAAAGAATTGCACGTTTGCGGTTTCGGAACCGGTGGCGTAAGAGAGCGTGAAGGGGAGGGCTCCACTAGCCTGCACGTTCACGGTGTATTCGAGCCATTCGCCTTTTTGGGTGTAGCCCACAGCATAGCCATCACCGCATTTGTCTTTCATGGCGACGATATCCACGCGGTCTTCGCGGTATTCTTTCCCTTGGTTTTCGGTGTCCATGTCGTAGTAGGCCTTGCCGGCACCGCCCACGTCGTAGTTTTCGAAGTCAATGAAGTTTGCGGGGCCTTCGATGGTTGCGCCTACAGCGGGTGTTTCGCATTTGGCTTCGGGGTCGGTGAGTTTTGCCTTGCAGAAGGGGCTCTGCGGAATGGCTGTCTTGCTGTCCTCGAATTCCCAGTAGTCGGCCTCGAAGTCGCCCGCGAACACGAAGAACACGTCGTGTTTGCCGACCGCGCCTGTAAGCGGTACCGTCACCAGGCCGTCTGCGGTAAATTCCGCCTTGCCGATGGTTTTACCGTCAACCTTATCGAGATGCAGCGTGATAGAAGAAGCCTTCTTGACGCTTAAGACAGATGCCGAGAAGGATTCCGCGCCTGCATCGCCGAATTCTACACCGCTAATCTTGGTATAATCGCCGTCGTTGATTTTGGTGAGAATCATGTTGCCGGTTTCCTTGCCCTTGCGGGTCTTGAGGCCTTCGCCCCACGACATCGTTTCAGCTTCGACGCGCTTGTACGGGTCAAAATCTTCGATCTGGGCTACGCCATTTTCAGGCCAGAAATCGATTTTTTGGATGGTGCCGTCGGCGTTGTAATGCATTTCGGCGACGGAAACGGAGCGGCGTTCCGCATGTTTGTACGCTTGCCCGATTTTTTCCTGGTATTCCGCCCAAAGCAGGTAATTAAGGCCAAAAACGTAAGATTTTCCTTTGTAGTCAATGATTCCCGGGTGGTTGCCGCGGCTTTTTGCGGAATGCGGCATGATGTCGCCTTTATAAGTCCAAGGGCCAGTAGGGGAGTCGCTCATGGCGTATCCGATGCCTTCGGAGCAACAGGTGGAG
>JAEEGH010012646.1_pt1 | contig 18865 bp, 18 predicted proteins | sample 9134181 | NCBI WGS metagenome assembly JAEEGH01 (sample SAMN16246544, study PRJNA631951) | gut metagenome | biome: gut microbiome; feature: rumen; material: DP-attached | host: Bos | place: Iran: Karaj | collected 2018-10 | reverse complement strand
TCGTTGTCGAGGTTGCGAATTTCGATATTCAGAAAATAAAAAATCCTGAGATAAAAGGAGCTGAATATCAGCAGGGTGTTCAATCAGACTTCTGGAATGTACGTGAATACGTTTTGTATAGAGATAACCATAAATGCAGATATTGCAAAGGTAAATCAAAAGACATGGTTTTAAATGTTCATCATCTTGAATCACGAAAAACCGGCGGCAACTCGCCTGACAATTTAATTACCTTATGCGAAACCTGCCATAACATGTATCACCGGGGTTTAATAAGTCTGGATAATGTAACTAAAGGCAGTTCCTATAAACCCGAAACATTTATGAGCATTTTGAGGAAATATCTGATTGAAAACCTCAGGAAGACATATAACAATGTAAGTTATACCTATGGTTATGAAACTAAAAGTAAAAGAATTGCAAACAGGCTGGAGAAAGACCACAACGTGGATGCCCGCTGCATTTCCGGAAATTTCTCGGCAGAGCCGGACGGAATATATTTATATAAAAAAGTAAGGTGCCATAATAGGCAGATACATAAGTTTAAAACTTTAAAAGGCGGCATAAGAAAACTTAATCAATCACCTTACATAATTCACGGATCAGACTGTTTGATAAAGTCAGGATAAACAATCAGACAGGATTTATATACGGTCGGAGACAGAGAGGCTCCTACCTTGTTAAAGATATAGATGGAAATATTATTTCAAGTAGTATTTCCTATAAAAAGTTAAGTCTTATTGAAAAAAGAAAAGGCTGGATTGTTGATTTTAAACAATCTTAATTAGCATCAAAGGTTACTATGGAGCGTTCACACAAATAATGGGATCTAGCAGAGAAATGCAGCAGGATACCTCACTGAAACTGATGGGTTTTCTGTTAACTTTGGCGATTATTCTGATCCTTGTCGGTTTGGGACTTCGGACTATGTTTGCCACGGTTGACGATGCCGCCTATGCGTCCATGGATGCTGTGAAAACGGCTTTTGCGGAAAGAAACAATGCGGTTCATGTATACTGGATCAACAACGGCAAGAGAAAAACCCAGTATCTGGATGTCAGTGAGATCGGAGGAGCCGGCATCAGGATTGCCTACGAAATGAGTGAAACCGGCTGGCCAAGGGATGCAAGGATTGTGACTAAAGGGGTTGCAACCCATGGAGGCACCCCCTGCGAACGGATCATGGAAATGGTGGTTCCCGACCGTTCTGCTGAAGTGATTCAAAAAATGAGTTCTAAAATCTTCAATTATGAGAAAGGATGTGTTTTCATAATAAATGAGGATAAACTTAAATATTCATTCCAGTCCGGAGATCTTTCCCTGACAGATCTGATGCCGGAGCGAAACGAAAAAAATATTTACTTTAAATAACCATATTAAAGTGGAGATTGTATGAAAAAAGTATTGGGATTTACTTTAATTGAACTGATTATTGTAATTGTGGTTCTGGGCATTCTTGCAGTTACCGCTCTTCCTCGCTATCTGGATGTGACGGAAGAGGCTAAAAATGCCAGTGTGGAAGGTGTTGCCGGCGGATTTGCCACCGGTGTTCTTCTGGTGCGCGGCCAGTGGGAGGCAAAAGGACGAACCAAGGAGGACGGCAAAAATACCATTCTATATGATGGAAACCGCTTCTATCTCACCACTCCTTCAACTGAAGAGGTTGAGAACGGAAAGATGTCTCCCGGCTATCCGATGGATACCGGTGACAGCAGTTCCCCAAATGTAGCCCCGTCTTCACTCAGTGCATCCAGCTGCCTTAATATCTGGAACAGGATCCTGCAGAACCCGCCAAAGGCAACTGATAATTTCGCTGATGTAAAGAGCAGCAAAAATGATCTGAAATATTTTGTGACCAAGGCAAATTCCGGATACGATTCGGTATGCCGCTATTATCTGGTTATTTCTCTTGATAAGGATGCTGACGGTAACTATAAGGATCCAGGTACTGTAACCAACCGGTACAAGAGTTTTTCCTACCGTCCGGCTTCAGGTCAGGTTGTTTCCTATATCAACAATGACTAGAATTATTCGTTCCACGGTTCATCCTGAAATGTGAACGGGATCGGAAATTGGAATATAAAATATACGGAAAACGTAATTTATTATTTAATAACCCGGTTATTTTACGATAAGAGTATGTAGACGCTGCAGATAACTGCGTGATCAGGTCGGGTATACTGCAGAGGGTTGCGGATATGACTAGAAAGCGGAATGGATTTACATTGGTTGAACTTATTGTTGTTATAGTGCTGATTTCCGTTCTTGCTGTTTATGCCGCACCCAAACTTTCTGATATGAGTGAGGATCTGGAGTCTCCGTTCTACAGTATGGCGATGTCCAGGATTAGATCAGTGCAGGAAGCCAATATGACAACCGACGACGGAAACTGCTCCATGATGCTGATGGCGGCCGGAGCAATAGCCGAGGTAAGGACCGGTGACGGAAAGTGTTATGACAGTGACTCGATAGAGATCCCTGCCGGCGTAAGGAATTTTAATGAGAGTTCCCGCTTTTCCAAAGTTACCGTCAAAGTCGGTAAGACAGAAGTAAAATCCGGCATGATGGCTGTGGTAAGTTTTGATAGAATTGGAAATGTCAGGGCCTGCGCTGTAGTTTCACCGGATGCGATGGTGCCGCTTGGTAACAAAGAGTGTGTCATAACCTTCGGAACGGACTATGTACTGACCATAAGCAAGGCAGGTGCTGTTTATTAAAAATGCTAGATGGCTAGCAAACTTGTGCAGAACGTGTGTTATTTTTATTGCCAAGTCGGCTGTTTTGATTGAAAATTGTGTATAGTGAGAAATTAGAGCGAGAGAAATCAGCAATGCAACTCTCAGTTTTAATGGAATGTTAAAAAAAGGAAGGACGTCTTATGAGAAGAAACAATGGTGGTTTCACATTAATTGAACTTATTGTTGTTATTGTGATTTTAGGTATTCTGGCTGTAACGGCGGCACCGAAGTTTATTGATTTGCAGTCTGATGCCAGACTGGCAACACTGAACGGTATGAAGGCTGCAATTAATTCAGCTGTTTCTCTTACCTACGGTAAGTCTCTGGTTACCGGTCAGGAAAAGAACGAAACCGGAACAGTAAAAATTAACGGAGAGGGTGTTGATGTATGCTACGGCTATCCATGTGCAGAAGCGACAAAGATTCAAGGTGTTCTGGATATAGGTGAGTTCAACGAATGCAGTGAAAGCTCTACTGCTGCTGGAGACTGGTGCTATAAGCAGACAGACACCAAGGAAATTAATATCTATATTGCCAACGGTTACAGCGAGAGTTCCAAGTGCTTCTTAGAATACGAGCAGGCTAAAAAGAGTGGAACTGGGACAGATGAGAAAATTGCACCGCCGGTTGTAAAATTGGCAGATGATGTGGATTGCTAGCAGTTTAGTTTGATTATCGAGAAGGCGGTCAGGAGGGTTTCTGGCCGTTTTTTTTAGCAAGAGTGGGAAAATGATCAAGAAAGTCCGCGGGTTTACCCTGATCGAAATAATTATCGGCATAGTTGTGCTGTCGATTGCTCTTACGGGCGGCCTTTCTTTATTAATTTCCCAGGTGGATGCATACAGAGATCCCCTGATTAAGGAGAAATCGGTACAGATTGCCAAAAGGGTGGTTCACGAAATACAGATCAGAGCCTATGATGAAAAATCCGATATCGGCGGCGGAATATTCCGCTGTTCGGAGACTGTAGGCGGAATATCCCTGGGTGACTGCAGTGCAGAAGCTGAATACGGGACGGATCCCGGCGAACTGATGCTGGATACTCTGGATGACGTTGATGACTTTGACACGGCTAAACTGTGCCCGAAATTATCCGGAAGCTACAGCTGTTCAGAAAATTATCTTCCGGTGGTGTATTTCTTCTCAGATGCTGCTGATGAGGCCACCCAGAAAAAATACAATGACTATTATGCCGGTTTTCTTGTGAAAATCGAGGTTGTTCCTGCAAAAATTTCAGGAGATACTGATTCTGCAAAAAAAATTACTGTTACTGTAAGGCAGAGTGACGGGTTGGAAATTGAATATTCTTTGATTAAGGCCAATATATAGGTGATCTGATGAGAAGCAGAGGGTTTACTTTAGTAGAACTGATAGCTACGATGGTTATTCTGGGGATCATCTCGGTTATGACGTCAAAATTTATAGTAAACGGCTTTTCGTTCTACGTTGATGCAACCAATATACAGAAAATCAGTACCACTGCCAATTTTGTCGCAGAAAAGATGGAGAAACTGATCGAGAATTCAGTGCCTAATTCCATAGTTATTTCAGAAACCGGAAAATCCATTACCTTTGTTCCGATAAAAGGAGCCCTGGGATACACCTATATTCCGAAAAATCCGCTTTCGGCCTTCGACAGCGAACCGGTGCTGTATGCTGTGACAACCGCTTTTGACAGCAGTAACATCAAAAAGGATGCCTATGTTGCATTCAATAACTACGGTTCTAATGAGGAGTATTACAAAGTCCTGGATGTTACCGTCAACGGCAATGTGACAGCTGTTACAATTGATGCTCCGTCCAGTAAAAAATTCACACCGGGATCTGAACGCGGCAGACTGTATTTTGTCGACGGCCAAAATAGGTATATCACGGTCAAACTGGAAAATTCACAGCTGGTGATCATAGAACATAACGGTAACGAGGCAACCGGAACCAAGAATATTCTGGCCAGGGATGTCAGTGATATCAGGTTCAGCAAGGTGGCGGGAGCATTCAACCAGTACGGGGAAATTGAAATTGAGTACCGGTTCCCGTACCAGAATATTGCATATGAGAAGTCAATCTATCAGAGAATAGGAGTTGCAAATGCTCCATAACGGTAAAACTGCAAGACCAGGTAAAGCTGGCGGAAGTACACTGATGATTTCACTGATGGTTATTGTGATTTTCGGTGCCTTCGCCTATGCACTCAATAAAATGAAGACAGATACCGCGGATACCTTTAACAATTCGCTTATGTACGAAAAGGCTGCGCAAGCCGCTTATTCGGTACTGGAAATGGCAACCTATGAGCTGTATCCGCTGAACCGCCACAGTGCCGATGATCCCAGTACTCCGGTTAACGCCACGGTCGGCGGCTGCCGCAGGGTTACAACCTACTATGCCACGGGAGGTATAATTCCTGGGGCGCGCGGACTTGAAAGCTGCACTGCCACGGTTTCCTGTGAACGCAGGGGCGCAGTGGTTGATGTTGATGCTCCGTCGGATTATTCCGGATATACTAAAATGGTCCATTATTTTCTTACCGTTGTTGCCACCTGCGAAGCGGGGAATTTCCTTGGCGATACTTATTACATCGCATCAAAAAAAATATATTCCGAACTGGTTGACGGGGAGTAGTCTATGACAAACTATAAGAAGATTATGCTGTTTGCTGCAGTGCTTTCATCTCTCCCGGTGTCTGTCTGCAACGCTGTCAATGCCAATCAGTATCTGTCTGCCGATATGTTTGCAAACACTCTGAACATGATTGGAACCGACGAAAATGCCGGACTGACGTCCTCCGGCAGTTTCTTTTCAAATCCAGTTGTTCCTGACTGTTCAACTGCAAATCTCAGTGTAGGGTTTCCTGCAGAACGTGTTCAGGCGGGCAGTAACTACTGTCTTAAACTTTCAGACATTGTTTCCGGAAACAGCAGTGTTGCTGAATCATTTTCCTACAGCTCTTTACATCCGGTATTAAGCAGTGTTCCTTTTGACGGGAGCAATATCAGAAAAACCGTGAAATATGACTGCGGCAGTGGAACCGATGCGGAATGTTATTCCATAAGCGGCTATCCGACAGCGGCCATGGCGCTGGCGAATATTATCGAACTTGCCGACGAAGATGGAAAAGTTCCTGGCAGTCTGGCAATTCCGAACGGGAGTACTGTCCGGGTTGACGGTTATGCGGTAATTCATGTCAGACAGTTCAGTATGAGAGCTGCATCGAGGTTGATCAGCAATCCTGACAGGGCAGGCGGAGTGATCCTTCTTGTTGACGATTTTGCCGATATCGAAGGAAATCCGGAAAAGTGCGTTTTTTCTGTTAACGATCCTTCAAAAATCGATATGGCTGACGGATGTGCTTTCATTTACGGTGCATATATCCTGGCCGGAGGTAAAATAACTGCTGACAGTGTGGTCGGGGATTTTTACCGCAGGTGCGGCGACGGTGACTGCAGAACTTTTGTGACCCAGTCCTACCGGGCAGCCGGGGAGCAGGAAGTCAGTATAACGCCTGCAATGACCCGTTTTTCAGCACCGGTGATAGAAATAAGCAATTCACTGATTGGCGGATATACGGGAAACTGGAACTTTTCCAGCAGTGAAACCTCAAACTATACGGTGACCATTCCCACCCAGCTGGTAACCTGTGAAAGAGGTGAAATCAGAATTACCTCTTCTTCAGCTGCGGCAGTAAATGTAGATATCAATCTTGACGGGGTTGCCCGCTTTGCCGATGACGGCTCCGTTTCAAAATCGGTTTCGGTAAGCAGCAATAGTCCTCAGACGCTTGAGGTGGTTTCGGCCGGTTCCGGGAAAACGGTCGTATCTCTCGGAGAACCATATGTATGTGTTTCCTCTGACTGCAGTTTTGAATTTGTTGATTCCGCACTCAGATTCTATAAGGATAATGCTGGAACTGCTCCTGATTCTGTATTCTATGCGGGCAAGGAGCAGCAGCTGTACGTAGCTGCTGTCAGTTCTACCACAGGCGGACAGTGTACTTTTTCCAGACTGTCAGGCGATAAGATAACCCTCAAGGCTCACAAACCTGGCGGTGCTGACAGTGTCCTGGTTAAATACAGCGATCAGAATACCGTAGTGGCAGATAAAAACGGACGTGATCTGATCCTGGATTACAGCGATGACGGATTCTACCAGCTTCCCGTATTTACCTACAATGATGCAGGTGAATTTATACTTTCAGCGAGCGGCAAAATCAAAGTCTCAACCGATAATTCCACAGATGTTCTTCAGGGTGCCAGCGATGCTCTCTCGGGTGATACCAGGTTTACGGCATCCCCGTATGCTGTTTACATAGATCTTAGTTCTGAACCGTGTAAGCGATGCCATTCAGAGCTGGGGGAGAAATATGATTCCGGCAAGGATGTATCTTTGAATTACATCCCTAAGGCCTGGTGCAAGGAAATAACCGAAAAGGTTGTGGACGGAGCCAGGGTTGTTACAGCTGATGATGCGCTTGCCGGATGTCCGACCGCAGATTCATTTGCCGGTACCGGCGAAACCGATCCTGCTGTCTATGCAGTCCCTCACGGTCAGGAGCCCGGCGTTTCATCACAGAATTATCTGCATACCGGAACGCTGGAGTGGAAAACAGCAGGCAGCAGATATACGGTAAACCAGATTGACAATACCGGAAGATTTGATTTTATGATCGACTCTTTTATCGATCCTGCGTCCGGTCTGACCGTGCACAGGACCGTAAGGCAGAATGTTGACGGATATTTTGCCCCGTGGGCGTTTGCGGTGCAGTTTGCCCCTGGAGAAACTTATGCTGTTGAAAATGCGTGTGTCAATAACGCTGCCGGCAGACATTCGTTTACCTATTTTGCCCAGCCGTTCCCCCTCAGAATGAAGGTTGTTGCCAGAACGGCGAACAATCTTGATGCAACGCTGTTTGATGTAGAAAAATATGAAAATGCCGCAAAATATTTTCCTCAGTTTGCCGCTTTTTCTTCGTTAGGTGAAAAGCTTGTTGATGCCGATTCGGTAAGCCGTCTGTCAGACTGCGGCTCGGAAAAACCGGTGTGGAAGGATGGAAAACTGACTTTTTCGGATTATTATCTGAAACTTTTTCCTTCCGGAACAAAAAGTTCGGACTACGGCAATCTGCCAACAAGAGATTACCGCGGCGAGGCTCCTTCATATAACGTGGCTGCGGCAGAGAATTCAAGACTGTCTGCCTTCACTGTAAGCCTCGGTATGCAGATGGGGGTAAGTCTCAATACTCTGACCACGGAACATCATGAAATGGATTATGCCGGATCCTATAACGATCCGTCTTCAATATATTATTCGGCTGAGCGAAAGATTGTACACGGAACCGATACCTATCTTAAGTTATTCGGTCCGCTGGATCTGAGAATGGGGCGTATAGTACTGGAAAATGCCAGGGCCAATCCGGGAAAGACAATGTATTTGCCGCTGAAAATGCAGTATTTCAGCCAGATCAAAAGTAATAATGAAGTGGTGTCAGAGGGAGAATGGATCGATAATACCGATGATTCATGCACCCGTCTGGGCCGCCAGAACTTTTATGTATCCTCCTATCTCAACCAGTCGGAGATCCTGTCAAACCTTAAAAACAGCGGAACTGTAAAATATGATGATCTCCATTCCTCGGTACTGGAACTGGTTTCGGAAAGAACTGCGGAAGCTAAGGCCAGAAAAGAAATTGTCGAAGGTGTGGAGGATCAGTATGCGGTCGCCGGCAACGGTGTGATGTACCTGAGAATATCCTCTCCGTCCTTGCCGGTCATGTTTATGGTTCACACCGCATCTGTAACTGAAAAGTATTCCGGTACTGTTCCATCCCATCTGACTCCTCTCAGAGCCTATGAGACAAAAAATCCGCTGACAGCAAAACCGGAATGGTTCGGTATTTCCCAGGAAAGCAGGGATCATGCTTTTGGTGCTTTCAGGGCATGGCCGGGAAACGATCGTGTTCTCTACCGGATCAATCCGTACTGATTGATGTTGAAAGTTCTGACGGTCCGCCTGTTCTGACTGCAGAAACCTGAAAAAATTAAACTGTGATCCGCATAATATCCGGCAGTTAAATACCGGGAAAAATAAAAAATTAATTTTTTTGCGAACAAAAAAAATATGATAAAATATGCAAAGTTCGCTTTGTTTAAATAAATTTTTTATTTGTGGATTAAAAAGATGTTCAAGTTTTTAAGTAGCATGTTTTCCAACGATATTTCAATCGATTTGGGAACAGCCAATACTTTGATTTGTATGAAAGAGAAGGGTATTGTTCTGAACGAACCTTCTGTTGTGGCAGTTAAAACCGAAAACCAGCAAAAGATAGTAGTGGCTGTTGGTCACGATGCGAAAAAAATGCTTGGTAAGACTCCTAAGAATATCGAGACAATCCGCCCGATGAAAGACGGTGTGATTGCAGATGATAAATATATCATTGAAATGTTAAGACGTTTCCTTAAGAAAGTTCAGGGAAACGGATTTCTTAAATCAGCTCCTCGAGTTCTGATCAGTGTTCCCGGTGCTGCAACACCAGCCCAGAGAAAAACCATTTACGGTGCAGCCGAAAAGATCGGCGCAAGTGAAATTTTCATGATTGATGAACCGATGGCGGCAGCAATAGGTGCAAAACTTCCTGTTGAACAGTCTGTAGGTTCCATGGTTGTTGATATCGGCGGCGGTACCACTGATATTGCAATTATTTCGATCAATGATATGGTTTATTCCGATTCCATTAACATGGCCGGAGATCATTTCAACGTTGCGATCATGGATTACGTTAGAAAGAATCAGAAAATCGCTATCGGTGAACAGACCGCTGAGAGAATCAAACATGAGATCGGTTCCGCCTTCCCGATGGAGGAGGTAAAGGAAGTTGAAGTTCGCGGAAGAAGTCTGGACGGTATTCCGGTTTCTTTCAAACTTGATTCCAACCAGATTGAAGAGGCTCTGAAGGAACCTCTGAGAAAGATTGTTGATGCAGTTAAGAAAGCTCTTGAGCAGTGCCCTGCTGAAGTATCTGCAGATATCTGTGAAAGAGGTATTTATCTGACCGGCGGCGGTGCGTTGCTGTCTGGAATTGATCAGCTGCTCCGCAATGAGACCGGACTGCCGGTAGTTATTGCCGACGATCCTCTTACCTGCGTAGCCCTGGGCGGATTTGAACGTCTCAAGCAGCTGGTTGGTCCTAAGAAATCACTGTACAACCCATAAAAGAAACACACTGTAACAAAGCAAAGAGCATTAGGTTAAGGCATTTATGAGAAATCAGAATCTTCCCGGTTTGTCCCCGTCGTTGAAGCTTCTTATTGCGATAGCGTGCTCTTTGTCTCTGATTGTATCGGATTCCCGTTCCCACTGGTCAACTGAACTGCGCGTATATACCGATACAATTTTCAGCCCTCTTTATCTGATTGCCAATACCCCGTTTGAACTTAATTCCGCATTCAGGGAGCAGATCCGAACCCGTTCGCAGCTGGTGGAGGATAACCGCCATCTTAATGAAACACTGATGCTGCTCAAAAGTGAACTTTTAAAATACGGACAGCTCAAGCACGAAAATGCCAAACTCCGTGCACTGCTTGAATCGCCGATCCAGCTTGATTCCAGAGTTGAGGTTGCTGAAATTATGAATGTTGCAACCGATCCGTTTCAGCAGCAGGTTGTGATGAACAAGGGAACTGAAAACGGTGTCTACATCGGCCAGCCGATTATCGGGGAGGACGGTATCGTGGGGCAGGTGGTTACTGTTTCAAATAAAATGAGCCGGGCCCTGCTTATTACCGATCGCAATCATTCGATTCCGGTCAGAGTTGTCAGAAATGATTTCAGGGCTATTGCCACCGGTACCGGAAAAATTGATGAACTGGTGCTGCAGGATCTGCCCCGTAATATTGACATCAAGGAGGGGGATCTGCTGGTAAGTTCAGGACTCGGCGGAAAGTTCCCGGCCGGTTATCCTGTTGCCAGAGTAACCGAGTTCATTGCGGACAACGGTGTCGGTTTTTCAGAGGTTAAAGCCAAACCGTTGGAGAAACTCAGCCGGTTGCGGTATGTTCTTCTGATGTGGCCGAGTGAGTATTTTACTCCTGACGGTCAGAATCTCGGTCTTGCCAGCGCAAAATTTCTTAGTGACGGAATGGCAGATGTACAATAGAATTTTTATCAATATTCTTATTTATTCGTCTCTCTTTATAGCATTGATTATGAATATCATGTTTTTCCCGGAGACGATTCAGGCATTCAAACCAAATTTTCTGCTGCTTCTGGTTCTGTTCTGGATTGTGAAGGAGCCGCGGCATGTGGGCATAGGACATGCCTTTGTATGCGGACTTACCCTTGATGTTCTGATCGGATATACCATCGGGGTGCGCGCTTTCGCATTTTCTCTCATGGCTTATATGCTCTGTAAGACCTTTATCCGTATGACCACCTATTCCATGTTGCAGCAGTGTGCGACCATCCTGCTGATTTCGTCAGTGGGAATAGTGGTGGCGTTCTGGCTTGAACATGTATTCGGTCTTGCAATGATTGATTATCATCTGGTGCTGTCTTCGGTTTCGGATGCGGTTATGTGGCCGTTTCTGTGCATGATTATGGGCTTTTTCTACAAGTTCAAGCGATCTCCCCGGGAGAATCTTAACTTCTAGAACCGCCGTCCTAATTTTCAGTTTGAATTGAAATAAACAGGTATATATTTGGAAAATATCGATTTCTTACTGGCATCAAAGTCACCGCGCCGCATTCAGCTGCTTACGGAAGCCGGTTATAAATTCAGTCAGGTTGATATCTGTGTTGACGAAAGCAAAATCAGGGATGAAGCGCCTTTAGATTATGTTGCCCGTATGGCCTATCTGAAAAGTCATGAAGGGTTTGTTAAAGCCGGAGGCAGGATCCTGTGTCTCGGTGCAGATACAGTAGTAGTCAAGGATCGTGAAATATTCGGTAAACCGCATGATTTTGATGATTGCAGGAGAATTCTTCGAATTCTTTCAGGTACGAATCATGAAGTGATAACTGCTGTATGTATTGTTACAGCAGAAGACTGCATTCAGGAACAGGTTGTTTCCAGAGTTGTATTCCGTGAAATCACGGACGGCGAAATAGAAGAATACTGGAATACCGGTGAGCCGCGGGACAAGGCCGGAGCCTACGCCATCCAGGGGATCGGAGCGAAGTTTGTATCCTCTCTTGAAGGTTCTCTTACCAATGTGATCGGGCTGCCGATGGAAAAAGTAAGGGACATGCTTCAGTCTGTATCCGTTTCTGCCGGACTGTAAATTACCCTGCAGAATACGTAAACGGCCGGAATGCCGGCAGTTCACTGCTGCAGATGCAGTCTGCAGGTCTAATAATTTTACAGAAATTTCATTCGGAATAAGAAAATGTCGGTTGAACTACTAATTAATGTTACTCATATGGAAACCCGTGTTGCCCTGGTTGAACAGGGTATTCTGCAGGAGGTTCATGTTGAGAGATCTGCCAAGCTTGATCTGGTTGGCAATATATATAAGGGGAAAATAACAAGAATACTGCCTGGAATGCAGGCGGCGTTTGTTGATATCGGCATGGAGAAATCTGCTTTTCTGCACGCGTCCGATATAGTACCTCATACTGAGTGTGTTGAAGCGTCGGAGAAGGAACATTTCCCCGCCAAGGATATTGCCCAGCTGGTAAGCCAGGGACAGCATATTATTGTACAAGTTGTAAAAGATCCGATCGGAACCAAGGGGGCCAGACTTACCACCGATATTACCATTCCGTCCCGGTATCTGGTTTTTATGCCCGGCAGCTCCCATGTCGGAGTGTCGCAGAAAATCCAAAGCAGTGAGGAAAGGGAGCGCCTTAAGGAACTTGCCAACAAGTATGTTGACGATGACGGCGGTTTTATTGTCAGAACCGCAGCTGAAGGGGTATCGAATGCGGAGATTGAACAGGATGCAAAGTTCCTGAAGTTTATCTGGAAGCAGATCCATAAAAAAAGAATAGAAAGTAGACACCCGGTAAATTTATACGAGGATCTTCCGCTTACTTTCAGGATCCTGCGGGATTTTGTCGGAACTCCGATCGATAAAATCAGAATTGATTCCCAGGTTGCCTACGAGGAGCTTAAGCAGTTCTGCGCAGATTTTGTGCCGGAGGTGGTCAACAATATTGAACTGTACAACGGTCTTGCCCCACTGTTTGAAATGTATGATGTTGAAAATGAAATCCAGCGTGCACTTGATCGCAAGGTTGAACTTAAATCCGGCGGATATCTGATCATTGATCAGACCGAGGCGATGACCACTATTGATATAAATACCGGGGCTTTTGTCGGACACCGCAATCTGGAGGAGACAATCTTCAACACCAATATAGAGGCGACCACTGCTATTGCAAGACAGCTTCGACTGCGTAATCTCGGCGGGATCATTATTATTGACTTCATCGATATGCAGAGCGAGGAGCACCGCCACCGTGTGCTGGCATCTCTGGAGAATGCTCTGTGTCATGATCGTGCCAAGACCAGTATCAACGGGTTCTCCTCCCTCGGTCTGGTGGAAATGACGCGTAAACGTACCAGGGAGAGTCTCGGACACATACTTTGCTGCGACTGTCCGGTATGCAAGGGTAAAGGGCGGATTAAGAGTATTGAAACCGTATGTTCCGAGATCATGAGAGAAGTTGCCAGAACCCATAAGTCCTATGCCGCCGAGCAGTATATAGTCTATGCATCGAAAGAGGTGGCCAATGCACTGAATAATGATGAACAGCATAATCTTGCTGAACTCGAAGTTGTGATCGGCCGTCAGATTAAGGTTCATCCTGAACCACTTTATACACAGGAGCAGTTTGATGTGGTTGTGGTTTAATCCGCACCGTCATTCACTGGAGTGCGGCTGCAGTCATTTTATGTGATTATGCCTGCAGATCCCGTCAGGTAAACAATATAAAATAGGCTCTATTTTGATTGAGCCGGGTTTCAGGGAAGAAACAACATTCCGTTTTTGACTGTAACAACAATAAGATTGGTTGAAATATGAATTTAGATCGTACTGTTAACAAGCTTTTGATCCCGAATGAACTTTCTCTTGAGTCTGTTCAGCAGGCTCTGCATGATTTGTGTAAATATGATATTGAATATGGCGAAATATATTTTCAGTCAATATGTTCAGAATCATGGTCGATTGAGGAAAGCATCGTCAAAAAGGGCGGGTATTCTATTTCCCAGGGAATGGGAGTAAGAGCCATAGTAGGTGAAAAAACCGGATTTGCCTACTCTGATGAAATTTCTCCGACTGCTCTGAGGCAGACAGTGAAGGCGGCCGGCGGTATTGCCAGAAAGGGAGGAAGCGGCAGGGCTCGCATTCTGACAGAAAAAAGTGTAAAACAGCTGTATCTGCCCTTAAATCCTCTCGAAAGCATTGAGCGGGAACAGAAGATTAAAATTCTTCAGGAAATGGATCGCTATGCCAGAAATAAATGTCCCCAGATTACCCAGTTTAATGCCACTATTTCCGGAACATATGAAAATGTCCTGATTACAGCTTCCGACGGAACGCTTGCCGGTGATATCCGTCCGATGATCAGAATAAGCTGTTCAGTGGTGGTGAAAAAAGGAGATCGCATTGAGGGTGGAACGGCAGGAGGCGGCGGACGCTGCGGTTATGAGTTCTTTTTTGATACTGTCGGAACCGTCTCAAGGTTTATTTCATACGTTGATGAGGCAATCCGTATTGCCATGGTCAACCTCGAATCCAAGGCGGCACCTGCCGGAGTTTTCCCGGTTGTTCTTTCTGCCGGATGGTCCGGTGTTCTGATCCATGAGGCGGTTGGTCACGGCCTTGAGGGTGATACCTGCCGTAAGGGTGAGTCGGTGTACTCTAAACTGATTGGGGAACAGGTCGCCTCTGAACTGTGTACCATAGTTGATGACGGCACCATTGCCAGGGCCAGAGGTTCTCTTTCCATCGATGACGAGGGTGAACCGTCAAGATACAACGTTCTGATTGAAAACGGGAAACTCAAGAGTTTTATGTATGACAAGCACAGTGCCCACCTGGCCGGAAAAGTATCCACCGGAAACGGTCGCCGTGATTCATATTCCTCAACCCCTCAGACCAGAATGACCAATACCTATATGCTTCCTGGAACCAGTGAGGAGGCGGAAATGATCGAGTCGGTCAAGAAAGGTATATATGCAGTCTCCCTCGGCGGCGGACAGGTTGATGTAACCAGCGGTAAATTTGTTTTCTCTGTAAATGAGGCATACGAAATAAACAACGGTAAAGTCGGTCATCCTCTGAAAGGGATCACTCTGATCGGAGATGCCATCGGCGTGATGAAAAAGGTATCCATGGTTGGAAACAATCTGAAATTTGACGGAGGAGTCGGCTCCTGCGGCAAAGGCGGACAGTGGGTTCCAGTCGGGATCGGGATCCCGTCGGTCAAGGTGGATGAAATCACCATCGGCGGAACCAAGTAGCTGAAAAATTAAATTGGAATTCTGACGCTTTGGACGAAATAATTTAATTGAAATTTCAAAAATACTGTATAATTCAAATTTGTGGATTAATTTATAAGATATAATTGCTATGGAACTTGATTTTTTTAAGTTTGTATTAAATCACCCGGTGCTGGTGGCTATTTTTTCAATATCTCTGTACTTTGTGATTGTAAATACGATTAAGATGAAATTATCGAAGGTTAAAATGGTGTCACCTTCCGAGCTGGCACTGTTGGTCAACCGGGATAATGCAGTCATTTTGGATGTCCGTTCCCCTGCTGAATTTGATGCAGGTCATGTCGCCGGTGCGGTTCGTGAAAATGAGTCTGATATACAGAAAGATAATCTTGCTGCTATCGGAAAGGATAAAACAAAACCGGTGGTGGTTTTGGACAAGGACGGTACCAGAACATATGAACTGGGCGGATATCTGGTTAAAAACGGTTTTGAGAAGGTATATGCTTTACGCGGCGGAATTTTGATGTGGCAGCAGTGCTCATTGCCGCTTGTAAAAAAATAGTTCTCAGTAGTGTTAATAAAATATAATTAAGTAATCTTCTAATAATTAAGGAAAAAAAATGGCAGAAGAAGAAAACAAACAGCAGATTCCATTTGAAATCAAAAAAATTTATTTAAAGGATGCCTCACTGGAGTCCCCAAGTTCACCGGATGTGTTTACCCGTCCATTCCAGCCTCAGATCAACGTTGAATTCGACAATACATCAACCAAGATTGAAGGTCAGGATAACATTTATGAGGTTGTAGTAAGACTGACTGTAACCTGCAAACAGGATGACAAGGTTTCCTATCTGTGTGAAATCAAGCAGGCCGGTGTATTTATGATTAATTTACCGGAAGCTGCTCAGGTTGATCATGTGTTGAATGTTTTAACTCCTACCATCATATTCCCTTATGCTTCTGAAACTGTGAACAGCCTGGTAACCAGAGCCGGTTTCATGAGCATCAATCTTCCTCCTGTAAACTTTGAACTGCTTTATGCCCAGAGAATGCAGGCTCAGGCTCAGCAGAACCAGCAGCAGGAAGAGAACAAGTAAACTGGTAAGTTTGCAGGTTTGATTTTTGTGATGTTTTTAGGAAAAGGGATCTTCAAGGTCCCTTTTTACTTGTTTTTACAGATCAAACTGTGTGAGTTAGATAACTGATTATAAAGTTCTTTTAAACTTTTCTTTGTAGTTGCACTGGCCAATTAATTATAATTATGCGAGTGTGAGTTTTAGTAAAAATTAATATGGAAGATAAGAAATACAGCCTTGCAGTACTTGGTTCCGGATCTTACGGCACGGCTCTTGCCCTGTCGGTTGCTAGAAAAGAGCTTCCGGTTGTACTGTGGGGGTTTGATTCCCAGGAAGTAAAGGAACTTTCGGAATACAGGGAAAACAGAAGATACATGCCAGGCTTCCCTCTTCCTGATACTCTTGATGTAACAGATGATCTCGGGTATGCAGTGGGCCACGCGGATGTTCTGCTTGTGGTGGTTCCGAGTATGTTTTTCGGAGCTACACTGAAAAGTATCAAACCTCATCTGAGAGAGGGACATCGTCTGATCTGGGCAACAAAGGGGCTGGAAAAGGATACCGGCCGGCTGCTGGGTGATGTTGCCGGCGAGATCCTCGGGGATAATATTCCGCTGGCGATCATGTCCGGACCGACCTTTGCAAAGGAACTTGCCGCCGGACTTCCGACTGTTATTTCTGTTGCATCAAACAGACCGGAGTTTGCCAGAGAGGTTTCCGAACTTATGAAGTGCGGCAATTCATTCCGTGTATATACAAATGATGATTTTGTCGGTCTGCAGATCGGCGGCGCAGTCAAGAATGTTATAGCAATCGGCGCCGGTGTGTCTGACGGACTTGGTTTCGGTGCCAATGCCAGAACCGCCCTGATAACCCGCGGCCTTACAGAAATGCGACGCCTGGGAGTGGCAATCGGCGCAATGCCTGAGACCTTTTTCGGCATGTCAGCCCTGGGTGATCTGGTTCTGACCTGTACTGACAACCAGTCCCGCAACCGCAGACTTGGTCTTGCGCTTGGTAAGGGAATAAAGATCGAGGATGCAATAAAGGAAATCGGACAGGTGACTGAGGGCTACTACAATACCAGAGAAGTACGCAGCCTGGCTGCCCGTTACCATGTTGAAATGCCGATTTGTGAAGAGATCTATTCGATGCTGTTTGAAAATAAATCTCCCAAAGAGGCTGCTATTGCTTTAATGTCAAGAAATCAAAAAAGTGAGTAAACAGTGGAACAGCATTCCAAAATTGATTTTAAATCATTGCTAGACCGGAATAAATTAAAAGAGAGGATCAGACTTATATTCAACATCAGTGTGGTACGCAATACCGCATGGGTGTTTTTTGCGCTGGTGATGATCCTGCTGTCATACAGCTGCGCCAAACTGTTCTGGTCCTTTTTCCCGGAATATATCAATAAGAAGGTGAATACGACTACCACCACAAATGTCAGAGTGGAACGTAACTATCTTGATGAAATTTTCAATTCCAGAATTTTTCCTGCCAGTCCTGAAAAACTGCGTGAATATAATAGAGGACTTTCTCAGAACGGTAGTCCTGCTGTAGGTCCGAAGACAGCGCCTTCAGTCGCCGCCGCTCCGGCGCAGCAGACCCGCCCTAATGTAAAGATCACCGGTATTCTGGCCAGCGACAAGCCTGATCATTCTGTGGCAATTCTGGTATTCAACAATGAAGAGAACGTTTATTCCGAAGGAGACCAGCTTACAGGTAGTGCTATTCGCGTATCAAGAATTTACGAAGATCGGATTGTTCTTCTTTCCGCTGATCGCAAGGAAACATACACCTATTACATGGAACTGAGTGAAAATGACAGGGTGAAACTGCTTAAGGAAAATACCGCCAGAGCAAATCCGCCTGTCCAGACTGCCGCCAGACCAGCGCCGGCACTAGGTCCGAACCTTCCTGCGGTGCAGGAGAAACCTGAAGCAACTGCTTCGAATGCGCCTGCAGAATCCGGCCGTGTAAATAACGGTGCTGAACCGAAGGCGCAGAGCAGGGATGAAACCAGGACTGCTTCACGTCCGGTAAGTTCAAATCCTCTTCAGGTAACTTCCGAAAATTCGGAAGCTAAAGTTACAGTTTCAGTCGGTACATCCATTCAGGATTATGTGAATATCTCGCCTGTTGAGAATGAACAGGGTACCGGAGTAAAAGGTTACCGCCTGAATCCTGGCCGCAAACCTGAACTGTTTACTCGAAGTGGTTTCCTGCCGAATGATCTGGCGATCAGAGTCAACGGATATGATTTGACAGATCCGGCTCAGACAAGACAACTGTTCGCAGAATTTTCAACAACCAAAAATTTTGAAATTACTGTTGAACGCAATGGTATTCCTGAGAATATATACATAAATATCGGTGAAAGTCCTCTCCCGAATACTACGAATACTGGAGTAAGATAATATAGTAAACGATCCATAATAACCTTTAAGGTAATTATGGCTTTTGCTTAGTCTAAGTGATTTCACTGAAAAGTGAATGAACTACGTTATGAGAGAATGAATTTATGCAAATAAATTCAAATAGTTACCTTCGGATGTTCATCTAGTCTGAAGCTCTAAGGTGTATGATTAAACAGTCGGTAATGCTGACAG
>JAEEGH010012645.1_pt1 | contig 18866 bp, 17 predicted proteins | sample 9134181 | NCBI WGS metagenome assembly JAEEGH01 (sample SAMN16246544, study PRJNA631951) | gut metagenome | biome: gut microbiome; feature: rumen; material: DP-attached | host: Bos | place: Iran: Karaj | collected 2018-10 | reverse complement strand
CAAATGCTATAATTTCTATTTCTCTTTTCATTGCTTTGTTAGTTTTTTAATGTTAATAATGTGTTCATTCTCCAGAGTTTCACGATCTACCACACCTATCAGGTAAGCATAGGTATAAGCAGCTTCTACTACCTCATCCATATGATTTCTGAAGCTATAGTTAGAATCATCGGTAACTCTTGGATTGCTAAGCATGGCTATAACAGCCTTTGCTACGAAATCTTTGTATGTCATTATTCTTTATCTTTATTCATTTTCCTCCATTCACCTTTAGCTAGTTTTTCGACACCCTTTGCAGTTACCCAACGAGATATAATTTCTCTTGTCTTAGTCTTAAAGCCTAATATATCAGCCACTCTGCGAACATCTTCCTTCTTAAACTCATCAGGCAATCTTTCAAGAATAGACTTGCTATGAGTTCCGTCAGGCAGAGCTGTTTCCTGCATCGCCTGCTGATACTTCGAGCCGAAGGTCTTGCAGATAGCGTTGAGGTCTTGCTCCATCCACCACTCAATCCACTTGGCACAGGCTTTCTTGTCCTTGTCAGTCATGGGCTTGCCGTAGAGCTGGGTGCAGAGCAAAGCTATTCGCTTGCCTCTGTCACCAACCCTTCGACGGAAGGTGTCACGAGCCTCGTCATTGTCTATCATAGCCTTTCTGCACTGCTCCTTCTGGAACTTGTTGACCGTTGAGTTTATCCAGTCCACATCTATATATTGCAGAGGCTTGAAGTCAAAGTGCCAAGGCACCTCTTGGTCAAACTCCTTGTCATCCACCAGATAGGCATCCTGAGGGTTATAGGTGAAGGGCTCAGTGTAGGTGTTTCTTTCACATCTTGCGAGGAAATCATCCACCTTCTTCATGTCCTTCTTCGACAGCTTCTTCCACTGTGGAGCAACCTCCTGAAACTGCTGGTTGTCTATGTGGGTGAAGGAGCAACGAGTAACCAAGCCGTTCGTCACATTCTTGAAATAGACTGCCACCTGGTCATCAGTGCCTGCCAGCAATACATTCCAGAACAACTGCACCTTACCCTTGAAGGTGTTAGCACTTTTGTAGTTCTGTCCGTATATGCCGTTGTCCCAAGCTATTCTAACCATATCATCCTTGTTGCCACCAGCTGCTCTGATGCCCTTTCGCCATTGGTCTATCTCGGCACAGTAGGTAAACATGTGGTGACCTTTGTTGTTCCTCTGCTTCTCCAAGAATTCAGCCTCAGAGTTCTTAGCCTCCATGATGCGAACACTGGTCTGGGGCAGTTTCTCGCCCTTGTCATTAGCCGATTTGGTCTGCTGACTGCGGGCATAGACTGCATCCCTTGCATCGTTCACCTCATCCCTCAGCATTATATTATGTAAAAGGTAGTTGATGTACCTCTCCATAAAACTCTTACCTGAGGAAGGTGGAGCATAGATGACAGAGAAGAAACTGGTAGAGAACACCTTTCCGTTCTGCCTGTCCTCGCTTCTCACATAGCTTGTCAGTGTACCTAAGATAGGAAACAGAGCATTGATAGCAGGAATGATGAAGTCCTTAGGTGCTATGCTTATCAGTTCCTTAATCACAGGTGGAGGTGTTGGCATCAAGTCCGTAGGATGAATGTTGTCCTTGTTGTCCTGGTTGTCGTCTATACCAAAGTCTTCGTCTTCGTCTTCGTTTTCGTTCCGCTTGCGGTAAAATCCGTTCTTAGCGAGGAAGATAAAGAACTCGCGAGGTATAGAACTATTACTATTAGTCCTACAGATAGACTGGCATTGAGAAAGAGTGTTGACATACTCAGTAGCATTGTCACCACCAAAACGAGGCAGTAAATCATGAAGGATGCGAGGATCATTGTTGCAAATGTTGCGAAAATCCCTGACCATCTTGTTGTAGAAGTTATGCATCTCGCCTTTCTCAGGAGTGCCATACACCTCGATGTATTTGTCGATGATTTCCGTGAGTGGTGTACCCCTGTAGGTTTCGCCTGTATATATACTGCGCACTGGTGTCCAAGACTCACCCCCTGCCCCTCTCTTGGAGAGAGGGGAGGAATATGCGTTAGTTGCTTGTGATTTTTTTTCATTAGTAGTTGCACTTTGTTCCCCGCTCTTCAAGAGAGGGGTTAGGGGTGAGTCTATAGGGTTAAAGTTAGGTTCATCTTCCCAGAGTTTTTCACTCTCAAAGAGAATATCACTTGCCTGAGGAATGAAAGAAAGACGGCTGATGTCCTTTACGGCAGTATCGAAATCGCCATATTCATTGAAGCCGATTTGTTCATCAAGCCACTGCATGTGCTCTGCCAGTGTGGGGAAGTTCTCTGTACACTGCATCACCATTCTCAGACCTTTGCCTGAAGGAGTAATGTGAGCCAGACGAAGAGCCTCAATGATGTCAGCAGGCATCTTGCCGAGGATGTTCTCCCACACCTCCCTTACCTTGTCACCTTGTCCCTTGTCACCTTGTACTTGGATATGGTCTATATCTATAATGTACAGACCAGTAGGTGTCATGCTCTCTATCTTGCGAGTGTTGCCTTCTTGGGTGTACCCAGACCAGCAAACAGCAGGCAGTTTAGTCTTAGCATCCTTGTCACCTTCTCTGAAAGCCTTGACGAGCTCTGCATTCTTAGTGTCTTGTGTCAGGACATCCCATCTTTCTTTGGTAAGGTTGAGTGCCTTAATGCCAGGCACCCACCTTTGAGCATTCTTGCTCTCGAATGATAGATAATAGTTCAGTCTCATAACTTAATTAGGAATTAGAAATTAGAAATTAGTAATTATTCCCGTTAACGTTCCCGTTCCCGTTATGAAATTTAGCGAATACCTCCATGCCCTCGTACATATCCCTTGACATAGCCATACGGATGTTAGATGTTGGTATGGTCTTCTTCACTGATGAGAAGAACTTCACTCTCTGGGCAGACTCCTTCAGCCATCCTGTCTCCAGCTCGCAGATTAGTTTGTCCTTCTGCCGTCTTGATTGGCGATTATAAGCCTTAAAGGTTAACTGACCTGTCTCTGCGTCTATGCGCAAAGAACCTTCTACATACTTGCCGTTTTTCACAGCCTCGATTACTTCACTTTTAATTTCAATTTTCTTAATCATTTTTCTAAGTTGATTTTAGAGAAGAAGGTCAGATTCTTTGGCCATTTACTCGAGAACATCCTCCTCACTTCAACTCAGAGTTAATAAATAGAGTTAATAAATAATGTTAGTTATGGGTTATACCCTTGTTAGTTCTTTTCTTTTTTTCTTGTCATAATACTTTAGTTTTTTATAGTTAATAAATAATGTACGTAATAAAACTGCCGTGCTGTCTCAGCAGAGCAGGGTTTGGCAGTCCGCTGACCGCCTATTGCCTTAATTACCAACTAAAACTATTTAAAATTGATTACAAATGAAAACATGTCAAAGAGCACTGTCAATCTCACCTCACTTGGTTTGTTTGACAATGCAAAGTTACGGACAAAAAAAAATCCGTAATACTACGTTTGTTACGCGTAATATTACGGATAAATCGGCAATCGCTTAATTATCAAGCTATTTTGCTAAGCCTTTTTCTGAATTTTATTTCGGCTTCTGTGTCATGGTATCTGTTGTAGATGCTTCTGAGGTTCTCAGGTTTTCTTTTCCATATAAGCCCAAACACCTGCCAGAAGTTTGCTATATCCAGTTCCTCACCTATCTTGTGAGCTATCACTGCCAACTGCCACTCGGCAACTCCCTCAGCAGGTTGCCAATTATCTTTCAACAACTTTTCTTTCACCAATTCTCCCAACATACCACGAGCCCTGTTGCTCTGCAGTTCCTTAGGCATTCCATCGGCTTGTTTGTCACCATTACTGCCCATATTCACCTCAGCCTTATCCACATTAAGATATACATTCTCATTGTCATGCACATCTATATATGAACCCTGTACATATATCTTATTCCCACTCATCGCCATCTCTCGTTTAAAAGTTTATAGTATTATTATCATGAACATCATTCAGGTTGCCACTCACGTTCATATCACCACCAAAGGTAGGATGGTCAAATGTGATGTTTCCTGTATTCTTATTCGCTTTCTCGCTCTTGCTGATAAGTTCTTTCACATGCTTTTCTTCCTCCTTCCATCCCAGACTACGGCAGGTGATTCGCAAATCAATCAACTTGTCTTTGCTGTAGCAATACATTTCAGCTAACTCATTAACCAGTTTGTGTCTCATTTCCTCCTCAGTCATTGCAGTTCCCTTATCGCCCCCTCTCATCATCTCCACAAAGGCGATGCCAGAGAGGAAACCCCACAATACCTGCTTGGGGATGTGCATATAGTAAACCTTAGCCACAAACTGTTCACTTTTATTCACCCATGTATTATAGAGGTTATCAGGAAACTCCTTCAGCTCATTCTCTATGTCAGCCACACAATACTTCTCACGTTCTGCATACAGTCGGCTGCCTTTGCCCTGAGAGGTCAGCAGATGTAGCCAGTAGTCATTCACATCACCAGCTTTTGACCCACTGCCAGCACGACCATTCTCCAGCTCCACCTTAAAAGCCAGCTCCTTCATTCCCTTCTCCTCCAGTTTTCTTGTCAGTTGCTTTCTGTAGTTAATCATCTCAGCCGAGATGTCTAACTTGGTAACCCTACAGAAGTTCTCCATCAGGTCATGAAAATCAGCCCAGTCAGTCTCAGTCCATAGCTCCATTTCCTCCAGACGCTCATCTATCTCGTCCATCATAAAACAGAGGCTCTCCATCTCCTCAGTCTCCTTCATCATAGGACCGCTATAGTGCCACTTCAGGAAGGTTTCATCCAGTCCCATCTCAAACCGCTTACCATCCCATTCCGACTCCACCTCCACCATAAGGCATTTGTGCTCAGCATTCACCTCAACCACCCTTCCGCGCAGAGATTTCCTTCCGCTATGGCTCATCATGGCAAGAGCCATCATTCTCTCGCTGTCCTTAACATAGCCCACACGTCTTCCTTTCCAGTCGTATGCTATCACAGCCTTCACGTCCACATTGTTCGCTTCCGACACTCTGAAAGTGAAAGTTCTCCCCATAGCCTCATCATAGAATGCTGCTATACGCTCAGTATCTGAAGCCTTAAACCAAGGTTTCAAATCCAGATATGGCAGAGCCACTATGTGCAAGATATATTTAGCCATGATGGCAGAATAAATGATGGTTAGTTAGTGTATGTTGTTCAGGTATTGTCAGGTTGCTTCCTAAATACTTTCGGAGGGATTTCTCATCCTCTCTCATACGGAATGCAAAGGTACTAAAACGAGCGCAAACCACAAAATAAATTAACTAATTTTTTGTTTGCCAAGTGCAAAAAACTTGTCTCACTTTTTCGTTAGACCAAGTTACAAAAAAACTATTATTTTTGGTCAACAAAGTCAACAAAGTCACTATATTGTTTTTAGGGGTGACTATATTTTAATCCCTCAAATGAATGATAAGGAAGAGGGGGAACTATATAAAAATTATATACTTATAATTTTTATATTAAAGGGGTAATAGATATAATATATATATATATGCGTGCGAGCGCAGGAAAGCGATGTTGACTTTGTTGACTTTGTTGACCTTTGTTCATTACACTGCCTTAATTGTTAAAAACTACTATGCACAAAATCGCAGAAGTGTGCAAAAGAACAGATTTTTCAAAAAATATTATTTTAACATTTAACTTACTGATTATAAGTGATTTATTCGTTAAATAAATTAACCCTTTGTAAAAGCTATGCTTTTAGCTCTAAAAGTAATGCTTTTATACTATAAATGCTATGCTTTTAACACTTAAATGTGATGCTTCTGGAGAGAAAATCACTATTAAGTTAAAAACTACTGAAAACTTGCGCATATCAAGATAAAGTCGTACCTTTGCATTGTCAATTGAAACGAAACTCTACGCTTTGCTGATGTGCACTTTAAGCGAGCCATGATGAGTGGAGTGAAAAGCGACAACAACACAAACAAAATTCATTAACCCTATTAATCAACCATTAAAAACAAAGAAAGGAATTAAATTATGGCAGTAATTGTAGATGTTTATCAGGACAAGCGTAAGACTGGCAACAACCTCTGGTATGGACGTGCATGGCACCCAGGTGTTCTCGACACTCGCGCACTCGCAAAGCGCATTGAGCAGAACGTGTCAGTGAAGGAGTCAGACGTATATGCAGTGCTCATAGAGCTGGCTAACGTGATGACTTACGAGATTCAGAACGGCAACAAGTGTAAGCTCGACCGCTTCGGCTACTTCGGTGTTTCACTCCGCTCATCTGGTGCCCTCACTGAGGCTGACTTCTCTATCAAGGAGCACATCAAGAACGCTAAGTGTATCTTCACTCCAGAGTACACCAAGACCACCAACGCCGTGACTGGCAAGGCTCAGCTTCAGTCTCGCGCACTCGGAGCTAAGGGTGACTTCCAGTTCGTGATCAAGAACCCAGTGAAGGAGAATCCTCAGCCTTAATTGGGCTGTGCAAAGTTAGGAGGTTAGCATCATGACCGACCAGACGAAGCACAATTGGAGTGTGATTATAAATGCCATACTCACCGCTCTGTGCTCAATAATGGCAGGCCTCTCAACTTCAAGTTGCATTGGCCATCATATCTACTAGGCATTTCTTATTTGAGACGCGTCGTTTTTAGGTTGGACTGCATTGGCTTCCGAGCTGGTGCAGTCTTTTTCGTTAGTTTGGCATATTTTTAGTACCTTGGTCTCTTGTGAGACATGGTGTCAGCACTTGGCAAAGCAAAAATAAACAAGATTTATTTTGTGCTTTGCGCTCGTTTTTGTACCTTTGCAGGCGAAATGAAGAAACTATACATAGAGACATACGGCTGCCAGATGAATGTGGCAGACTCTGAGGTGGTGGCATCGATAATGCAGATGGCTGGATATGAGCTGTGCGAATCGGTGGAGGAGGCTGATGCAGTGTTCCTCAACACCTGTTCGGTGAGAGAGAATGCGGAGAATAAAATCTACCACAGACTGGAGGCGCTGGAAAAGGTACGAAAACGAAACGCTACGCTACGAAACGGCTCTAACAAGCCTACGAAAAATCCCCTGATAATCGGTGTGCTGGGCTGTATGGCAGAGAGGGTGAAGGACGACCTGATACAGAGCCACCACGCTAATCTGGTGGCTGGGCCTGACTCATACATGCAGCTGCCTGACCTGATAGCTCAGTGCGAACTGGGACAGAACGCCATAGACACTGAACTCTCTACTACCGAGACGTATAAGGATGTATTGCCACAGAGGGCGCACGGCTCGCACCTGTCGGGCTTTGTGAGCATTATGCGTGGCTGCAACAACTTCTGTCACTACTGCATAGTGCCCTACACCCGAGGCAGGGAGCGCTCAAGGGATGTGGAGAGCATAATGCGCGAGGTGAAGGATCTGGAGGCTCGCGGATTTAAGGAGGTAACTCTGCTGGGACAGAATGTTAACAGTTATAAGGTAGACTCACCCCTAACCCCTCTCTTGGAGAGAGGGGAACAACTACAAGAGTCCTCTACTAATTTATCGCTGATAGAAGATGCAAACTCCTCCCCTCTATTGGAGAGAGGGGAACAACTACAAGAGTCCTCTACTAATTCATCGCTGAAAGAAGACGCAAACTCCTCCCCTCTCTCCAAGAGAGGGGCTGGGGGTGAGTCGATTACCTTCCCAAAACTCCTGGCGATGGTGGCTGAGGCGGTGCCTAAGATGAGGGTGCGCTTCACTACTTCGCACCCTAAGGACATGAGCGACGAGACGCTGGAGGTGATTGCGCGCTACCCTAATGTGTGTAAGCACATACACCTGCCTGTGCAGAGTGGCTCAGACCGCATACTGAAACTGATGAACCGCAAATACACCCGTGAGTGGTACATGGGCAGGGTGGAGGCGATTAAGCGCATAGTGCCTGAGTGTGCCATAACGACGGATATATTCGTGGGATACCACAGCGAGACGGAGGAGGACCACCAGATGTCGCTGTCGCTGATGAGGGAGGTGGGCTATGCCTCTGCCTTCATGTTCAAATACAGCGAGCGCCCTGGCACATACGCCTCTAAGCACCTGCCTGACGACGTGGCTGAGGAGGTGAAGATACGCAGACTGAATGAGATGATTGCCCTGCAGAACGAGCTCTCTGCCATCAGCTACAAGGCTGACGAGGGCAAGGAGTTTGAGGTGCTGGTGGAGGGCTACAGCAAGCGTTCACGTGAGCAACTCTGTGGCAGGACGAGCCAGAACAAGATGGTGGTATTTGATAAGGGCAACCACCACATAGGCGACCTGGTGAAGGTAAGGATTACAGGCTCAACCAGCGCTACGCTCTTCGGAGAAGAAGTTTCCCGCTAACGGGAACGGGAACGTTAACGTTAACGGGAACGATACGCGAGCAAGGCTCGCTACGATACGCTGCGCTACGATACGTGGCTACGCCACTACGATAACTATAAACCCCTTAATAAGTTGGGGAGTCTCACACATTCTGGTGAGGCTCCCCATTCCTATTCATAATCAACTAACCAAACAATTATTTTATCTTATCGGATGTGGTGGTGAGGTCTGACAGCGGCATCTCTCCATGTAGGAGCAGTTGCTGGTGCATGGTGCTTCACATGATGCTTGTGATGCTTTACGCGTGGAGGCACTGGCTTAACCTTTACCACCTCTACCCTTGGTGCTGGTGCCACTACCGTGCGGTGATATACTGGACGGACATCGTTGCTGCTCAGTACCACAGCTGTATTGTTGTTGCTACTTACTAAGGTGAAACTTAGTGCATTTGCCGAAATAGTCATTACGGTCATCAGTGCGAGTGTAAAAATCTTTTTCATATTCGTTCCTCCTATTAGTTGAGAATTGATAATTATATTTTGTTCTTTTGTCTGGTGCAAAGTTCAGCATTTTTTTCACCCCACCAAAGGGAAACATCCTAAACAGAGTGGATAAAAACCCTAAAGCACGGTAGGGATTTTCCAAGATAGAAATCAAGAAGACAACCATAAACCTCCGCGAAGCGCCTGAGCACCGCAAGGAGCGCAAGAACATAAAACAACTTAATTGTCCTTTGTTGTCCGAGTTGTTTTTTTAATTTTATTTGGAGGTATCGCTGAAAAAACGTAACTTTGCGGAGAAACTTGATTAAGAATTATGAACTATGCACTGTGAACTGAATATCTTGCGCCAGAAGATGCGCACAGAGAAGATAGATGCTGTAATCTTCCCTACCAGCGACCCACACAACAGCGAATACCTGCCTGAACACTGGCAAACCCGACAGTGGATTACGGGGTTTACGGGTAGTGCTGGCACTGCCGTGGTGACACTCGACGAGGCAGCCCTGTGGACTGACTCACGATATTTCATTCAGGCGGAAATGGAGCTTCGCAGTTCAAGTCGCTCGCAAAGCGAGCTGGGGCAAAACGGGGGCTTCGTCCTTATGAAGGAAGGACTGCCTGAGACACCTACCATCACGGAGTGGCTGCTGAGGAAGATGTCAGTGGCAAACGGTAGGGTGGTGGCTGTTGACGGTATGGTGATAAACTACAGCGAGGCTGTGCAGATGGGCAAGGAACTGCGCAAGATTGGCGTAACCCTGCGCACAGACTATGACATAGCCAAGAGACTGTGGACGAACCGTCCTGCCATTCCGTCAAACCCCATATACGGTGTGGAACGTGAGTGGATAGGCGAGAGTGTGGGTAGCAAACTGCACCGCATACGTGAGGTGATGAGGGAGCAGCACTGCGATGCCCACATACTGACCGACCTGATGGGCATAGCATGGACGCTGAACCTGAGGGGTAGCGACGTGAAGATGACGCCTGTGTTTATCAGCAATCTGCTCATAACGCTGGATGATGCCACACTCTTTGCCGACGGTTCGCTGAATGCCGATGCCAAGGCGCTGCTGTATGAGGCAAACGTGAACGTGAAGCCCTACGGCGAATTCCTTAGCACCATAGCGAAGATAGACGGCAGGGTGCTCATAGACCCACAGACCACCAGCTACTCTATATATAATAAGGTGAAGGAGCATGCTGTGGAGGCACCAAGTCCTGTGATAGCATTCAAGGCTGTGAAGAACCAGAAGGAGATAGAGGGTTTCCATAAGTCGATGGTGCTCGACGGCATAGCGATGGTGCGATTCCTGAGGTGGCTGAAACCAGCTGTGGAGCAGGGCGGACAGACAGAGATAAGCGTCAGCGACAAACTGGAGCAGTTGCGCAGAGAGAGTACTGAATGTCTCGACCTCTCTTTCCCCACCATCTGTGGCTACAACGCTCACGGGGCGATAGTGCACTATATGGCAACACCTGAGACGGATGCCTCACTAAGGGCAGAGGGACTGCTGCTCATAGACTCTGGAGCACAATACACCTGTGGCACTACAGACATCACTCGCACCATAGCCCTCGGACCAGTGACAGACGAGATGAGGCATGCCTACACCTGTGTGCTGAAGGCTAACATAGCCCTTGCCACCACACCATTCCCTGACGGTACCTGTGGCACACAGATAGATGCCATAGCGCGCTCGGAGGTATGGAAGGGCGGCTACAACTACATGCACGGCACTGGTCACGGAGTGGGATGGCGACTGTGTGTTCACGAAGGTCCTCATCGCATCCACCAGCAGTGGTTTCCTGCCCCCCTGCATCCAGGTATGGTGGTGACTGACGAGCCAGGCATATACCTCGAAGGCAAGTTTGGCATAAGGACGGAAAATGTGATGGAGGTAGTTCCCGTTAACGTTAATGTTCCCGTTCCCGTTCCCGTTAACGTTCTCACTCCTCTTACTCTCTGTCCTATCGACACTGCGCCGATAGATTTCTCTATGCTCACCACGAAGGAGGTGGAGTGGCTCAACCAGTATCACAAGAGAGTAAGGGAAACACTCTTGCCCCACCTCAGCGACGAGGCAGACAAGCAGTGGCTCATTGAGGCAACAAAAGAAATCTCATGTTAAAGAGATGTGAGTGTTTTCCAAGCCTTATGGTATTTCTTTAGTCTTCTAACGTCTTGCTCGCCTATCTCAGCGAGTCGGCGTATATCCATATTATCTTCCAGGTCGGCTATCTTCACCTCTCGGCAAAGGGGATGAGGAGCCACCCTGTTGATATATTCTTCGTAAGGTTCGTCCTGCCTTCTGCTGAGTGTGAGCACAGCCTCCACTATATCGGCTGGTATGCCATCAGCTATCAGTTGCTCAGGGGTGATGGGAGTATCTTCCACCACATCATGAAGCAAGGCAATGACCTTGCTTTTTTGCGTCTTGCAACCTAAGGACACCCTCATCACGTGACCTATGTAGGATTTGCCAGACTTGTCCGTCTGTCCCTGATGCGCCTTCGTAGCTATCTCTACCGCCTTATTAAACAGGGGCATCATCTCTGGTTCTATATCTTTTCTTATCTCGTCGAGTAGCATGGTGTTCTCTTAATCCTCCGCAAAGTTACATTTTTTCGGCGATACAAGCAAATAAAAAGAGTAAAAATGAAAAAAGGATGCCCTATCCTATGTGGTTAAGGCACCCTTTAGTTATCGTAGGCGCTTGCGACGTTTCTTGCGCTCCGTAGGTGCTCAGGCGAGCAGAGCTCGGAACGTAGCGAAGCGTTTCGTAACGTTTCCGATAACGGAAACGTTTACAGTGGATACTCATCAAAAGCGTAAAGCACGGTAGAGAGGTAGCGCTCGCCTGTGTCAGGCAGCAGGGCAACAATCTTCTTGCCCTTGTTCTCAGGACGCTTAGCCAGGAGGGCTGCGCCGAATGCTGCTGCACCAGAAGAGATGCCCACGAGCAGACCTTCCTGCTGAGCCAGTTCGCGACCAGTGCGGATGGCGTCGTCATTGTCTATGTCGAGCACCTCGTCGATATACTCAGCACCGTATGTCTTAGGTATGAAACCAGCACCGATACCCTGAATCTTGTGAGGACCGCTTGGTTTGCCATTGAGCACTGCTGAGGTAGAAGGCTCTACAGCATACACCTTGATAGCAGGGTTCTGCTCCTTGAGGTATTTAGCTACACCAGAGATAGTGCCGCCAGTACCTACACCAGCTACGAAGATATCAATCTTGCCGTCTGTCTGCTTCCATATCTCAGGACCAGTGGTAGCATAGTGCTTGGCTGGGTTGGCGGGGTTCTCAAACTGCTGGAGAATGACAGAACCAGGGATAGAGTCGCGCAGTTCGTTGGCAGCCTTGATGGCACCTGCCATACCCTCCTTGCCTGATGTGAGGCGCACCTCAGCACCATAAGCCTTTACGAGGTTGCGACGCTCGATGGACATGGTCTCAGGCATGGTGAGGATAAGGTGATAACCCTTCACGGCACTTACCAAGGCAAGTCCCACACCTGTGTTACCTGATGTTGGTTCGATGATAGTAGCACCTGGCTTCAGGATGCCCTTAGCCTCTGCGTCCTCAACCATTGCGAGGGCGATACGATCTTTTACTGAACCGCCAGGATTAAAGAATTCTACCTTGGCGATAACTGGAGTCTCAATGCCTTTAGCCTTTGAGAACTTGTTGAGTTCGAGCAGCGGTGTGTTGCCTACGAGCTCTGTGAGTGATTTTGCAATTGCCATATTGTTAATTCCTTTTTTAGACCCTCTAAATCCCCCTTAGAGGGGGACTTGAGGATATGTTATAAATTTCTTGATTACCGACTGCAAAGGTACGAACTTTCTCGCACCCTTGCAATAACAAACTTATGTTATTTTTACTTTATCCTTTATAATTGATTAAACGCCTGGTCGAGGTCGGCTATGATGTCATCGATATGCTCCACACCGATAGAGAGTCTTATGGTAGAAGGAGTAATCTGCTGGTCAGCAAGTTCCTCAGGCGAGAGCTGTGAGTGGGTAGTGGTGTAAGGGTGGATAACCAGCGACTTCACATCAGCCACGTTGGCAAGCAGAGAGAATATCTTAAGCGAGTCGATGAACTTCCAAGCCTCTTCCTGTCCGCCCTTTATCTCGAAGGTGAAGATAGATGCTGCACCCTGAGGGAAGAGCTGCTTGTAAAGCTGATGGTCAGGATGTGACTCTACTGCTGGGTGGTTTACCTTTGCCACCTTAGGATGGTTCTTCAGGTAGTCAACCACCTTCAGTGCATTCTCCACATGGCGCTCTATCCTGAGTGGCAGTGACTCAGTGCCCTGAAGCAGAATCCAGGCGTTGAATGGAGAGATAGTGGCACCAGTATCGCGAAGCAGTACGGCACGGATGCGGGTTACGAAAGCTGCTGCACCAGCCACGTCAGCAAATACCGCACCATGATATGAAGGCTCTGGTTTGGCAAGGGTAGGGAACTTGTCGGCATTCGCCTTCCAGTCGAACTTGCCACCGTCAACTATCACACCACCGAGAGAAGAGCCGTGACCGCCAATGAACTTAGTGGCAGAGTGAACCACGATGTCGGCACCATGCTCCAGCGGACGGTAGATGATGGGTGCAAAGGTATTGTCAACAATCACTGGGATGTGGTGTTTGTGTGCTATCTCTGCTATAGGCTCAAGGTTGAGCACGTCAGAGTTAGGGTTGCCCAGTGTCTCGAAATAAAACACCTTTGTGTTTGGCTTTATTGCCTTCTCTATCTCGTCGAGGTTGCGAGGGTCAACGATGGTGTTCTCTACGCCCTGATTGGCAAGTGTGTGGGTGATAAGGTTGTAAGAACCACCATAAATATTCTTTGCGGCTACGATATGATCGCCTGCCAGCACTATGTTCTGCAAGGCATAGGTGATGGCTGCTGCACCACTTGCCACTGCCAAGCCTGCCACACCACCCTCAAGGGCAGCTATGCGGTCTTCGAACACTCCCTGAGTGGAGTTAGTCAGGCGACCATAGATGTTGCCTGCATCGCGAAGACCAAAACGGTCGGCTGCATGCTCTGAGTTATGGAACACATACGAGGTGGTCTGATAAATAGGCACCGCGCGAGCGTCTGATGCTGGGTCTGCTACTTCCTGTCCTACATGGAGGGCAAGTGTCTCTACGTGAAGTTTGTTTGTCTGTGTACTCATTGTTTTATTCCTTTCTTTTTTAATTGATTTACTGTTTAGCGGTTCCCGTTAACGTTAACGTTCCCGTTTTATTTCCGACTGCAAAATTACAATCGGCGAGTAATATATTCCAAGAAAAGAATAAAACTTTAGAAAAACATTCTAAAATTTCGTCAAAGATAGAACAAACAACTTCAAACTAAACCAAAATCTGCCTGCAAGGTGTATTCTGGAACTCTGTATGCGAGAGAGGGTATCCTTCAGTGCCTCCCATTTTGAAGGGTATATCTCCTCTGCCCTGTCAAGATACTGCCAATACAGCTCACGCTCGAAGCGAAAATTACAAAGAAAAAGCCAATTATTATGCATAATCAAGAAATTTTTTCTAACTTTGCACAAAGAACTAAAACAAAACGCTATGGCAAAAGCAATTATTGAAACACTTGACGAGACAGACATCAAGATACTGAGGTGTCTGCAACAGAATGCGCGACTGACCATTAAGGAGATAGCCACAGAAGTGTTGCTCAGCAGCACCCCAGTGTTTGAGCGAATAAAACGAATGGAGCGCGAGGGATATATAAAAAGGTACGTGACGGTGCTCGACGCTGAGAAGTTGCACAAGGGCTTCGTAGTGTTCTGCTCCGTAAAACTCGCCACAATCAACAAAAAAGTTGCAGAGGAGTTTTGCGCCACCATCCGTGAGATACCTGAGGTGACGGAGTGTTACAACATTTCGGGCAAGTATGACTATCTATTAAAGGTACACGCGCCCGATATGAAGTATTACCAGGAGTTCATCCTTAACGTCCTCGGTCAGATACCCATGCTCGGCTCCCTCGAGTCCACCTTCGTGATGGAGGAGGTAAAGAACGACTTCGGCGTAGCCATATAAGGGACTAGGTGACTAAGGACAAGGTGACTAAGGACAACCACAAACCTCTTGAACTTTTGCTCCGAGCTTGCTCGCCTGAGCACCTACTGGAGCGCAAGAACCCTATGAATCCAAAACTCCCCCGACTTTTTCGCAAGGCATGTGCCGACTATTCGCTGTTAGAGGATGGCGACAGGGTGCTTGTGGCACTGTCAGGAGGCAATGATTCGCTGATGCTCTTGAAACTGATGGGGCAGCAGCAGAGGATACTGAAGCCGAGGATAGAGGTAGAGGCAGTGCACGTGATAATGGATAATATCCCTTACGAGACTGACCGTACCTACATACAGCGGTTTTGCGAGGACGAGGGTGTGAAGCTCACCATACTGCATAGTAGCTTCGTGGATAGTATGGAGGATGAAGCCACTGTTGGTTTGCGTAAGCAAAAAAATAAGTGTTTCCTCTGCTCATGGAACAGGCGCAAAGCTATCTTCACCTATGCCAAGGAGCATGGATTTACAAAGGTGGCACTGGGACATCATCAGGACGATATCCTCACCACCCTGCTGGTGAATATGATATATGAAGGTTCGATACAGACTATGCCACCCAAACTCAAAATGGAGCATTACCCCATTGAGATTATCCGTCCACTATGCTTGGTGCCAGAGTCTATGATAAAAGATGAGGCACAGAACCAAGGATTCGAGAAGCAAAAGACACCTTGCCCATACGACAGAGTGACCAAACGTAAAGAGGTAAACGACCTCTTCCACCAACTTGAGGCTATGAATCCCGAGGCACGCTACAGCCTTTGGCACTCCATGAAGAATATCCACCCCGAGTTGCTCGTCTGATTAAGTGACAAGGTACAAAGGACAATTATCAATTCTTGCGCTCCGTAGGTGCTCAGGCGAGCAGAGCTCGGAGGTCAATTATCAATTATCAATTAAAAAACCTGCGGTTTCATCGCTATTTAGCAATAAGTCCACCCTTTTTGTTTATTAGTCCACCTTGTATAAAGATAAAGAAAGTAATTTTGCAGGCAGAAACCCAAAATTACAATCTAAACAATATTACACTAAAGATGAAAAGAATTTATTTAATTGTGCTTTTGCTTGCAGGTATGGCAGGCATGTATGCCCAGACAGGTGTTAACGTAACCAAGAGTGAGGGATGGCTGGAAACTGCCATGCTGCAATGGACTTCCGTCAGTGGTGCCACGAAGTATAGCGTGAGCTATAGCGGAGAGGGCGTTAGCGGTGTGGCAGACGACATGCTCATTCGCTCGTATGGCGACTATGTTCGTTGTGATATTCCTGGTCTGAAGGCTGGTACATACAGTCTTGTAGTAAAAGCTCTTGACGACAAGGGGGCAGAACTCGCTACATCAGCTGCACAGAGTGTAACCGTCAAGGCGCAAAACCGTGAGGGCTATGCCTTCACCGAGGGTGTGGTGCCTGGTGGCTATAATGCTGACGGCACTCCTAAGGCTAATGCCAAGATTATATACGTGACGGCTAACACGGCTAACACCGTAACATGCGACGTAAGCGACGGCAAGAACACCACCACCTACACAGGACTGGCAAACATCCTCAGCGCTTGTGGCAAGGACAAGACCCACACACCGCTGATAGTACGCATAGTGGGAACGGTGAAGAATACCGACATAAGCGGACTGAAGGACGACAACTACCTCAGTTTCGAGGGCAAGAACGCCACCGACTGCTCTGTCGAGTCCATAACGCTTGAGGGTATAGGCGATGATGCTGCCCTTTATGGCTATGGCGTGGGCTTCAAGCGTTCAAGGGGTATAGAGGTGCGCAATCTCGGCATAATGCTCTTTGGCGACGATGCCATATCAATGGATACGGACAACTACCACAACTGGATTCACAACTGCGACTTCTTCTACGGCAAGCCAGGTCCTGATGCTGATCAGGTGAAGGGTGACGGCTCTATCGACATGAAGTATCGCTCTACGCTCACCACCATTTCCTACAACCACTTCTTCGACTCAGGCAAGGTGATGGGTTGCGGCGGTGCCACCAAGGAGGAGACCAATCTGCTCATAACCTTCCACCACAACTGGTTCGACCACTGTGACTCACGCTGCCCACGTCTAAACCACACCACTGCCCACATCTACAACAACTACTACGACGGCAATGCTACCTACGGCATAGGTTGCACAGAAGTATCAAACGCATTCATTGAGTGCAACTACTTCCGCAATCTGCAGCGTCCTATGATGATAGCAGGACAGGGCACCGACCGCATCTATGCCAGCAATCCTGACAAGGGTACCTTCTCTGGTCAGGGCGGAGGCATGAGCAAAGCATATAATAATAAGGTGGAGAATAGCACCATAGAACTGCGCCTCTTTTACCAGACTGACGATGCCCAAGAGTTTGATGCATGGCTCGTAAATAACCGTAGCGACAAGGTGCCTGAAACCGTAGCAGCAAAGAGGGGCGGTCACATATATGACAACTTCGACACTGCCGATGGCATGTACAGCTCTACCCCCGATGCTCCAGAACAGGTAGCAGAGATAGTAACCACCTACGCGGGACGCATGAACGGCGGCGACATAAAGTGGACCTTTGATAATGCCACCGAAGACAAGAACCACGAAATCATACCAGCTCTCAAGGAGGCTATCCTCGCCTACGAAAGTAAGGTGGTAAGCATACAGGGCAACGGCGAGAAGCCTGCCGACGAGGGTGGTGAAGAAGGAGGCGAAGGCGGTGAAGGTGGCGACAACCCAACTCCCACACCATCTGAGGCTACGCAGGGCGGATACGTCATAGACCTCATAAACGATGCCTCCAAGGGCTTTACTATCGTGGGGCAGACCAGCAACAGCAAGGGCTCGGTAACCGTTGGCGGTACCACATACAACGAATGTGTCAAGATGGGTTCAAGCTCAAGCGTTACCTTCAGCATAGCCCAGCCCATGAATCTCACGCTCTATTTCGCTAATTCTGCTGCTAAGCGCATAAAGATTAACGATATGGCAGAGATTACCATACCTGACAACAACACTGTGACTACCACCCTGCCAGCAGCAGGCGAATACACAATCAGGCGTACCTCAAGCGAGTCATACCTTTATTATATAGCCCTCTCGCCTATAGCTACGGGTATTACAAACGTTCCCGTTAGCGTTCCCGTTCCCGTTAGTGTTCCCGTTAATCTCGCTGGTCAGTGCGTGTCTGGCGACTATCGCGGCATAGTGGTAGTGGGCGGCAAAAAGGTGATGAGATAAACATGTGATTATCATGCGTAGAATATTATTGACAGTGTTGTGGCTGGCAGGTGTACTATCCACACAAGCCATGACAGTGAATAAGCAACAAGGTTGGCTGGAGTCCGCTTTCGTAGAGTGGGCCCCAGTCGATGGTGCTGCCGACTATCAGGTAACATACAGTGGCGAGGGCATAACTGATGCCGTCATTGACAAAGCCCTTATCAGGGGGTATGCCGACTATATGCGTGCCGATGTGCTGGGACTGAAGGCAGGAGAATACACCATCACTATTAAGGCGTTGGATGACAAGGGCAATGAGATAGACAAGGCCGTCACCAATACTCTTACCGTCAGAAAGCACATACGTGAGGGTTTTGCCTTCACCGACGGACACATACCAGGAGCCTATAACATGGATGGTACACCAAAGGCTGGAGCCAAGATTCTTTATGTTACGAGTGATAACGTAAACTCATTGACTTGTGACGTTGCCATCGACAAAAAAGGACCTAAGACCTACACCGGACTCATGGAGATACTGAAAGCCCGTGGAAAAGGGTATGAGGACAGCCCCATGATAATTCGCATTATAGGCTGTCTGAAAAAAGCTGATGTAAGTAACCTCACGAGTGGTAAGTATATAGCCTTCACAGGAGGCGACAGGGCAGATAACAAGCGCATCCGCAATATCACAATAGAGGGCGTAGGCAATGATGCAACCCTGCACGGCATAGGTATCCAC
>JAEEGH010012644.1_pt1 | contig 18866 bp, 17 predicted proteins | sample 9134181 | NCBI WGS metagenome assembly JAEEGH01 (sample SAMN16246544, study PRJNA631951) | gut metagenome | biome: gut microbiome; feature: rumen; material: DP-attached | host: Bos | place: Iran: Karaj | collected 2018-10 | reverse complement strand
CTTATGGTTATATCCGATTTCGTTCAAGTCGGCAAGCGTGCCGAAGGAGCCCGCCTTTTCGTCGTAAGCGCCGAAATACACGTTTTCGATTCTCGAATTTATTATCGCGCCCGCGCACATTGCGCACGGCTCGAGCGTTACGTACATATCGCAGCCGCAAAGCCTCCAGCCGCCAAGCTTTCTGCACGCCTTGTCTATTGCGGAAATTTCGGCGTGTTTCAGCGCGTTCTTTTTCTCTTCCCTTTGATTTCTTCCCGACGATATGATTTTTCCGTCCTTGACTATCACCGCGCCTATCGGCACGTCGCCGCGAAGAGCTGCCGCTTTTGCGCGCGCAATCGCGCTTTTCATAAATTTTTCAGCCTGTTTTTTCTTTTCGTCAACGTTATTTTTATTCATTTTTCCGCGTTAAATACCCATAACCGTTCTTGCGATTCCGAGCGCCGCGTAAACCACCATAAAGAATGCCGCAAGTTCAAGAACGCCCGCGTTTTTCACCTTTTTTTCCGCAATTTCTTCTCCCTGCTCCGAAAAAACTTCATCCGTCTGTTCTTTCTTTTTATATTTTTTGAAAAACAGGAAATATATTCCCGGCAGGGCAAGAACCATAAGCACAACAAGCTCTGCGTTGTATATTACGTTAAGAGTTCCGTCCCCCAAAAACGCGGGAAGCACGTCGTTAATTACAAAATTTACCGTATTGTTGAGCGCATGCAAAAATACCGCCGTTTTGATATTGCCCGTTCTTTCAAAAATAAACGCGTAAAAGAAGCCGTTCACAAACGCGTACGCCATGGTCGGAAAGCCCGTGTGGGAGAACGAGAAAATAAGTGCGCTTGCAAGGGCTGCAAAGGCAAAACCGAATTTTCTCAGCGAACCGAAAATCACTCCGCGGTAGATATATTCCTCAATAAACGGGACAAAAACGCACGCCGAGACGAAATACACCACCATATCGTATCCCGACATTGCGCTTTCGTACACCTCGCCTGCGGCAAAAATCGCTTCCGGCGCAAGAAAGCTTCCGACGACAAGCACTGCGTTTGCCATCGTATACGCCGCAAGTGTAAGCAGCGCGTAAACGGTTATCGACGGGTGAATCATTTTTCCCTCAACGACAAACGTTTCTTCAAAGTTTCTTTTCAGATAGAATTTTGAAAAGAAAAGCATCGGCAGAAAGATGAAGATAAACCGGTGAAGCATATCTTCAAAATACAGCCACATCTGCGTGTCCTTAATATTGAAAACAGCCACAAGCACGGAGTTTGCGCTCCTTCCGAAAATAAAGGATACCGCCTTTATAAACGCCGCCTCGGTATACGGCTCGAAATAGTACACCGCAAGCGACGCGCATCTGCACAAAAGAAGCATTACGCATATTGCGTTTAACATGCGTCTTGCAAGATATTTATTGTATTTTATCAAATCAAATTCCGTAACGGTATTCAATTTTTTCTCCTTTTTTACATTGACAGCGCCGCGTTTCCGAAAGCGGAAATGAGCGAAATTATTATTCCTGCGACGAAAATTCCCGCGATAATCGACGGTATCGATTTTTTGAGCCTCATATTGAGAAGCGCCGCGATAATAGAGCCGCTGTATGCGCCCGTCCCCGGAAGGGGAATTGCGACGAACAAAAACAAGCCGATTATCTTATATTTCGTAACTTTTTCCGATTTTTTCATCATTTTTGCTTCAATTTTCTGCACCAGCGGCGCAAGTCTTTTGGTCTTTTTGAGAAAATTGAAGAGCGGACGCGTGAGAAGTATCACTATCGGCACGGGAATGCAGTTTGAGATAAAGGATATGAGAAACGCCTCGTACCACGGCATGTTAAGCGTCAGTATGCCGAAAGGAATCGCGCCGCGAAGCTCGATGAACGGTATTATGGACACGAAAAACAGCGCCCAGAAATCACCTATGCTCTTTATTGACGAGAAAATTGTTTCAATCATTTTTGTCTCCGGAATTCCAATGTTTATATATATTCAATATTATATTATAATAAATTACGGTCGATATGTCAACCTGTGCGCGATTTTTTCAAAAAAAGCGGGCGCCCTCCTTCAAAGAGGGCGCCGTAATGCGTTTTTACGAATTTTATCCGATTTCGACCTGCTCGCAGACGGGTTTCATTCCTTCAAGACTGTCCCAGATAAAGAGTTTTATCTTATCGTAAACGCCGGGGTCGAAATTGATTATTTTCGTAGAATTACCGCGCGGAATTACTCCTCCGCCGCTCGTAAGCTTTACCGGTCTTCCGTTTAAGTATGCAACCATCGTAAACGTGCAGGAAATTTCCTCGTCCTTCACGTTTTCGATGCCGAAGGTGAATTCTTTTCCGTACCGTTCCTGTAAAGTTACCGACGGCGGCAGTTCGCCCGCCGTCGTGCGGTTCAGGGCGTAGTCGTAAACTTCTACTTTAATCGAGCCCTTATCGTATTCCGAAATGTCGGCGGTCGTCTCGCAGAGTTTTGCGGGTTCAAGTGCGAACGCTTCGGTTTTCGGCTCGCCGTCCGAGGTTCCCGAAAGAATATATCCCATAACGTAGCGGTTATCGGAAAGCGAAAGGGTAAGAGTGTCTCCGTTTACCGAAAACTCCTTTATCTCCGGTGCAACCCTGTCAATATAGAACGGCATTTCCAGAACGTCGGTCTGCTCGTACGGCTCTTTGTAGTAGAAACCGGCATAAACCCTGAATATATAGTCGCCGTCGGGCAGAGCGGTCAGTTCGCTGTTTTCGAAAGTTAAATACGTCTGAGTGTATTTACTGGCGTAATACGGGATGCCTGTTACCGAATCAACGTCGGATTTCCGAATAATATCGTTTCCGTCCGTATCGCAGACGGCATAATCGGTCAATCCAAACAATCTGAGCGCCAACGCCACTCCCTGTACGTTGTCCGCTTCGCCGTCGAAATTCGGAGAAAAGCCGACGTATTCCCTGCCCTCAAGGCTTTTGTTGTCCTCGTCAAACAGATTTCTTCCCATAATGAATCTCCGTACCATTTCTTCCTGTCCCGGAAAAACGACGTTTGTATACGTGTACATATACGTCAGGGGCTTATACGGGTCGTCATAGTAATATTCGTCGAATACGGGAATGTTGTACCAGTCTCCGTAAAATCCGGTAAACGGTATTGAAAGCCCGGGGATATTCTCTTGGTCAGAGGTGTTTTCAAGGGTTACGAATCCGTCTATGAAAAATCCGTTTACGAATACGTCAAGGTTTTCTTCGAGCTCGTCTTTGTCGAGCGTTACTTTTACTGTAAGATCAACCGACGAGTTCGCCGGCACGGTGAAGGAATCGGGAAGGTCCGACGCAAAGTGAAGCGGCCGAGCGCCCTTTATCATTCCATTTTCGTCGGCGGAATCGGTAGTGACGTACATACCGAGCTTGTCGTACGTTACGTCTATGTCCGTCATATTCTGCGCCGTAAACGAGAACTTGAACGAGTTTTCATTGTCGAGAATAATTTCCCGCAGACTTATTTTTGCCTTTCTGTAGACGTATCCGTTTGTTTCAAATTCGTCTCCGAGCAGAAATACCGGCGTTTTTGCGGCTCTTTTCAGGTTGAGCATTCCCGCGCCCTGCTTTCTCGGAGAATAAGGAATGCCATTCTGTACGTCTTCCATAATTATGTCCGCGGTACTCATTAAGAGATTTTCCGCAAGAGTTGCGCGGTTGCCGAAAGGCGCGTATTTGGAAGGATTTGCCGCCATATATTCAAACATAAGCGCGGAAGCGCCGGCATAAAACGGCGTTGCCATCGACGTGCCCGAATGCAGGACGTATCCGTTGTCAAGCGAGGCGGAATAAATGTTTTCTCCCGCAGCAGAAATTTCCGGCTTGAGTTCCAGGTCGCCCTTTGCGCCCCAACTGCTGTGTGCGTTCATTGAAAGAGCGCCGTTCTTTTGCCATCTCTGTATTGTTTCGTTAAAGCGGAGTTTCTTTTCTTCGGCTTCAAGAATTGCATCCTCCATATCGCCGCCCATGACTCCGATAGGGAAAAATCTCCATGCCGGGTTGATTTCGGTTGAAACGTCGGGAGCTTCCCTAAATATGATAAAAATACCGGCGGCTCCCGCATTATATGCGTTTGTAACTTTTTCATTGAAAGAAATGCCGTATTGATTTACAAAAACGAACTTTCCTTCGACGTTTAAGTTTTCAAAATCGCTTTCCCGCGCTTCGTTTACGTAAACGTATTCAAGGTCGTCGGTGCCGAAAATTTCGTTAAAATCGGTTTCGCTGAATACACTGTAGTAATATATTTCTTTTTCCGCCACCGTAAACTGTTTATAAGTAAATATAATGTATTTGCCGTCCGCGTTTGCGACCGCGGTACCTGAGGAAATGTCGTCCATGGATTTCATCCCGTTGTAATCAATTTGCTTTGCGGAAACGTCAAAAATATTGTCTCCTCTTCCGATGTTTCCTGCCGCAAGCGCAACCATTATACCGGCCGAGCGCGCTGCGTTTACCGCTTTGATTCTCGGCTCCTCGGAAAGCGACGACGAACTGTTAAGGCTGCAGTTGATGACGTCCGCGCCGAGTTTAGATGCGTCTTCCAATGCGGCTATAATAGCCGGGGTATCAAGTCCGTGATTTTCGTCGCAGGCGGTTGCCATAAAAATTATCTGAGCGTCGGGAGCGACGCCTACAAACTTTTTACCCTGAAAATCGATGCCGCTTGAGCCCGCTGCAATGCCCGCAACGTGTATACCGTGGTCACTATTGAACTCTAAGGGGTCGGAATTGAACGAATGGTAGTTGAACACATAAGGAAATTTCTCATTTCGGTAAACGCGGCTTACCGACAGTTGTCCCGCGCCGGGCGTCGAAACCGAAAGAGTTTCTCTATCCAATATGTCGGCAATATCCTGTTTTGAAAGGCGCGGATTTGCAACAGGGGCCTGAAACATCTCGTGCGTTACGTCAACATTCGAGTCTATAACGGCGATTACCATACCCTTTCCGGTATATCCGATGTCATGCATATACTGCATTTCCATATATTCGCTGCCCTTTATGATATACGGCTTTTCTTCGGAATTTTCGGGCGCTTCTTCATCCGTTGTTTCCGACTCAAAAAGTTCCGCCTCGACCTTTTGCTCTTCGGGAGACGCGGTATATGACTCGTCTTTCAAAACGTAAACGTTTTTGACGTTGGGCAGAGCGTAAAGAGACGCGACTTTATCCGCGTCTATGTCCATGGAAAAGCCGTTCAGCACGTGCGTGTACGTGAAATTAACGTTGAGTTCTTCGCCGAGTGATACTTCCGCTTCCGACAGAACGCTTGACTGGACGGCGCGCGCCTTCTTTTCGAGTTTTTCGGCTTCGGAGGTCTTTAAAAACTCCTTTGCTCCGAGTTTAGACGCGTTTTTCGCCGTAAGCACGGCGTCGCCCTCGACTTCGACGATGACGGTGACGCGTTCATCGGGCTTAGGCTCCTCTTTAGGAGCGGCAAAAACCGCACCTGACGGGAATAACAGTACAAGCGCGGCAAAAAATGCAAAAAAGAATTTGTTTGAATATTTCATAACGGTTTCACCTCAAAAAAAGATTTTTAAGGAAAGTTTTCATTATTATTGATAAAATTATACTAAAAGCGCGCTTTATTGTCAACAAAATATTGCAAAAAACCGCGTTTTTCCAAACAAAAAAGCACTCCCGAAGGAGTGCTTTTTCATTTTGCAAAAATTATTACTTGATTTCAACAGTTGCGCCGGCTGCCGTAAGCTGTGCTTTGAGAGCCTCTGCATCTTCTTTGGAAACGCCTTCCTTGATAGGCTTGGGAGCGCCTTCAACGAGGTCTTTTGCTTCTTTGAGTCCAAGACCGGTGATTTCACGTACGATCTTGATAACGCCGAGCTTGCTGTCGCCTGCAGCTGCGAGGATTACGTCGAATTCCGTCTGTTCTTCGGCTGCTGCGCCGCCTGCCGCGGGAGCTGCCGCGCCGGCTACCGCTACGGGAGCTGCCGATACGCCGAATTCTTCCTCGAGAGCCTTTACGAGATCCGCAAGTTCGAGTATTGTAAGTGTCTTGATTTCTTCAATAATCTGCAATGATTTTTCCGATGCCATTTTAATTTACCTCCATAAAATAGAAATGTTTTTTCTTTTTTAACCGACTGTACGGCTTATTCTGCGGCAGGCGCTTCTACGCCGCCGTCCTTGTCGATCTTCGCCTGAAGTACGTAGCAGAGACCGTAAAGCGATGACTGGATGCTGCCCATGAGTCTTCCGATAAGGATTTCCTTCGAAGGAATTTCCGAAAGAGCCTTTATTTCGGCTTCTTCCATGATACTGCCGTCCATTATGCCGACTTTGACCTTGAAGCTTTCGTTTTCCTTTGCGTATTTGCAAAGAATTTTCGCCGGAGCTATCGGGTCATCGTTTGAAATCGCAAAAGCCGTCATTCCTTCGAGATAGGGGTCAAAGCCCTCTATTCCCGCGATTTCAGCCGCTTTTCTGATGTAGGTGTTCTTGATTACCGAATAATCAACACCCGCTTTGCGCAGTTCGGCTCTGAGAGCCGTGTCCTTTTCAACGGTGATTCCGCAGTAATCCACGAGAATTCCCGTCTTTGCGCCCTTGAGCTTTTCCGCAAGCTCGGATACCAGTGCCTGTTTCTTTTCAAGTATTTTTGCGCTAGGCATATGTTTCACCTCCCAATAAAAAAATGCCCTTTATTCGACCAAGAATAAGGACAATGTCAGGAGTATAATTATTCCTTTTACATCTTCCTCGACAGGCGGTTTTGCCATTATAGTCCATGCGGACAACCTGTTTTCTTAGGTCAACGCTGAGATTATAGCATAAATGTTTTTATTTGTCAATACTTTTTTCGTTTTTTATTTTTATTCCGAAGACGCACGTTTTTATGCAGAAAAAGCGCTCCCCGGGGAGCGCTTTTTCTTTCATCTTGCTTCCGACGCGATTTTTTTCATCGCCGAAAGGTATTCGTTTTTATATTTTTTTATGTTGTTTTCAATTTCCTTTTCCTTTAAGGCAAGATACCTTCTGCCGTCTGCGGAATTTTCGGAAATACCGTTGTTGACGAGATATTCCTTTGCGCTTGTAATCTTTTTCCTTTCGGAATACGCCTTTTCGTAATATTCGTCAAGAAGTGCTTCGGCCTTCGCCTTCAGGTTTCCGTAGGTTGATACGGTTTTTGCCTTACCGTAGGCAACCTTTGCGGCTTTGGCGTTCACCTTCGACGGCTCGATGCCCATTCTGCCTGCGTTATACGCATTATAGCTGTTATTCAGCTTTTCCACCCAGTCCTTCTGTTCGGACGTGTCTATCCCGAGCGCCTCTCTTTCGGAAATGACGTTCATGGAGCGCGCAAGCTCCTTTTCGTACACGTCGGAGTCTCCGTTCTTTATCCTGTCAAGGCGTTCTTCGGCAGGCAGAAATGCGTACTGCCACACATTTTTAACTTTTTTCATGTCTGTTCCTTTCAATTTGATTCTTTTTTCATAAGACGGTAATCCGCCCTGAAATTGAATATGCCGACAAACGCGCCGTCGCCGCTTATTTCGTAATCGAATCTCTTCATAAACGCTTTCGGAAGATTCAGATACAGCGACGCGCATCCGTCGTCTCCCGGCTCGATTTCCACGGACCGCGAATAGTACTCTTTTCCGTCGGCGAATACTTTGACGTTTACGACGTTTTTTCCCGCGCACCTGAATTCCATCATAATTCTCTCCACGATTTTATTTTCGTGCGGAAAATTGAAATCAAGGCTCATCGGGCGAAGAACGTACGCAGACGCAAGCTTTATTCCGTCGGTTTCGGCTTTGATAACGTTGGTCTCTCCCGAACAGTCGATTATATACAGCCTTTTTCCGACGGAAAAAATAATATCGGCGCGAATACCCGTCCATTCCGTCCAGCAAAGTCTTTTTTCTGCCTTTAACGAGTCGGACGAGCTTGCGTACGGCGCATATCCGAGATCAAGCACGAAGATTCTGTCGTTTACGAGAAGCATATATTTTCTGTCGTGCACGCAGCAGACGGATTTTTGTATATCCTCGTGCGAAACGGAATTATATCCCCTGTTTCCCGAATAATCCGATATATTGTTCGACAAGGGCGCTGTGTTCTGGGAATCTGCCCCTGTGTCGCACACCATATAAATTCCGTCCTTTGACGCGAAAACGTTTTTGTTTCCGACAAGAACCGCGCCGTTTTCCGACGCGCAGCCGACCGACACGCTTATCTTCTTTGAAGTGAAGTATCCGCCCGTATTTTCGTTAAAGCCGTAGCTTATTTTCGACACCGTGTTTTCGGTAAACACGAGAAGGTACGAGCTCTGCCTCGAAAAAGCCTTTATATTTTCGTTTCCCTCGCCGATTATGCCTCCGTTTCCCTCGAAAAAGCACATCGGGTCGGCAAGCTCGCTCGTGAAATATTCGCCCTTGAAGTTTTCGTTTCCCGAAAGGAAAATTTTCGTTCCGTCGAGCGTTGCTCCGCCGTAGGCGATTCCCACTTTGCAGTCTTTGAGAATATTGCTTTTGTCAAGCTTTCTCTCGGTCGAAAAATAGCTTATCTTAACGATGTTTGCGCTCGTGATAGCGTAGCTTCTGTCGATTTCAAAGCCCGTATCTTGCACCCACATTTTATCGTCCGGGACGGGCTCGTCCTTATAGTAAACGCGAAAAAGTCTGTCCCTGTTCATAAGGCTCGGATATACGAAAAACGCGCCGCCGTGTTCTCCCGTAAAGTTTGAGAGATTATACGTTACCGAAACGTACGGAGCAAGGATGTTCGGAACAAATCCCGAAACCGGAATGCCCGAATGCGTGGTGCAGTCGTAGTCCTTCTTATAAAGCGGCGACGTCGGAATTTCCTCGGCAAACGCGCTTTGTCCGTCAAGCGCGTACGAATAGACGTGCGACGAGCAGTAGATATAAATTCTGCCCTTGTAGGTTACCATAACGCTCCGGTAGTCGGGCATTTCGGAATAAAGCGTTTCAAGCGTTCCGTCCGAGATTTTATACGCCGTGTTTCCCGCGTGTATGAGCGCGAACGTATCAAAGCTTTTGTAAGAGTGAATGTCCCCCGAAAACGACGACGTCCCCTCAAGGCTTGCAAATTCGCGTCTTGAGCGCAGAATTCCGTTTTCAACGGTCAGATTCTCCGCTTTTTTTGCCTTATTGTCGTCGGTTATGTCCGACGAATAGTCAACTCCGCCGTCAATGCTGTAAATTGACGCTTTTCTTTTGGCGGACGAAGCGTAATGCCGCAGTGCATGATCAGCGTATCCCATCGGCAAGCCCTCCGAGACGTTTGTTTGAAGGCGCATAGAACGTGTTCCTGCAGCTCTTGTTTTCGGTCATGTTATAGCAGTTGAGCGCGATGTCCTTATACGCGTAAATAAGTTTTGAATAGGTTTCCGAATATTCCGCGGGACAAAGCTCGGCTGCGGTGAGAAAGACGAGCGCGTCCGCCGTTACGTCGGGAAGATTTATCCTTTCGTCAGCCTGCGTTTCGTCGGAAAAACGGTTGACGCGCGCAAAATACGAAAGTTTTGCGGTATTCTGCGCCGAACCTTTGAAATAAATGTAATTTTCGTCGGTCGTATATCCCGTATTTTCTTTAAGAAGTCCGCTGCCGGCGTCGAAAAAGCGCACTTTCCCGAAATCCTGAGGGAGCGCGCATTTGCATTCTCCGTTTTCGTGTATTATTTCAAGCTGTACCGTCTTTTCAAGAAGCGGCAGCGTCAGTTCGACGCGGCGCGCGCACCTGTTGAGCGCGGATATGAATTTCTTTTCGATATCCGACGCGTTTCCGAAGGAAAGCGACGTCTCGTTTCCGTTTACGGAATATTCGTCAAGCGCTTTATATACGCTTTGTTTAAGCTCCTCAAACGTATAGGTGCTTTTGTTATACAAATATATCTCTCCTTTCGCCTGAATTTTCCGCCGCAAACGCGGCGGAAAATTTTATTTTTTTACGCGGGATTCGAGAATATAATCGGACGTGCGTCGCCGAAGCCGAACGCGAAATCAACGTATCCTATGTAATCCGTGATGAGCGGATTGTCCTGCGGGGATACGAGAACCGTAGGCTTTGTGATGTAGACGAGTTTGAGCACTTCCTTGAGCATGAGGGAATCCGCAAGCGCCCACTGCTTGCCCGAAAAACCGACGTTTCCGCCGCCCACAACCATATATTTAAGGCCGTATACGGGGTTTGCCGCGTTTACGCCGGCAGACGAGTCGGGGTTATTAACGGGAGAAAGCTTTGCGTCGGTGCCGCAGATTTCTCTTGCCTTCGCCTCAAGCTCGGGGCTTACGAGAAGAAGGTCGAAATTGCATGAAAAAGGCAGTCCGTCGGGTGTTACGAAGCGGGAAGCCTTATTCTGCGCGTCGGTGATTGCCGAAACGGAAAGCGCCGACGTGATGAGGTTTGAAAACGTTCCGTCGGACGCGTCCTTGCTTACGGGGTGAGAGGTGCTCGCCCACGGTACTCCGTCAGCGCCCACGGTAACGAAAGCGTTGCCGAAAAGGCGGTAAAATTCATTGAGCACCGTCATATACGCGCTGTCGGCAAGCTTTGTGCCCACCTTTGAAGCTTCGCCCGAATAGTCGAGCTTTGCCTTCTTATAGCTGAGCGTTACTCTGAGCGCGTGTTCCTTGGGCGTTATCGTGGTGATAAAGCCTCTTTTCGAATCGGCGCTGACAATGCTCGTTCCGTCGTAAAGCGGAAGCTCGCCGTATCCGCCCACGCCTTCGAGTCTGTAATCTATATCGTCCTGGCATACCGTGTCTGCAACTTTGTTTATAAGGTTGAGTCTCTTTGCGTATCTGAGGTCAAATCTCTTTTTTACGAGAGGATAGAGGTCGTTGTGCCATGTATATATATCGTTCATATTGTTCTCCTTTATTTTTGAAATATTGCTTTTTTATCAGCCGGCAAACGTCGTCTTGAGCTTTACGCCGATAAACGCGGCGTCGCAGTCGGAGCATACCGCAATGAGCTTTATGCTGCTTGCGGAGTTGTAAAACGCAGCTCCCGTGCCCGCCGTATCAAGATACATTTCCGTTCCCGCGTCGGGAATGAGCGCGTAAATATCGCCCGCGCACGCAGTTCCGCCCGACGTTACGGTAAGCGTTGCGACGCCTCCCGAAATCGCGCAGGCGGACACTCTTCTCTTTGCACCTATTTTGTCGGTGTTGGTGGAGGTATCCGGCTTATACACGAGAACGGCGCAAAGGCCCGCAATGCTCGTGGAAAGTCCGGCAGATGTCGTTACTATCGTCGTTGCGGACGATGCGGACGCCGTATATTTCGGCGAAGGCACGCTGTAAACCGCTCCGTAGGTTACGTTTACTCTTATTTTCGTTCCGTTTGCTCTGGGATTGAGTATATCCGACGTTCCGGGGTGGTCTTCGGCGGCGACGCCGAGAACGTAATCCCCGCTGTTTGCCTTTACGACGAGGTTATCGTCGATTCCGACAAGTTCCCCCGCCTTTATCGCCGTTGCCGACGCAATATCGTATTCCTTTATAAAAGGTGTGTTGGCACCTGTGATGTTAAACAAAAAATTCATATTTATTCCTTTCTCGGTTTTTAATTTTTGGGAAGTTTGTGGGGTATGCTTTCAAGAAGTTCGGAATATTCCCTGAAGGACATGCCGTTTTCCCTTGCTATATCCATCTGTCTTTTTGAAAGATTTACGGGAAAAGAGGAAACCGCGCCCGACGAAAATCCCGAAAGCTCTCTTTCGTCGTAATTTTCGGGCTGTGTTTCGTAATTTTCAGGCATAATTTCCGTTTTTGCCTCGTTTTTCGGCGCAAAGGACTTTTTGAAGTCTAAATAGGCGTCGTAAACCTCCTTTGCGCTTCCCTTTCTGTTTCTCGCAAAGAGCTCGAAGCTTTTTTCGGATATATCCTTCAAAACTTCCCCGTTTCCGTATTGATATGCGAAGTCCAGAAGCTCGGACACGGTCATTTTTCCGAATTCCGTATTTCCGAGAGTCTCTTTTTCTTCGTCCGCGCGCGTAATCTGCGTGTCGTTTTCCGATTCCGCGGAATTCTGCGCGGCAGCAGAAAGCGCTTTTTCCGTTTCCTCGTCGGTTTTTTCGTTATCAACAAAATCCATGCGCGCGTTTTGGTGCAACCGCTCCGCAAGCTCTTTTGCCACGTCCTTATACGAAACGCCCGTTATGTCGCCGTTTTCCTTAAGTTCGCCGATTATGCTTCTTATCTCGGAAAAGGCCTCCATATTTTTTCTCTCGCGCTTCAGTCTTTCGGATATGAGCTTTTCGAGCTCGGTCTGCGTAAAGGTTTTTTCTTCCTCCTCCGCCGCTTCCTTTACGGCGGAAACCGTATTTTCTTCTCCGGATATTTTTTCCGGTATCATTTCTTTTTCCATACGTAATATATCTCCTTGATTTTCGTAATTAAGCCGTTATTTCGTCAAAAAACGTTTCTTTCTTTTCGCTTTCGTCCGCATGTGCAAATTTTTCGTCGAGATACCTGCATATCTCGTTTCTCATGGGCAGTCCCACAAGGTCCACGTACGCCTTAACGAAAACGTAGTTGTCCTTCGTGATGTTTGTCGAAATAAGCGTGTTTATCGCGGAAACGGTGAACGCCTTCGAATTGGAAAGCCCGTCTCCTATATGTATTTTTACGTCAATATTCGGACTGTAGTTTTTATATAACTCCGACGTCTTTGCAAGCACGCCGAAATCAAAACCTCCGTCCTTTGTATCTATGTGCCGTCCGCTCTTGTAAAATTCGAGCGCGGTATAGTCTATAAGCATAAACAGCCGCTTGAAGCCCTCCGATTTGCCCGCTTTTTTGAGCGCCATACGGCTTTTTGCCCTCTCGTTGAGAAGCGCAATGCCCGACGCCGTCGTAACGCGCATCGGCTCTTTGCCCTGATTTGCCTCGTAATTGCCCGTCGTCTCCTCCATCATGGTTTTCCAGACGGTATAGTTATTGAACTGCGACATCTGCGTTGCGCCGAGGTTTCCGAGTCTCTGCACCTTTCCCATCATTCCGGGACGCAGTTTCCACACGGCTCCCGGCGAATTTTCGGGGATTTCCCCGTCTGCAAACGCGTTTTCTTCCGCCAGGATAACGTCGTTCGAGCAGAACGCCGAATTCATCTGCGCAAAAGTGAGCTCCCTGTCGGCGGCGTCTATAATGGGAATGAGAAGCTCAAGCTCGCTTTTTCCCCATATACTGTTTTCGCTCGGTATCTTGTTGTAAATTACGAACGGGAAAAACGAGCAGTTCGTATTCTTCCAGTATTTCGGCACGTATCTTGCTTCCCTGCCGTTTATGAGTATGCTTACCGCAATATCTCCCGCCTCAAATGAGTTTTCGCCGTCCTTTTTGCCGTACGGCTGGCGGAACCAGAATTCCGTTACCGTAACGCAGTCCGCCGTATCGTCGTAATACTCGCTGAAAGCGGAATATTCCTCTCTCGGAGAGGAAAGATAATCCTCTATGCTCTCGTTTCTGCGTGCAAAATCGGTTTCAAACAGCCTCTTTGCCCTCTGAATATGCATGGGGTACACGTACGCCACATATTCGCTCGAATCGAGCGTTTCGGCCGCGGGGTCGGTAAATATCTGCCACGGCTTCGGGTTTTCTATCACAACGTCGGATTTACCCGTGCCGTACGCGTTATTGACGCCCCAGCCGATTTTCCACACGGCGCTTCCCGAAATATTCAGTCTTCTCTCGTTTTTTATATTCATATCGGAGAGAAAATTCGCGTCGCATATCGTGCGAACCGTTTCCTCGCGCAGTCTTGCAAGCTCGGAGCTGTAACTGTTTCTCGGCGAAAACTCAAATCCCGGGATTTCGGGATCTATCTGGCTTTCGACGTGAATGTATCCATCTGCCGACTGTGCGGGCTTCCACGGAATGTTCATGTCCTCCGAAAAGGAGCCCGTAAGGTAGTTTATATCATGCATACCGTCGTAATATCTCTTCATTTTTTTCCAGTAGGCGTCGGTTTTCTGTCTTGCAAGCCTGCTGTTTTCGACAAGGTCGCAAATCGTGTTTTCCCTGGCGCTTGCCGACGAATAGTCGTACGCGCCGTTTGAAATATTTACGTTTTTTGAAAATAAGTGTCTTTTTTTCATGTCAGGTTGGTTCTCCTTGATTTTTTTAATTACATCTTTCGCAAAGCGTATCCCTGCTTTATTTTAGAGGTTAATTTTACCGTGTGAAAATCTTTTTCCGAGCTTGCCCGCGCGCTTCTGAAAACCGCGAAATAACGCAGAGCGTCGGGAGCGTGCGTTATGTTGTGCGGACTTCTTGCGGCGTCTGCGGGCCTAGTCTCGTCGTACAGCAGCAGCTGAAGGCATCTTATGAGATTTTCGCAGTTTCTCGTGATTTTCATGTCCGGCTCGCAGAATTCGCCGTCCTTCTTTTTGGGATTGAGCCATTCCTTGAGCGCAACCCAGCCGGCAACCCTTTCGGACGAAAGCTTGGTGAGATAAACTCCGTTTTCGGCGAAAATTTCGGCAATGCTCTTTCCGCTGTCCTTCTGCCGCGACCAAAGGTCAGACGGTGCGATGAACGTGCCGACGCCCTGCGCCTTTTTGAGTATCTCCTTTGCCGCTTCGCTGACGATAAGTCCGCTTTTGTGCACCTCGTCGTATACGAAGGCCTTTCCGTTTCCGTTCACCGCGACGAACACCGCCGCAAGCATGTCCAGCCCGTAGTCTATCGCGCAGTATCTTCTGTAAACGCCCTCGGAAAAATCCTCTTTCGGTATGGTATGTATATCGTAGTCGAATTCCTTGAAAAACTGTCCCTCAAAGCCGTTCCAGTTTCCTTCAAGCCATGCCTCCCGCAGTCCTGCCGGCAGACTTTTCAACTGCTCGAGGTAATCGGGGTTGTGTTCGAGAAGCGCCTTGTTGTCATAGACCTTCGCGGGAATGAAATCGTAATCCTCTTTTTTCTCTCCGTTTTTGTACTCCCTGTCGATAAACAGCCTTTTTACCCAGCCGTGTCCTACTCCTCCGGGATTGCAGGTAAGATACATTCTTTTCGGAAACGAGTTTGCTCCCCTGAGACACGCTTTTAGCGTCTGAAACTGGAATTCCGTAAGCTGCGTCGCTTCGTCTATTGCGATTACGTCGTATTCCTGCCCCTGATACTGATAGGTGTCGTTTTCGCTGTCGAGGTATCCGAGTTTTATCCTCGAGCCGTTCGGAAAATCGAACGTCTTTCGCGTGTCGGTATATGAGGCAATTCCTTTAAGCTCGGTCATAAGAGGCCTTATATGGTTGTCCCGCAGTTCCGGGTACGTGCGCCTTATGAGAAGCACGTTTATTCCCGGAAAGCGCGCGCACATGAGCACGAGCTTTCGTCTGAGCGCCCAGCTTTTGCCTCCGCCTCTGGCGCCTCCGTACGCCACGTATTTCGCCTTTGACAGAAAAAACTGCATCTGCTTTTTCTGAGGCGTTCCCGCAAGGCTTATCTTCACGGGCCTGCCCTTTTTTCCTCTGTTATTCGGCAAGGCGCGGCAGCTCTCCGTCAAGTATTATTTTTATGCTCCTCTGCTCGTCGCAATCACCCTTGTCCTTCGGCTCTCCCCAGCCGAAATTATATTTAAGGCTGTTTGCGGCGGCGCTTGCGGAAAGCGCGCCTGTTAACGCGTATTCCTCGGTAAAGGCCTCTATTTTCGCCATCGCTCTCATAAACATCTGCGAATACTTCGGCTTTGACGAAAGCTTTTCAAGCTGCGTTCTTGTCATACCGAGTTCACACAGAAGTCCCGACATGGTATACGGTTTTTTTATCTTTATCCCGTCGTTTTCTTCGTCGCACTTTGCAAAATACGCTTCAATTCCGTTTTTTATAATCTCGTATTTATCGTTTTTCATATTTCTTCCCTCTTTTTCATATCGCCGTCAAAAATTCCCTTGCGTTCTGGGAAGCATATTCTTCCCAGCATTCATTATGTACTATTTCTCCGTTTGCGTTTATTTTCGCGGCGTTTTCGTCGTCAAAAACGGTATATCCGCATTGTATGCAGACTCCTATTTTTTCTCTTCTTTTTCGTCTGCAAATATTTTCGATATCAATATCGATTTCATCGCTTACGCTGTATTCCTTATCCATCTTTTTCCCTTTCGTTTCACGTCTTTTACCGAATTTATATTTACACATCCGTCCGTATATGCTCCGGGGCACGCGCATATAGAACAAATGTTCTTTTTGTGGGTTAAAAATTAGTGCCGCGATGCAGCACGTTTTTTATATTCTCTTTTCAGTGTCCCAATTATACCACAAAACGGCAAAAAAGTCAATATATTTTCGAACTTTTGTTCGATAAATTTTCCGACAATTTACGACTTTTTTGCGTGCCGCAATCAGCCGAAATTGCCTTTCGGCGCGATTTTAAGCACGCCGTCTATTTTTTCGAACGGCAGAACGAACACGGCGACTCCCGCTTCTTCGGGGCAGAGCGTTCCTCTGTCGTAGAAAAAGGCGGCGCCTTTGGGGACGAAATAGAATTTTTCGAAGTCGAATTTGCGGAAAATGACGGACTTATAATTATCGTAGTAGGAAAAGGACGGATGGGAGGCGTTTTTCCGCGCCATGTCATAGATGAGTTCCTTTATGTATTTTTTGGACTTTCTGCCGGTATCAAACACGTATTTCGGCGAAAGAAGCGCCGATTTTTCAGCCGACCAGAGTTGAGAAAGCCTTATTATTCTCGTTTTTTCGCCGTCAAAGAACGAAAAATCGACAAAAACGCTTATATAGTTTTTATCGGCGTAGGGGACGCTTGTATTCATGTTTGCGCGCACGGTATTTTTCCCGTTTTTCATATAAAGGGCGTAAGCGCGGCAGGCGTATCTCGAAACGGCGTTTGCAATATACCTTTCGGCGCTTATTCCGTAAAATTTATTGATTTTGTTTACGAATTCCTCCCTTTTTTTATCAGCCTTCGGTGCGGAAAAAACGGGATAGTTCACGTTCAGCGACAATACGGGTATATTTTTGTAATTTACCGTCTTTTTCACGGTTTCAAAAGCATATTTTATTTCGTTTTCCGTCATCTTCTTCCCTCCCGGAAAAATTATATGCATTACATCAACAAAATATTTATTCGCGTTTGGTAAAATAATGTTGTTTTTTCACAAAATTTACCGAATAAGCAAAAAAATATTGTAAACGTCAAAAAAAAGTTGTATACTTAATTTGTATGATGGGGGTGCGGTAAATTATGATAAAACTCAACGAAAAATTTCTTGCGCCGTTCGTTTCAAAAGAGGAAATTTCCTCTTACGAAGCGAAGGTTTCCGGCGCGCACGAAAAAATCATAAACAAAACGGGTGAGGGAAGCGATTTTCTCGGCTGGTACACGCTTCCGTCCGACTATAACAAAGACGAATTCGAAAGAATAAAGAAGGCTGCCGAAAAGATAAGAAAATCCTGCGGCGTTTTCGTCGTTATCGGCATAGGAGGCTCGTATCTCGGAGCAAGAGCCGCGATAGAATATGTAAAATCAAGCAATTACAATTTGCTTTCGAAGGACACCCCGAACATCTATTTTGCGGGCAATTCGATAAGCGCGTCGGCGCTTAATGAAACGCTTGAGCTCTGCAAGGACAAGGACGTATGCGTAAACGTCATTTCAAAGTCGGGCACGACTACCGAGCCCGCGGTCGCTTTCCGCGTTTTCAAGGAATTTCTTGAAGAAAAATACGGCAAAAACGGTGCAAAAGAGCGCATTTTCGTTACGACTGACAAAGCCCGCGGCGCGCTGAAAAGCATGGCTGACAAAGAGGGCTACGAAACCTTCGTCATCCCCGACGACATAGGCGGCAGATATTCGGTGCTTACCCCCTGCGGACTTCTCCCCATCGCCGTTGCGGGCATTGACATCGACGAAATCATGGCGGGCGCCTCCCTTGCGGCAAAGGAATTTTCGGTATGCGACCTTGAAGAAAACGACGCGTACAGATATGCCGTTATAAGAAACATACTCTATTCAAAGGGCAGAAAAACCGAAATTATGGCGTGCTACGAGCCGTCGTACCAATACATGAGCGAATGGTGGAAGCAGCTTTACGGCGAAAGCGAGGGCAAGGACGGAAAAGGCATTTTCCCCGCCTCCGTGGTATATTCGACAGACCTTCATTCCCTCGGTCAGATTATCCAGCAGGGCGAAAGAACGATTTTCGAGACGGTAATCGACATTGAAAATCCAAAAAACAAGCTTTTCGTTCCCTTTGACGAGGAAAACGCCGACGGACTCAACTTCCTTGCCGGCAAAGACGTAAACGACGCGAACAAGAAGGCGTTTCTGGCGACGGTACTCGCGCACAGCGACGGAAACGTGCCTAACATCATCATTGAAGCCGAATCGAGAAGCGAAAAATGTTACGGCTATATGGTATATTTCTTTGAACTTGCATGCGCCGTTTCGGGATATATTCTCGGCGTAAATCCGTTCAACCAGCCGGGCGTTGAAGCATACAAGAAAAACATGTTCGCGCTGCTCGGAAAACCCGGAGAAGAAAACGAAAAAAGAAAGGCAGAGCTTGAAGCCCGTCTTTCTTGAAAGAAAGCCCAGTAAAGAACTTGCCTTTTTTCTTGTACTTTTTCGCAAAAAAGTACCAAAAAGGGTTTTCCCTCTTTCTTGAAAGAAAGAGGGGCAAAGAACTTACCTTCTTTGGTTTTGATTTAAGTGAAATTGTACTTCAAAAGTGCGGCTATACACTTTTTAATGTTTCAGCTCTCTTTGGGTTCCTTTCTCTCCCCTGAGAGAAAGGAACAAAGACCGTTTTTCCCGTACTTTTCTCCCGCAAGAAAAGTACCAAAAGTGCTCCCGCCGCTTTCCCCCCAGAAAGCTTGGCAAAGAACTT
>JAEEGH010012638.1_pt1 | contig 18868 bp, 20 predicted proteins | sample 9134181 | NCBI WGS metagenome assembly JAEEGH01 (sample SAMN16246544, study PRJNA631951) | gut metagenome | biome: gut microbiome; feature: rumen; material: DP-attached | host: Bos | place: Iran: Karaj | collected 2018-10 | reverse complement strand
TCACACCCGGTCCCATTCCGAACCCGGCAGTAAAGTCCGCCTGCGTCACTGTCTGTACTGTATTGCGCAAGCGTACGGGAACACAGTAACGCTGTCAACCACTTTTCCTCTTCAATCGGCCCAGACGACAGTCTTTTCGTTCACCACTGAACTTCGTCTATTGCCGTACTGCGGGTATATTAATTAGTTACACATAACCAGAGACGATGATCCTGATCAAATTCGGAGGAAGCGTTATCACTGACAAATCCAGGTACCGCACCTTCAATGCTGACCGTGTCAAGAGACTCTGTAAGGAGATCAGGGATTCAGGCGAGAAAGTGATTGTCGTCCACGGAGCTGGATCGTTCGGACACGTGCTCGCCAAAGAGAACAATCTCAATGACGGTTTCAAGAATGAATCTCAGATCCCCGCGGTAGCACAGGTCTGCTACGATATGAGAGACCTCAATGGAATGATTGTGAAGGAACTGAACGATGCAGGACTTCCTGCGGTATCCGTTCCCACCGGTTCCTGTTTCATGATGAAGAACAGGGAACTTATCATCAATGATCCGGCCGTATTGAAGAGCATGTTCGACAAGGGCATCATGCCTGTCATGTTCGGGGATGTGGTCATGGACACGGAACTCGGATTCGCCATATGTTCCGGCGACCAGATCATGGAACGTCTAAAGGAGATATTCGAACCGTCAAGGGTCATCTTCGTTTCCGATATAGACGGATTGTACGACAAGGATCCGAAGAACAACAAAGACGCCAAACTGATCGAGAACGTCGACAGGGATGTTCTCAAATCCGTGGAGACGGATATCACCGTCGCGGATGTAACTGGCGGAGTGCGGGGTAAGATGGAGACCATGCTGAGGATGTGCTCCGAAGGATGCGACTGCGTGCTGGTGAACGGCACAGTCGAAGGAAGACTGCTTACATTACTGAAGGGCGGAAAGGTGCCCTGTACCATCGCAAGAGGGGAATAAATGACAAGGATAGAGGGAAGGAAAGCGGACCACATCAACATCTGCCTGGAGCAGAAGGTGTCCACTGACTACAGATACTGGGACGATATCAGACTGATCCACGAGGCTCTGCCTGAGGTGGATTACGACGAGATCGACACATCGGCATACGTTCTCGGAAAGAAACTGTCATTCCCGTTCATAGTCACCGCCATCACAGGCGGATTCGAAGGCGCCAAGAAGATCAACGCGAACATCGCCGAGGCATGTGCGGAACTGGGCATCGGTATGGGTGTCGGTTCCGAAAGGGCTGCGATCGAAGGCATCGACAAGGAAAGCTATGCTGTCATCAAGGATTATGATGTTCCCTTGGTCATCGGTAACGTGGGCGCCCCTCAGCTCATAGACCAGAAAGGCAAGAGGAAGTTCACATCCGAGGATGTGGCACTTGCTAGGGATATCATAGATGCAGATTACATGGCAGTGCACCTCAACTATCTCCAGGAGGCCGTTCAGCCCGAAGGGGATATGAAGGCCAAAGGATGCTACGATGCCATCAGGTCCTTGGCACGCGAATTCCCGCTCATCGTCAAGGAGACGGGAGCAGGCATGTCACCCAGGACCATAGAGAGACTGAACGGAATAGGTATCGAGGCGATCGATATCGGAGGTGCCGGAGGTACGAGCTTCTCCGCCATAGAGATGTACAGGGCGGAAGCGGCACAGAACGGACTGAAACAGGAATTAGGCTACACTTACTTCGACTGGGGTATCCCCGCACCCGTATCGCTGATGTCCGCCGAGACGGATATCCCGCTGATCGCATCCGGCGGTATCTTAACCGGACTGGATGTCGCCAGATCGATAGCTCTTGGCGCCGTCGCCGTAGGAGGAGCTTATGTTATACTTCACGAGGCCGTCGAATCCGCAGATGCGGTGAAGAAGGTCCTCACACTGATGATGGAAGAGTTCAGGACGGCCATGATGCTGACCGGCTCGAAGAATGTAGAAGAACTTGCGAATGCAGATTATGTGGTCCTCGGAGAGACCAGACAATGGATCGAGTGATTGAAATGGATGTAAAGGAGAAGATGAAGGCGATGTCGAAGAATCTCGACGCGCCGATTAAATCGTACATAGCCGACGAGGCACCGTCGAACCTGATAGAAGCTACAAGACAGTACCCCTATGCCGGAGGCAAGAGGATGAGACCCTCCATGGTCGTCGCAGCATGCGGCGCGGTGGGCGGAGACAAGAAGAAGGCCGTCCCGCTTGCAGTCGCTATTGAATACATCCACAACTTCACACTCATTCACGATGATCTCATGGACGGCGACGAGATGCGCCGCGGAATGGTCACATCACATGTGAAATACGGTATGCCTACCGCCATCCTCGCAGGCGATGCATTGTTCGCTAAAGCGTTCGACATCATCTCCGAACTCGATGTGCCAGACTCTGTTCTCAGAAAGATCATGAAGGTCGTCACCGTCGCAGTCTGGGACCTCGCAAGGGGACAGCAGATGGATGTCAACAACGAGAACGGCGAAGCCGTCACGATGGAGGAATACATCGAGACCATCCGTCTGAAGACCAGTGTCCTGTTCGCAGCAGGTGCCGCAGGAGGCGCCATGGTCGGCGGTGCAAGTGACGATGTGGTCAAAGCGATCCACGAATACGCGATGTCACTCGGTGTCGCGTTCCAGATGTTCGACGATATCCTCGGAATAATCGGTGACCCCAAGAAGACCGGAAAGTCCGCAGGCAACGATATACGCAAGGGTAAGAGCACCGTCATGGTCTGCCACGCCCTCAAGAACATCAAAGATGCGGATGACATGAAGACCTTCCGCTCGGTGCTCGGTAAGCTGGATGCATCCGAGGAGGAGATCTCCAAGGCCAGGGACATCCTAAAGAAGACCGGAAGCATCGATTATGCCATCGAGATGGCCGAGAAGTACACCAAGGATGCCATCGCGAAGCTGGACTGTCTGAAACCCAGCGAAGAGAAGGACTTCATGATCGCTCTCGCGGAATACGCGATGTCAAGAGAAGTCTAGTCGCTCTCGATTCCCGTGGAAACGATGCGGTAGTTGGCGAACTTACCGTCAGGTATGCTGCGGTGTTTGACGATGACGGCGGCACGCCTGCCGTTGTTCCTCTTGTCAAGACGGATGATGGTCTTGGCATTATGGTGCAGGGCATTCCCTCCGAGGAACTCAATGGTCCCCGAACCCAGATTGGTGTAGACCTGCGATGTCAGGAGTATCGGGATCTCGTTCTTCCTTGCCGAATTCAGCAGCATCTCAGTCTGCTTGATGAATTCGTTCCTCACCGACATATCATCGGAATGCAGACGGTAGAACATCGTCATGGAATCTATCACGACAAGTCCGATCTTGTCATTCGCTTCGCATAACCTGCAGACCTTTGCGACCCTGTCGTTCTGCTCCTCGAAACTGTATATCTGGAAGACGAGAAGGTCCTTGATGTACTGCTCTTCGGTGAAGATTTGCGTTATCCTGTCCGATGACAGACCTTCCGCATCGATGTATGCTACCTTCTTCCCTGTCTTCGCCATGTTGTAAGCGGTCTGAAGACAGATGTTGGTCTTTCCCGAACCGGCCTCACCGTAGAAAAGCGTGACACTACCCACCTCCAGGCCTCCGCCTAGGAGATCGTCCAATGAACTGCAGCCGGTGGGTATTCTCTTCACGTCAGTGTGTATGGCGATTAACGATAAAAACAATGTTAAGAAAAAAGGTAAGATGACGGCCTTTCGGCCGTGATCGGTTTCAGTTGGCCTTCTTCTCCTCGCTCGATGTCTCCTTGACGGACTGGACATCGTCGATGCTGTAGGAGATGTCGGTCTGGTACTCCTCGCCCTTGGCCACGTACATCGGTACCGCCAGGATCACCATGAATACGAAGATCACCGCTACTATGGCAGCGATTGCTATTCCGATGATCACCAACACCCAGACGAGGCTCTCGAGTGCTCCGGGTATCAGGAACAGGGCAGCGATGGCAGCGCCTATTATCACTACCACCAGCAGCATCATGAGTGCCGATTTGCCTGTGCCTGCGACCTTGGTCTCTACCATACTATCACTTCTGCTGGGTAGGCATGAAGGGCACAAGCGCCATCGCAAGATCGTTCAGCGTCATGGACTGTATGACGATCTTTCCGGGTCCTGTGAGCGTGGTAACGAAGAGACCCTCTCCGCCGAACATGGCAGTCTTGAATCCGCCTGTCGCGGTGATGTCGTATTTCACAGTGTCCTGCCATGCGACCGCGTTACCGGTGGCGACCTTGTATGTCTCTCCGGGTTTCAGGTCGACGACGTTGAAGTCACCGCATGCCGCAACGAATGCTATTCCGCTTCCGCTGAGCTTCTGGAGGATCAGTCCCTCTCCGCCGAAGAAGATGCTTCCGAGCTTCTTCTGTGTGGCGATGTCGAGGTTGACGGTGGGCTGTGAGCACAGGAATCCCGTCTTCTGGACGAGCCATGTTCCCTGGCTGATATCCAGATCGATGATCTTACCGGGTGCGCTTCCTCCGAATCCGACCATTCCTGATCCGCCCTCGGGGTGGTATCTGAGCATGAAGAACGATTCTCCTGAGATCGATCTCTTCAGACCTTTGAAGAATCCGCCTTCCATCTTTGCCTCCATCCTCATGTTGCCGGACATGTATCTCATGGCACCGGCCGCGGAGAGCATCTCCTCTCCCTGTTCCAGCTGAACGTTGACGAACTGAAGGTTGTCTCCCGTGATTGTATACTTCATCTCTTTGACCTCCTGGTCGTTTTACGATTATTGCGGTAATTTATATCTATATCGTTTGGATAATCTAAAATCATGGAAGATCGCGAGATCGGAAGAGGCGCTGAAGCCATCGTGGCACGTACCGATTTTTTGGGCAGGGATGCCGTTCTGAAGACACGTGTCGCCAAGGGATACCGCCACCCCGACCTCGACGGCCATCTCAGGACATCCAGGACAAGGACCGAGGTAAGGGTTATGCGCGAAGCCAGATCCGCCGGCGTGAGATCCCCTGTCGTATATGATGCGGATCTCAGAGAGGGCAGCATCACCATGGAATATGTCCGCGGTACAAGTGTCAAGACCATCCTCACCGAGCATCCCGAAAAGGCGGAAGAGATATGTGCCAGGATAGGCGAGATGATCGCCAAGCTGCACAGGAACAGCATCTCCCACGGAGACCTGACCACATCCAATATGATACTCGGTGATGACGGCGAGATGTACCTCATAGACTTCTCTCTGGGGGACACGCGCGTTGACCTCGAGGCCATGGGCGTTGACCTGCATCTCATGGAGAGGGCGTTCACATCCGCACATTCCGATATCGGCGGTGCGTTCGACATCATAATCGATTCCTACAGAAAACATATGCCCGACGCCGACAAGGTATTGGCAAGGGTAGAGGACATCAAGAGCAGGGCAAGATACACATGAAACTGAAGGTTCTTACATCGAATCCCGGAAAGGTCAGGGAATATCAGAAGGCGTTCGACGACCTCGGCATAGAGATGGAACATCACCACATCCCCTATGACGAGATACAGACCTCCGAATTGGAAGAGGTCGTGAAGAAGGGGATGGAGGAACTCCGTTCCAAGGGACTGAAAGATTTCATCATCGATGATTCGGGAATGTTCGTCCACGCCCTGAAGGGTTTCCCCGGAGTGTACTCGGCATACGGCCAGAAGACCATCGGCAACCAGGGTATCCTGAAGCTGATGGAGGGTGTCGAGGACAGGTCGGCAACATTCAAATGCTGCATCGGGTGCGATATCGACGGAAAGACGATAATCGTCACAGGGAAATGCGAAGGTTCCATACTTTTCGAGGAGAAAGGGAAGGAGGGATTCGGATACGACCCGATCTTCAGTCCCGACGGCAAGAGGTCGTTCGCTGAGATCTCGGTCGAGGAGAAGAACACCATGTCCCACCGCGGGAATGCAGTGAAGCTCCTCAGGGAAGCTTTGATCTCATCGGGCATCCTGTGATGGAAACGATTAATAAGGTTACTTCCATCGCACAGATGACGTGGGCCTATGGGCTAGCTTGGTATACTTGTGGCTTTGGGAGCCATTGACTCCGGTTCAAATCCGGATAGGCCCACTCGTCTTATCCTGTTTTACAACGTTCCAAGATACTGAAGAAAGTAGGTGTTTTCACCATTCATGATATGTGTATGATACATATCGTGATACATATGTGATACTAATATGATACATATAATCAAACCGATTCAACACAGAGCCAGATTGAAAAAACAGCTCTGAATGTCCCGTCGTTACAGACCGCGCGGATCCCCTGTCGCCCTTGCGATTATGTCCACATGATCGATATCGGTCTGCGACCATATGCCGTCCTCCGATGTGGAGAAGAACTTGGGTTTGAACATCACCGTGATGTTGTTCGCACCGTCGACTCTGAGCTCTTCGGTCAGCAGACTGCTCAGTCTCGACTTCGCAGCATCCATCGCTTCGCCGATCTTCTCGCGATACATAGGGTCGGTGAACGGCACCATGATCCTGAATCCTTCCTTCTCCGTCGGGAATATCGTCGCCGTCATCGATGACACGATCTTACTGCAGACGGCACCGATCGCGTTGCCCACATCCCCATTCTCCGGGAAGACCAGTTCCGTACCGAGCCTTTCGCCGACATCGCCCATGAGGAATCTGGTGGGTGCACCTATTCCCACTATCGGCACATCGATGCGCGGGAGCACGGTGAATCCCTTGGGGTCCTTCTTGGACGTCATCTCGCGCATGAACCTCATGGATTCCTTGGAACGCCAGTCGCCCAGCTTATCATCGAGCAGTCTGGAAAGGATAGCTTCGGAGATCTTGGTATGGATCATGTCCAGCAGTCTTTCGACCACTTTCGGCTGCGACATCCTCAGCACCTCGGCCATGGCCGCCACGCCTGCGCGCGAGCCTTCCGGATTTCCGTTCTCGAAATTATCCAGATACACCATCAGATCGGAAGGTGTAAGGCCTGCGAGCACCACATATCCCTTCTCCTTCAGGAATGTGATCTCATCGTCGATGCTCCAGAGACCTTCGGTCCTCTCCCTGACCTCGACCATACTGAGGGGGCCGTTGTCCTTCAGTGTCCTTACGACCTTGGCGCATCTTTCCGTTATGCTTCCCGGTTCAGGTTCCTTCTGCAGATAGTAATATTCGCAGACACAGGTCTTCCTTATCCTGTCTATCACTTCAGGGTGGTCCCTGGAGAACACCGAGAGCGGTATCACCCTTTCAGGACCGATGGTGAAATTGAAACTCTTGTATCTCGAGAGACTGAAGAAGGGTATCACTATGCCGTTGCCCATGTCGATCTTCATGTCCTGGAGTTTGATCAGGGAATCTCCGCCCAGTGCGATGGTGTACATATCCACCGCCTTGACATGGGTCCTCCATCCGCAGATGTTCGCACCCTCTCCCTGGATCTCCGGCATACCGTGATCGACGAGCGCCACATCGGTGGAGGTGCCGCCGATGTCCACCATTATGAAGTCCTCCAGACCCGAGGTTATCCTTCCGCCCACGGAACTCGCCGCGGGACCCGAGAAAACACTCTCGACAGGGTACTTCCTGGCCTTGCTGATGCTCATGACCGATCCGTCGCCCTTGTAGACCATTATCGGAGCTGTGATGCCCATATCCCTGAATGTTGTCTCCAGTCCGTCGAAGAACCTCTTCACGATGGAGATCAGCCTTCCGTTCAGAACGGCGGTGCGGGCGCGTTCGTCCACACCCAATGTGGATGACAGTTCGGTACCGACCACGGTCGGCAGACCCGTGAGCTTCATCGCGAGTTCCTTCACCGTCCTCTCCTGTGACGGGTTGATGACCGCGAACAGCCCTGATATGGCGATGGCATCCACTCCCTTGGATACCTCTAGTATCGCATCCTCGACCTCGTCCATGTCGAGTTCGGCCACCATCTTCCCTTTGGAATCGTAACCGCCCCTGACGAACGCCTGGTTCTTCTCGCCGAATGATACGGGTTCCTTGATGTTCCAGCCTATGAAAATAAGACCCACATCCCCGCCCTTGCCTTCGAGGACGGAGTTCGTGGCGAGTGTTGTGGATATACCTGCGATGGAGATGTCTGAGGGTTTGACGTCGCAGCTTGCGAACACCTTCCTGACCGATTCATACAAACCTATGGAGAGATCATTGTGCGTTGTGGGAGATTTCGCCTTGGCGATAAGAGAGTAATCGGACAGATCGAGTATCACGGCATCGGTGAAGGTCCCGCCGGTGTCCACTCCCAGTCCGTATCTCCTTTCCATGTCCCAGCCTCACTCTGTATCGCGGTATCTGACCAGTTTGTTGTACAGTTCGGTACCGACGCACTCCTCTGCGTGTTCGCACCACTGGACACAGAGATTGATGTCGTTGAAGGCGACGAAACCACATTTGTAACATGCCGCCTTCACATCGGTCGAGAACAGTTCGATGTCAGCACCGCACTTGGGACACTTGATTATCTTGAGCGTCGGCGTCCCGAGATTGCTCTTGCCTGCACAGAAGACCGGTTCTGACATCTGATATCGAACCGTCAACGTTCTTCAGGTTTATACGATATCGCCATCGGCATCCCTGCCGATGGGCTCTCCCCTCAGGATCTTGCGGATGAAACGCTGCTTGTTGTTCCATATCGGACCGGGGGCTTTGAATTGGTAGTATTCGTCGTGGATGATGATACCGTAGCCGTCGGAGATCGCACCTGTGACACCGGACATCTCGTCCAGAGGCAATGTAAGATTGACGTTCTCGCCGATGACCCTGATGACCTTGGCCGTCATCTCCACCCTGGCATCCTCATCCAGGACCACAGGGAAGTTGTTGCGGAGTATCGAGACCGTCATGTGCTCGTCCGTGGTGATTATGTCATCGGGGGAGTCGAGCCACTTCTGGCGCTGTGTGGTAAGATACCTTCTCTGCCACATGTCCCAGTCGTACATGTTGTCGAATACGACATCCTCACCCTGGTAGAAACCGCATTCATCGACCGTTACCTTGTATCCGCATTTTGTACAGTACAGGTCATCGACCTCGCTGTGCATGGAACCCATGGTCTTGCACTTAGGGCAGATGCTGACGACCCTCTCCATCCATTCCGCACGGCATTTGCGTTTGTAGGGGATGCGTTCCTTCCTGTTCCATTCGTAATGGTTCACATGGATGTCCCTGGCGATCAGATCGTTCACTTCCTCCACGGACATCTTCTCGATCTGTTCCTTGGTGTAGCATCCGACGATCCTGCCGTACATCGGACCCTTAGCCCTGTACCTCGCCCATGTGGGGCAGATGAAATAACCGCCGTGCATCGCCACGGTCACCATTCCGCAGTGGCAGTCCTTGACCAGGATACCGGTCCTGTATCTGACAGGTTCGGTGGTCCCGTTGTTGGTGACACCCCCTTCGGGTGCGATACCCACGGATACACCGTCCTGTATGGTGACCTTCACGGTCTCCACGGTATCGTCGGCCCTCTCGCCTTTCCTGCGGTAGATGAAATCCATGACCTTGGGGAACAGGAATGCGTTGAACTTGTTCCTGAGCATGGCATCGCTGATGATGTACCTGGTGTAGGGGCGGTACATGTCGACGTTGCAGATGAAATCGTAGTTGGAGACATGGTTGTACACAAGGATGCTGGGAAGATCCTTCTTCTGCTTGTCCGGCCTGGTCTTGATGCCGTACTTTATCCTGGCCAGCGGCAATAGGAAGGTCCTTGCCATGAACATGAAGGAACGGTACCACCAGATATGCCTGGGGTGCGAAACGCCTATGTCTCTAGATGCCATTACTCACCCTCAACACTGTTCCCGTCATAAATCTTCTCTTTGACGGATGCACGGAAGAACAGCAGACCCAGCAGGAACATGATGAATATCACCACGGCGACGGTCCTTATCTCTCCGGTCACTCCGATGAATATCGCAATGGAAGCTGTACCGATGATAGTAGCACCTTTTCCGAAGATGTCCAGGATACCGAAGTACTCTCCCGTCTTATCCTTCGGGATCATCCTGCCGTAGTATGATCTGGACAGTGCCTGCAGCGTTCCCTGGAACAATCCTACCAGGAATGCCAGTACGAAGAACTCCCATATCTCCGACAGCATGAGCGCAAGGGCGGATACCGCGATGTAACCTATGATGGAGACGGTGATTATCCTGTGCGTTCCGTATCTGTAAGCGAGCCTGTTCATCAGAAGCGTGCTGGGGAACGCGACGACCTGAGTGAGCAGAAGCGCTCCGAGGAGACCTGCCGAACCCAGCTTCAGTGCCTCACCGTATGCCACGGACAGCTCGATGACGGTGTTCACACCGTCGATGTAGAAGAAGAATGCCACTATGAACAGCAGCAAGGCACGGTTCTTGGCGATGTCCTTGACCGTACCGAGATAGTATCTGAATGCATCGCCCAGCGATCTGTTCCTTACCTCGTTGAAATGTCTCTGTTCGTACTCCTTGAACAGCGGGAGCGACATGACGATCCACCAGGCGCCTGTGATCAGTAGCGAAATTACCACTGCGGTCTCGAACTTGAAGTAATCGGGTGCGAAGTCCACCAGGTCCGAGAACACTATGAACACCAGACATATGATGAACGGTATGCAGCTGCCGATGTATCCGACCGCATAACCTCTCGATGAGAGGGCATCCATCTCCTCGTCCGAGACGATGTCGTTGAGCATACTGTCATACACGACTATGCTCGCATTGTATGCGATCCTGCAGATCACCAGCACTATGAGGAAGACCAGCCACCATTTCGGGAATCCCAGGACCATACAGCTGATGACACCCACCAGCACGGTGGTGATGAATACGGGCTTCCTCCAGTTCTTGATGTCCGAACACGAGCCTGTGATCGGACCGACGAGGAGCATCAGGGCTGTGACGATGGATGCTGCGGCCGACCAGTATGCGAGATATTGTGTCTCCGTGAGACCGTCCATCTCCGCCAGACGGTTGAAGTAAATCGGCAGGAGCGAAGTTGCGAGAAGGATGAACGCAGAATTTGCGACATCGTATAGCACCCATGCCTTTGTCTCTTTTATCCGAGCACCATCCCGCTGTTATCAGCAGATTGTGAACGGGAATACAGTTATCCGATAATAAAGGGGGCGGTAGGTAGATACTCACTCAGTGAATGTCCGCACACATCATTAATAACACGCTGACGATACCGTTACCGATGGGAGATTCACAGCAGGCCTATACAGAACTCCTTGCGCTCAGGACGGATCTCCGCGCCAAGAACGCGGCACCGAACGGCAAGGAACCGAAGATCTGTTCGGACGAATCGCTGATGGATATGGCGGTACGTCTGCCGGCCAAGAGGAACGACCTGCTTCTCATCAAAGGCATCGGAGAGACATTCGCCGACAAGTACGGGGAGATGTTCCTCCAGATCACAAGGAAATACATCAGGAACACCGCCAAGAGCGTCCCCCTGACAGGAAAATCAGCATCCATCCTCAGCGATCTCGAGAAGAAGCTGGTCAACATCGGGAAAGGGAACTATCTTCTGTACAACCCAAGGCTGAGCAAAAGGAGGTCCTTCGATCTCCTGGAGTCCTCCATGGAGGACCCGATGAACATCATATTCGGGGCCAAGAGGGAGTACACGCTCTGCAACACCGTCAAGAAGAAATCGGATTCCAAGATCTACACCCGCCTGACGCAGATCTCCAGGGAGGCCGTGAGAGAGTACAGGGAGAAGGGTTTCATGGACCTGTACGTCGCATACCCCTTCGTCATCGGAAGTCTCTCGGAGGATCTGCCGATACGCGCACCTCTGGCACTGTTCCCTGTACTGCTCAATAAGACCCAGAACACCATCACCATAAAGTACGATGAATCAAGGGATGCGCTGTTCAACACCACCCTTCTCCTGGCGAACATGAAGCAGAACGGCATCAGGAAGGCAATGCCTGATCCCGTCATCGAATCCTTCGACAGAGAGCATTTCGTCGAGTTCATAATCGGGTTCTTCAGGGATGCGGGACTGGACATCGAGGATGACGGCGGATACGTCACATCTTTCGAGGAATTCAATGCCGATTCCTTCCCCGATTTCAAAGAAGGGGAGCTCCATGTTGACAATTCCATAGTTCTGGGGAAGTTCCCGCTCTATTCCAGTTCGATCCAGAAGGACTTCAACGAACTCACATTGAAACCTGAGATCAACAAGGCTCTGAACGATATCATCTCGTCGCCGCTGGACATGTCCGACGAGGACAGACATGAACCCCTATCCAGCAAGGATTTCATGGAACGCGGCATGAGCATTTCCGAGAGGGACATAGATTACATCAATTCGGTCAACAGCGCGCAGGAACAGGTCATGGCCGCCATGGAGTGGATGGACGAACTCGTGGTTCAGGGTCCCCCGGGCACTGGAAAATCGCAAGTCATCACCAGCCTCATAACCGATGCCGTGAACAAGGGCAAGACGGTGCTGATGGTGTCGGAGAAGAAGACCGCACTCGATGTCGTTTATTCACGTCTGGGTCATCTGTCTAAATACGTGATGATGATCGACGACGTGACCAACAAGGACCTGTTCTACGACCAGCTGAAGAGGATGCTCGACCTACCTGCCAACAAGGCAGAACATGCAGAGGATACCAACGACATCTCGGATGAGATCGATAAGTACATTGACGAACTGAAGAGGATCGCCGACGGTATGTACTCCCCCAACGAGTTCGGCATCGAACCCTACAGGATGTACTCCCTGGTGAAGAAGGTGGACCTCAACGACGCCAAGGAGTTCGAGAGATACACCCTGCTGAAGGAGAACATCTCCCAGTCGCTGATGCTCGTCAGGTACCCTGATCTCCTGAGGACGTATGAGCGCTTCAAGGACCGCGGGGTCATCTCCAACATGAGGGCATACTATCAGTGCCTGGATACCGCACCCTGGATCGCACTGATGAAGCGCGACCTGACGGATTATGACGTGAGCTGCATGAGGAGGGACCTCAAGGCTCTCGAGACGGAGACCAAGCAGTGGCAGTCGAAGGGATTCGTGTCCAGGATGTTCGGCAAGGGACAGGTCACCAGGACGGCCACCACCATCCTCGACAAGTATTTCACCAATTACAATGCGAAGAACATAGACCAGTTCATCAGCCAGACATCGGAGACCATGGACTCCCTCGATCTCTATCAGGACTACGCGATGAAACTCACCGCGTACGAGAAGATGTCCAGGCTCGAACGTGCCTACGGCGAGAACCTGATCTCGGTGAACACCAAGATCCCCGGTACGTACGACATGAGCAACGACGAACTGTTCGCGTTCATCATGATGGACCACCTCAAGAAGTTCGAGGCGGACAACAGGCAGTTACTGCATGACATCAACGACTTCGAGAACATCCGCAAGAATGTCGATGATCTCATCACCAAGAAGAGGGACCTCACCAGAGGAAAGACGGACTTCGTCCTGAGGGATTATCTCACCGCCCTCACAGATTCCAAGATGAGCGGGGAGATCCGCAGGGTGGCCGAGAGCAAACGCAGATGGTCGGTCAACAAATTCCTCAACAAGTTCGGCTCGGACATGTTCAGAGGAGTGAAGGTCTGGCTCATGACCCCCGATGTGGTCTCGGAACTGCTCCCGCTGGAGATGGGGCTGTTCGATCTCCTGATCTTCGACGAGGCTTCCCAGATGTATGTGGAGAAAGGAATACCGTCGATCTACCGTGCGAAGAAGGTCATCGTCGCAGGCGACCACAAACAGCTGCGTCCGTCGAGTCTCGGTACCGGAAGGATGTCCTTCGAGGACGAGGATGACATCGATGAGGACGATTACGTCGCCGCCGCTCTGGACGAGGACAGTCTGTTGGATCTCGCGAGGTCGAGATACGATTCCGTCCTGCTGAACTTCCATTACAGATCGAAATATGAAGAACTGATAGCATTCTCCAACTACGCGTTCTACGGCGGAAGACTCTACGTCTCGCCAAACGTCGATGTCCCGGATGCGCCTCCCATCGAGACACATCTGATCGAAGGTGCGAAGTGGACCGACAAGGCCAACAGAAAGGAGGCCGAAGCGGTCGTCGAGCTGATAAAGGACATCCTGAAGAAGAGGAAGAATGACGAGACCATCGGTGTGATAACGTTCAACATCTCCCAGAGGAACCTCATCGAGGATCTGCTTGATGAGGCAGGGAGGAAGGACCCCAAGTTCGGTGATAAGATAACAATGGAGATGGCGCGCGAGGAGAACGGCGAAGATGTCGGTCTCTTCCTGAAGAACATCGAATCGGTGCAGGGAGATGAGCGTGACATCATCATATTCTCAGTGGGGTATGCGAAGAACGATTCCGGAAGGATCGCCCAGAGGTTCGGATGGCTGAACAACCAGGGCGGAGAGAACCGTCTGAATGTCGCCATCAGCCGTGCCAGACGCAAGATCCACATCGTCACTTCGTTCCTCCCGGAGGAACTGGATGTCAGCGGCGCGAAGAACGATGGCCCAAGATTCCTGAAGAGATATCTCGAATACGCATTCGCCGTGAGCGCCAAGGACGAGGAGAAGGAGAGGATGATCCTGGATTCCTTCGTCTCCCGCAGGGAGAAGGAGGAGGACCCGGAGAGCGTGTTCAACGACCAGATCTGCGAAGCACTGAGAGCGAGAGGGTTCGATGCCGAGAAGAACGTCGGTATCGGAGGCTACAGCATAGACGTCGCCGTGAAAGAAAACGGAAAATACATTCTGGGAATAGAATGCGACAACTCCCTGTACGACGGTGCGAAATCCACAAGGGAGAGGGACTACCACAGGCAGAAGTACCTCGAATCCAGGGGATGGAGGATACGCAGGGTCTGGAGCAACCACTGGTGGAACAACCCCGAGATCGAGATCAACGAGATCGTCGAGGACATCTATCTCGCTAAGAATAAAGCATCGAACTGACATACGGTGCCCATGGCATTAGAAGTCGGAGACACTGCACCTGATTTCACGGTCGACTCGACCAGCGGAGAGAAGTTCAATCTCTACACCGAACTGGAGAAGGGACCGATACTCCTGAATTTCTACGTAGGGGATTTCGGTATCAACTGCACCAATTACATGACCAAGTTCATCGAATCGTACAGCAAAATTACTGACCTCGGTGTCAGGATGGTGCCGATCAACCCCGACAGTCTCGACAGCCACAAGCTCTGGAAGGAACGCATGGCGGCACCCTTCGATTTCCTGTTCGACAGTAACAAGGAGATAAGCAAACAGTTCGGTGCGATCGTCGGCCCCGGACACATGGTCTCGGGTTTCACCAACCGCGAGTTCTTCCTCATCGGTAAGGACAGGAAGATCAAGTTCACGTGGAAGGCGCCCATCCCCAAAGTCCTGCCTGAACTCGATGAGATCGTCGAAGGGATAAAGAAAGCGCTCTGAGGATCACTTCTTCTCAAGAACGATCGTCTTCACTTCCAGGGTACCGGATGACCTGTTCATCTTCTTCTCGGCCTCCTTGACGATGAGCCTCTTCTTGAAGATCGGACAGTCCAGCACCATGGATTCATACTCTCCGCCCTCGCCCATGACGCTGATGCCATACTTCTCCCTGAGCTTGATCAATTCCTTCTTGGTCTCCGCGTTGAGATGTCTTCCCAGCCAGCTCTCGTCCAGACCTTCGGCGAACACGCCGACGATTATGGAATCTATGCCTGCGGACACCATCTCGTCATAGACCATGTCCTGATCCTTCCTCCAGAGTGGTGCTACCATGACCATCTCCAGTTCTCCGAGGACCCTGTTCATCCTGTCCCACTGGTAATCCGACCACAATGCACCGACGACGACGCCGTCCGCATCAAGGTTCTCGAGCGCCTGCTTCAGTGCCCTCAGGTCGCCTTCCTCCGTACCGTCGCTCTCCACTATCGTCACGGGGAGACCCATGGCCTCGGCCATGTACGGGACGGCGTCCTGATTGGGGGTATGGAAGAGCCACGATCCGTTCTCCGAGGGGCTGATATTGATAAGTGCCAGTATCTCATTTCCCATCTGTTCTGCCAAGTATGTGGCGAAGACGGAATCCTTGCCTCCGGAACAGAGTGCGACCAATCTCATACCGCCGTAATGCACCTGGCGGATTATATCGTTGCCGTATGGAAAACTATCAGAAAATGCACAAATTCATAAATGAAGCGACACATATCGATATTAGAGGTCAGTAGCAGATGCCAGAGGTCCATCTCAAGAAACTCGTCGCCGAGACAGCAGTCAACGAATATGTCGAGGACGGGATGATCGTCGGACTGGGCACCGGTTCCACTGCCTATTATGCGATCAAGCGCGTCGGCGAACTGGTCGCGGACGGTTACAATCTGACCTGTGTAGCGACATCCGTCCAGAGCGAGACTCTCGCAAGGGAATGCGGCATCAATGTCGTCGATATCGATGAGGTCGACCATATCGACGTCACCATCGACGGAGCCGACGAGGTCGATGACAACATGCAGCTGATCAAGGGTCTCGGAGGAGCTCTCCTCAGGGAGAAGATCGTCGCCGCCGCTTCGCTGAAAGAGGTCATTGTGGTCGACGGTTCGAAGAAGGTCGATATCCTCGGAATGAAGACGCCCCTTCCAGTAGAGGTGCTGAAGTTCGGCTGCCAGAAGACCAAATATGCACTGGAGAAGCAGGGCTGCAAGGCGAACCTGAGAATGACCGGCGGCACACCGTTCATAACCGACAGCGGGAACTACATCTACGACTGCAAGTTCGAGTCGATCAGCAACCCGTTCTTCCTGGAATCGAGGATCGACGTCATACCCGGAGTGGTGGAGAACGGCCTGTTCCTCAACACCGCGACGACGGTCCTCATCGCATCAGGCAACGGCGAGATAGAGCGTCTCGGCGAATGAAAGACGGACACTTCCCGTTATTCTTTCTATTATAATATGAGGGCATTGTCTTATATATGACCTCGATATTAGGCAACCTTCACGCAATAAGGGTGAATTAAAATGAAGATGCCCAGAACAATCAAGACATACTGTCCTTACTGTCAGACCCACACCACCCACGATGTGGAAAGGGTCAAGAAGAAGAAAGCAAGCGAACTCAAATGGGGTCAGAGGAGATTCAGAAAGGTGACCGCAGGTTACGGAGGATTCCCCAGGCCTAAGCCCGAAGGAAGGGAGAAGCCCACCAAGAGGGTCAACATCAGATACAGATGCACACAGTGCAAGAAGGCACACCTGACCACCTGCCTCAGGGCAAAGAAGTTCGAGCTCACGGAGTGATTAGAATGGTTAACGATTTCATCAAGATCAAGTGCCCCGACTGCTCCAACGAACAGATCACGTTCAAGAAGGCAGCCACAACCGTCACATGCCACGTCTGCGGCAGCACCCTGGTCGTACCCAAGGGCGGCAACGCAGAGATCAAGGGCGAAGTGATTGAGGTCTTCAACTGATGTCCAGATCCAAGGGATTCCCTGACAACGGAGAACTCGTGGTCTGCTCGGTCACGAGCGTCAAGAACTTCGGTGCCTTCGTCACTCTCGACGAGTACGACGACAAGGAAGGTTTCATCCACGTCAGAGACATCGCCTCGGGTTGGGTCAAATACATCAGGGACTTCATCAGAGAAGGCCAGAAGGTCGTCTGTAAGGTTCTGGGCGTAGATTCATCAAAAGGTCATATCGACCTTTCCCTTAAATCCGTCAACGATCACCAGAAGAGAGAGAAGGTCCAGCAGTGGAAGAACGAGAAGAAAGCCGAGAAGCTTATCGAGATCGTTGCCGAGAGACTCTCCATTTCCGTTGACGAGGCTTACGATGAGTTCGGACTCGAGCTCACCGAGAATTATGAAACACTTTACGGTGCATTCGAATCGATCGCGGCCAACCCCGACGAGCTCCGCGAGGACTACGAGGGCGATTGGGTCGAGACGTTCATCGAAGTGGCACAGGAGAATGTCAGCATCCCGTATGTCAGCATCGACGGCATACTCGAGATGAGGTCCATGGCACCCAACGGTGTCGAGGACATCAGGAAGGCATTGATGGACGGAATGGCAGCCGCAGATGACGCGGAGGTCACCATCACATCCGTCGGTTCGCCGAAGTACAGGATAGTCATCACCGCTGACGAGTACAAGGTCGCAGAGGATGTCATGAAGAAGGTCTCCAACGCCGCCATCAAGTCACTCACCAAGGCAGGCGGAGAGGCGGTCCTCAAGCGCGAGAGCAAGTGAGGTGCCTCCATGAGATCATCCATCAGGAAGTGTCCCGAATGCGGACGTTATTCCCTGAAGGACAAGTGCCAGGATTGCAATTCAGATACCGTTTCAGCTCATCCCGCGAAATACTCGCCGGACGACAGATACGGTAAATACAGAAGGATATCCATCCAGCAGGAATACGGGGAGAACGGGAAATATGACAACGGTAAGATATGACTTCCATCCCGATCTTGACAGACCCATCCTCATCGAGGGTCTCCCGGGGATCGGCAACGTCGGAAAGATCGCCGCCGATTATCTCTGCGAGAAGCTGGATGCGAAGAAGTTCGCTTCCGTCTATTCCGAAAGCTTCCCTCCGCTCGTTCTGCCTGACAACGACTGCGTCGTGCACATGGCATGCAACGAACTCTGGTATGCCAAGGTCAACGGCAGGGATGTCATATTCCTCAGAGGGAACTATCAGGGATCCACTCCCGAAGGGCAGTACATCATCTGCGACGACCTGATGAAGGACGTCTTCCTGAGATTGGATGTTTCTTACATCTACACCCTGGGCGGCTACGGTACCGGCCAGATGATCGAGAACCCCCGTATCCTCGGTGCTGTTTCCGATATCACATTGAAACAGGAACTTGA
>JAEEGH010012636.1_pt1 | contig 18869 bp, 17 predicted proteins | sample 9134181 | NCBI WGS metagenome assembly JAEEGH01 (sample SAMN16246544, study PRJNA631951) | gut metagenome | biome: gut microbiome; feature: rumen; material: DP-attached | host: Bos | place: Iran: Karaj | collected 2018-10 | reverse complement strand
TGCAGATAGTTCTGCAACTGTTGAAGAAGGCACAGCTGAGGAAGAAGTGAATGACAGATATAGTGGAACATACATAAATCTAGATGAAATGAATATATATCTGGATGGAGTAAAATATACACTTGGCAAAAGCACCATGGGGGAGATGTTGGAGAATGGTGTAAACCTTGAAAGTAATAACATGGAAGGATTCGATAGTACAATTGAACCTGGTAAAATGATAACAGGAGGATACAAGATTTCTTCAAGTAAGGAAGGTTCGGTAATATGTCAATTTGCTAATGATACAGATGAGGAAATTCCTGTTACTGAGTGTAAGTTGAATCACATAGACTATAAAGTAAGACGTTCACAAGATGTGGATGAAAATGTTATTGGATTTGATATCCCATTTGAGATTACCCCAGAGGAACTAAAAGAAAATTCAGGTGAACCAACAGAAAGTAGAGAAGATTCTTATAGTGCTGAACTTTCATACAAGAAAGAAGAAGGCAATATGAAATATACAGAAACAGTTGGGATAAGTGATGGTGGCATAGACTATGTTTGGTTAACTATTATTTACAATTAATAACAAATGAGCCATCCAACATAGGATGGCTCGAATTGGATATAAAGTGATGTTTACATTCACTTTAAATATTAATAGTGATTAATCCTCGCCCCAAACCTCAACAAACTTTTCAAAACGAGGAAGGCGGATTTTTAGGTAACCGCGGGTATTACCATCAACGATATGCTTATTTATAAGGCGCTCTCTGTATACAGAATATGAGTTAGGTGTTGCCATTTTACTTTTTATTTCCTCACTCTTACCTGTTGATGATTTGCATATGATTCGTATTAAATCTTTTTCTCCAGGAGATAAATTTTTCCAAATTAAGTCGTAGGAATCTTTAAACATTATTCTCTCAAAATCTGGGATTAAGTCTTCCAGAGTTTGGTCTTCATGTTTTGTATAGTATAAAGAGCCTAATACTTGATATGCGTAAGCATATCCTTTAGATACAGACTCGATTTCCCTTGCAGTCATGGAATCTACGCCCAAAAGTTTTTCATACATGTATGTTATATCGAATTTATTTAGCGTAGTAATCTCAATAGAGTCTGCTCTTTTAAAGAATGAGAGGTTTTTTTCAGATGAGAAGTCTTCAATGTTCTCTGAAAGACCTGTAACTACAAGATAAACAGGTAATCCTTCTAACAACATAGAACCTACGATAGAAAGTAACTTTATCATATCGTTAGTTTTTGCAATATCGTCAACTCCAATTAGTACCTTGTAATTGTTCTGACTTGCTAAGCTAATCATCTTTGTAAGTGTTGCTTCTTGTGAATAATAATGGTCATTAGAACTAACTGTTTTTGAAATATTAATAGATTCACTACCATTAATAACTACAGCATTTCCACCAATAGAGGTAGTGGAGCTTACCGTTGTTTGTTCGCTGTTTGAATTGACGAATTTTTCCATACTAAGTTTGGAAATTAGTGTAGTGATGGCATCGCCAGATGAAGAAAGAGGATATACTAACCAATCTTCACGTTCTTTTAGCGAACGAATAATTTTACTATATTCAACAGATTTACCGGAACCACGAAGCCCAGTTATTTTATAAACATATTTATAAGAAGCTTCGCTACAAAAGTTAGTAATTATCTCATCAGCGACTCCGTTATCAATGTATGCTTTGCCTGCAATTCCAGGTGTACGTGTAAATGGATCAATTCTTTTTTCCATACTAAGACCTCTCAAGATTTATAATTACATAACTACATTTATCAAAAGACTATAAGATTTATCAAACATAATATATATTTATTAAATCGGCCAAATATTTATTAAACAGCCAAAATATTTATAATATGTTATTATTTTAGTGCGATATTTATGTTTGGTCAAGATATTTTACTAAACGAAAAGCACCAACAATATGCTGATGCTTTGTAAAACTATATTAATGGATGCTCATCCATATACTTCTCGGTAGCCAAAATATTTGGGATTGAATGTTCCAACTCACGGGCGTAGAGATATGTCAGCCTGATAATATCATCAAGAGCTATATTTTTATGCTCCAAATAATGTGCCAGGCACAAATCTCTGATGTGCATGCATGTGGCAACGGCAAGCTGTGCCTGACCATAGTAGTATTCGTCGTAGGCAGAACCACAGAAATATGCATAGATAAAATAAACGAGAATCTGCTCAAGAACAACTTCGAAATCAACATCCTGGCGTTTTAAACAGTTGACCATGGACTTTAAACTAGAAATCGTATTTACGTTATAATCTAAATAAAGTCGCTCTTCAGTGAACTTTAGGATATCCTCAAATTCATCGCCTGTAAATTCCCATTCTTTCATGGCTCCGAATATAATCTGATTGACGGATTTGCCCTCTGCAATATGGGAAATTTCAACATTTAAAACAGAATCAATATCTAGAGACTCTAAAGAATCATTCTCTAAAACAGCAAAATCAATCTCACTCTGGAAAGCCTCAGCAATGGAGAGAATCTGACTTGCACGCTCAGCAAAGGTCAGATTTCTATCCTGAGCAATCTGCAAAAATCGTTCACGCAAAACTGCTAAATATTCATAAACCTCCTGCTCAAACTCATCATAGTCCTCGCAGTCAGCGGTATCATCCTCACGCTCATAAAATGTAACAGTATCAGCTCTGTTTAAAATGATCCTTGCAACCTCAGGACATGAGATGCTAAGAGAATATTCCCTATTGCCTTCAAATTCCTCGATATGCCTTGGAAATGTGGCACAGGTTTTGCAAAGAATATTTTCCCCATGCTCTAAAATAAGCCGACACAGTCCATCCTCTCGCAGGTTTAGGCACATCTTTTTATCGTCGTAATGAAAAATCTCATTATCAAAATCCACAGTTTTAATCCCCATGGAACGATACTGTTCAAGAGAATCCTCGTCGATTTCGATTTGCCATCCACCACAACAGGTCTTAGGACACTTGTCGGCTATACATTTGAAGTTATCGTAATAATCTGGATATAAGTATTTCATATAAATTCCTAATGTTGGATAATACGTGCAGGATTTCCAACAGCGGTAGCTCCCGCAGGTACGTCATGAACAACAACAGCATTGGCACCAATTTTTGCACCAGCACCAACAGTAATTGGCCCAATAATTGCAGCTCCAGCGCCGATATCAACGCCGTCTTCAATAACAGGAACACCGCGTCCATTTGTACCAACAACAGCACCCTGACGAATAGTTACGTTTTTGCCGATGATGGCGTCAGTGTGAATAACGATGCATGAAAAATGATCAATCATGAAGCCTTCACCAATTTGTCGAATATGGCTTGGAATATCGATACCATATTTGACAGAAACGCTGTGAAATCTCAAACGTGTGAAAAAAGCTAGAGGCTTCATCCAATTGTGAGAATTCTGGTAGCAAAGCTTGCGGTACCAGTAGCTCCATGCATATCCAGGCTTCATTTTATATGTTTTAAAACGTGCTATAGGCGACATGTTATCGCAATAGCGTTTGTAGTCGCTGTCAAGAAGTGCCTTGTACTGTCCCTTTGTCATCTTAGCTCCTCGTAAATATTAAATAATTTATCGCAGTATTCGTTGATATTATTATATTCTAATGCTCGAGCATTCGCACCTGTGGATTTTTTTGCATAAAGTGCTGAATCCGAAAGCAATTCTGTAATCGCATTCACATACTCTTCCTTTGTATGACACACATATCCACAAGAGGAATCAATAATTTTACCAAGCCCACCATTATCAGTTCCAACAACTGGTACATTTAAAGACATAGCTTCCAGCGCCACAAGTCCAAAGCCTTCCCATTTTGAAGGCATTATCTGCACCTTTGTGTGAGCCATATAATCATAGGAATTCTTTTTAAAGCCCTCAAGTATTATCTTATCTTCTAAGCCAGCACCCTTAACAAAAGATGAAAGCTGCTCATAAAGCTCGCCGTCACCAACAAGCCTAGCCCTTTTAATAACGCCATTTTTAATTAGTTCAGAAGCAACCTCAACAACCATCATAGGGTCCTTTTGCTCTGTCAAACGACCAACAAAAAGAATATCGCTATCTAGCTCATCATTAGAATCGCAATCAAAGTCATTTTCAGTAACTGTACCTGTAAATGTAAAATCAGCCACCTGTGAACGAACACCATCCACAGAAAATGGATTGCCAATTATAGTGATGGGACACTTGATTTTGCTAGTGTATCTATACTCTTCGTAAACAGCATCTGAAACCATGAGAATATGGTTAAAACACTTGCATGCCATTTTATAAGCAATGGATTTAATATTTAAATCTTTTATCCAAGGTGGATTGTTGTGAAGATGTGAAACGATAGGTACAGAACCCTTTAAAGCAATGCCGCAAAGCACGCTGGCTGTGAAATCGTGAGCGTGAACCACAGTAGGATGCAATTCCTCTACAGCCTTTTTTATTTCATAAACAGAGAGCTTATCAATGCCGCGATAACAATTGATAAGCCCTATAGATTTCAGTTTATCCTCTATCGGACCATGAGGAGCCATGTAAATGAATTCCTCACGGTCAGAGAGTCCTTTAATAATTTGGCAGACAACGTTTTCTGCCCCTGAATAAATATTTGATTTGATTACATGTAAAACCATGCCCGATTATTCTCCTGAATAGATATAACGTGTAGTGTTGCTACCGTATTCATAAGTGCTGAGGTACTCGTGTAATTCATGGAATGACTTAGGAAATTCGATTCCAAGCTCCTCAGCGATTTCTCCATTATAAAGCTTAACAGCTTCGTCTGAATCACCGTATGTGATTTTGATTGTTGAAATATCTTCGCCGTCAAATACCTTTACAGCCTTTTTACCAGCTGAATATCCAAGTGAATATGGATCAGTAAAAAGTGTAACAAGTGAATTATCAGCAATTGTATTGTCACCGCCAACGATAACTACGTCAGACTCAGTTGCAATATTGCTGATTGTCTCCATCTGGTCAGTAATGATACTGCCGAAAGGAATGTAGATAACAGAACATTCATCACAAACTTCCTGAATAAGGCTCTCGAGAGTCTCTTCTTCAGTTTCCTCTGTTTCTGAAGTCCCCTCAGTAGTGGTCTCTTCTTCGGTGGTTTCATCTGTCTCATCATCAGAATGAGAAGTAACAATTTTGCCACCAGTCCAGAATTCTGAAGTCTCAGCAACTCTAGTAGACGATGGAGCGTTGAGACCTACACCTGTGTTTTCCTCAAGTGCCTCAACTATATCATCAATACCTGTCTTTGCAGAATATGCTGTGTATTTGCTAGGAGTAAGAGCTGTAGAAGCCTGCTCTTCTTGTACAACAGTGTCATTTTCGCTGGCTGGAATAATGTATTCCTTCCATGGAATGCCAGCTTGATCAAGATAGCCCTCGAAAATTTCGTTCTGGTAAATTGAATCAGTATCTTCTGGAGTAAACAAAATACCAACAGTCTGTAAATCAGGAGTAGCTTCAATCATAAGAGAAACCTGATCAACGATTGGTGGCTTGCTGCTGACACCAGTAACATTAATTCCTGTAGTTTTGTCCCAAGATTTGCCGTTAAGGCTGGTGATTCGAAGTGTACCCTTGAAATCAACAATGCCTGTGGCAACGATTGGAGTAGTATCAGTAGCTTCAGTAGCAGATGTAAGGGCTGGCTTGCCGGCTGTAAAAATCATATCAGGTGATTTTGAAAGAGCTGTATTCACAAGCTGATCAGTTGTAACCTCCTCAGATGGAGTATAAGTTGTAATGGAAATGTGGCTCTCACCTAAGTAGTCTGAAAGGCAATCTGTGAATCCCTGCAACAGAATTTGATTATATTCATTGTCATCTGATAGACATGCTGCTATATTATATACGTAAGAATCATCTACAGATTCTTCTTCAGATTCTTTTTCCGGTTCAGATGAAGTTCTATTACGAAAGGCAACGAGGCCTACGATCAATGCCGCAATTAATAGAACGCTTACAATTTTTTTCTTCATAATATTCCTTTTTATATCAATTATTAGAACACAATTTTAATTAGAAAACGCTAATAAGTCAAATGAGAGCAAAAAACTCCCGACTCGTCAAAAGAATTATAGACTTAACAATAGGATTATTGTACCCAAAACAATGTATGTCCTGCGGCAAAGTTTTATTAAAAATAGAAAAAGAAATAGGATTTTGTCGGCAATGTAGCAAAAAAGTTCAGCTTGTTGGGGCAAATAGCTGCATGTGCTGTGGGAAACCAATTGAGGATTCCTCAGATGAATATTGTCAGCAATGCAATAATTCCAATCATTATTTTGCACAAAACAAAGCAGTATTTATATATGAAGGTCCTGTAAAACTCAGCATGTACAAATTTAAATATTCAAACCGACGTTGTTTCTCTGAGCATTATGCGAAATATGCCTTCAAAAAATATGGCAAATGGATTGCAGAAAACAACATTGAAGCAATTGTGCCTGTACCCATGTACAATAAGAAGAAAAAAGTCCGCGGATACAATCAGGCAGAGGTATTTGCCAAGGCTTTAAGCCAGCTCACAGGTATTCCAGTGGCTGACAAAATTGTCAGACGAGAGAAAGAAACTGTAGCAATGAAAGAGTTAAAAAGTGGAAAAAGAAAGAAAAATCTGTTAAAAGCTTTCAAACTTGCAGAAAATATTGTACAATTTAGAAAAGTGCTTATAGTTGATGATATTTATACAACTGGCACAACAATGGATGAAATGGCGAAAACGCTAAAGACTGGGGGAATATCAGAAGTTTACGGATTGTGTATTTGCATTGGCAAAGGGTAACGATTAACAGGAGGTATTACCTATGGATGTCAGAAATTGCAGAAGTTGCGGACGACTTTTTAATTATTTAGGAGGACCTAATATCTGTCCTGCTTGTCGTGAAGAATCAGAGAAGAAATTCCAGAATGTAAAGGAGTATATCCGTGAGAATCCTAGGGCTTCTATTCAGGAAATTGCTGATGAAAATGAAGTTTCTACACAACAGATTAAACAGTGGATTCGCGAGGAAAGATTACAGTTCGCGGATGATTCTCCTATTGGAATCGAGTGTGAAATTTGCGGTGCTACTATCAAAACAGGAAAATATTGTGATAACTGCAAAAACAATACAGCTGCGGCTCTCGCAAAATCTATAGAAAAGCCAAAGGCCCCAGAACCACCAAAAGAAAAGCCAAAGAAGGAAAACAAGATGAGATTCTTGGAAAAATAGTGTATGTAAATTTATACCTGTCAACATCATGTTGGCAGGTGTTTTTTTTGGTGGGCACTTATGTTATACTTACCCTGATTAACTATGTTGGATAGAGGATAAATTATGATAAACGAAGAGCGAGTAAAGCACATGACAGCCATGGCTATATTCGAAAAAGAGCTAGGGCCTGAATATCAGCCGATGCTCAAGTATTCAAAAAAAGAGTACGTAGCTCTACATGGTTGGGGCGGCTTTTTGGCTGGTACATTAATCTACGGTGTGATTTATGCTTTAATCATTACCTACATAATAGGAAATGTCATCGAGAATCTTACACAGATGTACATGCTTCTATTTATATTAATTGGATTACTGGTTTACGCTGCATACATTATCATTCACGTGCACAATGTTAGACGCCGTGCGGCCAGACATTACAAGAGAGGCCGACGCCTTATCAAAGAATTAGCAAGCAAATATTCAAAGCTCAACCTTATGTATGAGGACGAGGCGCAGCAGACAAAACCATTGTTAGCAAGAGGCTATACAGACTTAGACTAAAGGGAATAATTAATTATGAATGCTTTTATTAGATTACGTGACGATATTAGGAAATACGTTCTTTCCAGAGAGATTTTCTTTTTGAGAATATGGAATGCCTTGGTGGCATTTGTTGGACTTATGTGTATCCGAAGCAATTTCGGACATCAGAAATTTGTTAGTCAAATATGGGTAACAATACTCGTTTCAATAATTTGTGCTTTCTTCCCAATCCAGGGAGTATCGCTTGTTTTGGCAATAGTTCTATTTATTGACCTTGCATCCCTTAGCACACAAATTGCTCTAGTTGCACTAGCACTTTTGGTAGTTGGCTATCTCGTTTGTGCATATTTTAGAAGCAAGAATACCTACAATATGGTTGTAGTTCCAGTTTGCTATTCATTCGGAGCACCATACGTTATATCTCTTGGTGCAGGCTTGATGTCTAGCGTTAATGAACTTGCGTCAATTATCTGCGGTTCAGTAATAGCATTTTACTTACACATCGTAAAAGAAAACATTACACCAATCCTGGATGAGACCACTGAGGTTGACATCCTTACATTGTTAAAGGAGCAGATGCTTGAAAACAGATTGTTCTGGTTCTTCATCGTAGCTATGACAGCAATGTTTATGGTGGTTTACTTACTTAGACAGGCCAATATTAACATGTCATGGATTATTGCAAATGCATCAGGCGTTGCAATCGAGTTCATCATCATGCTTTCGGGATACCTTCTCACCAGCCAAAAGGGTGAGATTCCAGGACTTATCCTTGGTAATGTTTTAGTTTTACTTGTTGGCGTAATACTTAATTATTTTGTTCTAGATTTGGATTATTCTAGAATCGAAAAGGTTCAGTTCGAGGATGACGACTATTACTATTACGTAACAGCCGTACCTAAAATTAGAATCGTAGAAGAAGACAAAGAAATTAAGAAAATATAAATACAACCCGTTACGGGTAGTTAGGAAGTGGGCTAGTGGTTGATTTTATCAATGCTGCTGATGCATTCATCGATGATTACTTTAATGTTAATCTTCCAGATGTTTCTATCACAGACATAATCGAGATTATCATAATTTCATATTTCATGTATCACCTACTGGTTTGGATTAAAAATAGTAGAGTGTGGATGCTCATTAGGGGTGTTATCTTCATCCTTATCTTTTTTGTGTTCGCAGCAATCTTCCAAATGAGCACTATTCTTTGGTTGGGCGAGAAATTAGTTTCTGTCGCAGTGACGGTGCTGATTGTAGTTTTCCAGCCAGAGCTTCGTAGAGCCCTTGAGCAGATTGGTAGACGTAAAATCAAGTCTATCTTCAGTTGGAACTTGCTCAAAACTGCATCAAAGAAATTTGATGATTCCACAATCGTAGGCATGGTTACAGCCTGCTACGAAATGGGCGCTGTAAAAACAGGCGCACTTATTGTTGTAGAAAATGACATGCAGCTGACTGAGTTCGAGCGTACAGGTATTAGCCTTGACGCCCTTGTTACCAGACAGCTACTTATCAATATATTCGAGAAAAACACACCTCTTCACGACGGCGCTGTAATCGTTCGTGGAGATCGAGTTGTTTCTGCCACATGTTATCTTCCTCTTTCAGATAACATGGGACTTTCAAAGGATCTTGGAACTAGACATAGAGCCGCTGTTGGAATCAGCGAGGTTTCAGATTCCCTTACTATCGTTGTTTCCGAGGAGACAGGAACTGTTTCCTATGCTCGCGAAGGACGCATTGTTCGCGATGTAAAAGAGGACGAGCTTATTGCAGAGCTCAAACGACTCCAGAATACCGATGAAGAGAACGATGATTTAGACGTAGAAAAGAGGGAGGCATAGGATGAAACAAAAGATTTTAAAAGCCCTCACCAAGGACGTCGGATTAAAAATACTTGCTTTTATATTTGCCTTTCTTCTATGGCTGGTGGTTGTCAATATTGATGACCCTACCCAGACCAGGACATTTACTTCGGTAGTTACAGTCACCAACGAAGACGTGCTTAAAAGCGCTGGAAAGCTCTATGAAATCAAAGACGGTGTCAATACTGTCAGCTTCAGAGTTACAGCAAAGCGTTCCATCATAGAGAAGCTTTCACCATCAGATTTCTCTGCTGTTGCAGATATGAACAATCTGGAAAATGGAGAGAGAATTCCAGTTACAGTCACAGCAAAAACATATGCTAACTACATCACAATCTCTAACAAGCAAAATTATTTATATGTAGAGCTTGAGGATGAGGCAACTAATAGATTTGTTATCAATGCCAAAACCACCGGCGAGGCTGAAGAAGGCGTTGAGGTTGAGACAGTTACCTGCAGCCCTACCGTAATTACGGTAACAGGTCCACAGGAGATTGTTTCTAGCATCGAGACAGTAGAGGCTAGCGCCAATATCAAAGGAGTTAACACAGACTTTACTGAGAATGTTATCCCTAAATTCTACGATGCTTCAGGCAACGAGGTAGATACAAAGGAACTTAGCCTTTCAGTATCTACAGTTAGCGTTAGTGTTCACTTTAACAATGTCAAAACAGTAGACATTGCAGTTAAAACTAGCGGCACACTAGCTAGTGATTTGACACTTGGTTCAATCAAAACTGACCCTTCATCAGTAATGATTATTGGTGAGGCTAGTGCTTTGAACAATGTATCAAACATCACCATACCAGATTCAGTTATTAATCTGTCTAATGTTACAGGTTCCTTCATTACGACAGTTGATATTAGCTCATACCTGCCAGAAGGCGTTGAACTTACAGATCCTAATTCGTCAAAGGTTACTATTTATGTTCTTATGGAAAATGAGACCAATGCTACGGCTCATGTTCCTGCTAGCAACATTCAACTCAGAAATGTACCAGAGGGATTGGCTGTTACTCTTGAAACAGAGAGCGTCAGCGTCAATGTGTTTGGTACTGAGTCAGCCTTGGCAGCCCTTAATACAGAGGACATTATAGGATACGTTGATTGCTCTAATTTATCAGTGGGAGACTCACAGAGTACAGTTCTCCAGTTTGATAATTTAGAAGATATCACCATACAAAACACATCCGTAACAGTAAAAGTGGTAGAGGATGAATCTTCCACTAATAGCGAGGATGATAATAATTAAGAATAGAGGAATTATTTAGAATGGGAAGATTATTTGGAACAGACGGTGTTAGAGGTGTAGCTGGTTCAGAGCTTACAATCGACCTCGCACGTTCACTTGGACAGGCAGGCGCTTATGTACTTACAAAGGAGGCTAGCCACCAGCCAACAATTATCGTTGGTTGCGATACACGTATTTCAGGCACAATGCTTGCTTCTGCACTTATGAGCGGTATCTGCTCAGTTGGTGCTAATGCAGTTTACGTTGGAGTTCTTCCAACACCAGCAATTGCTTACCTTACACGTAAGCACAAGGTTGACGCAGGTGTAGTTATTTCTGCCAGCCACAATCCAATGGAGTTCAACGGAATCAAGTTCTTTAATGGCGAGGGCTTCAAGCTTTCTGATGAGCTTGAGGATGAGATTCAGGAGCTTATCGAAAGCGATATGAAGGGAATCAATTTCCCAACAGGCGCAGAAATCGGCAAGGTTGATTTCAGATTTGATTTAGGAAGAGAATATGTTGACTTCCTTAAGAACACTGTACCACTTGATTTATCAGGACTTAAAATTGTTATCGATTGTGCTGAAGGTGCTTCCTACAGAACTTCAGTTGCTTGTCTCTCAGAAATGGGTGCAGAGCTTATCACAATCCACAACAACCCAGACGGAACAAACATCAATAGCAACTGCGGTTCAACACACATGGATGAACTCAAGGCTCGTGTAGTTGCTGAGAACGCTCAGATTGGTCTTGCATTTGATGGCGATGCCGACAGAATGCTTGCTGTAGACGAGCATGGTAAGCTTGTTGACGGTGACCAGATTATGGCCATCTGCGCAAAGCACATGAAGGACAAGGGTACTCTTAAAAAGGACACTTGCGTAGTTACAGTAATGACAAACCTTGGCTTCACACTTATGGCAAAGGAGCAGGGAATCCACGTTGAGTCTACAAAGGTAGGCGATAGATACGTTCTTGAGAATATGCTTGCAAATGGTTACAATATCGGCGGCGAGCAGAGTGGACACGTTATTTTCTTAGATGACAATACAACAGGAGACGGTCTACTTTCAGCTTTACATTTACTTAGAGTAGTTGTAGAGACTGGCAAATCATTATCAGAGCTTGCATCTATCATGGAAGTACTTCCACAGGCTCTTGTTAATGCAAAGGTTCCAAACCACAAGAAAGAGAGCTACATGGAGTATCCTGAGATTTCTGCAGCAATCCAAAAGCTTGAGGCAAAGTTTGCTGGTGAAGGTCGTGTTCTCATCCGCCCATCAGGTACAGAGCCACTTGTTCGTGTTATGATTGAAGGCAAAAACCAGGAAGAAATTGAGGCAGATGCAAAGGCCCTTGCCGACCTTATCATGGCTACAATGCTTTAATTATTAGATAAACTAAGGAGCAATCCCTTGCTGACAAACGTATTCTGCGCCTTCGTTATTGGCGCTTAGAATACTATATCGTCGCAAGGATTGAATATAGAGTAAAGAGTTATGGTTACACAAAAAGTTAAAATTATAAATGCAACTGGTCTTCATTTGCGCCCAGCGGGACTCCTTTGCGAGATAGCAATGAAGTACAGTAGCAAAATTACATTTCAAACTGATAACCACTACGAGGCAAATGCCAAATCAGTTCTTAGTGTACTTGGCGCTTGCGTCAAAAGTGGGGAAGAAATCATTATCACCTGCGAAGGCTCCGATGAAGCCGAAGCCCTTGCAGATATTGTCAGCTCAATCGAGTCTGGATTAGGTGAATAAAAAATCGTGTTAATGAAACATGATTTTTTACATAAAGTTACAATAGCTCGTAAATAGAATAGAAATAGCCTGTAGCTATCAAGCTCTGAGTACTGTGAAGTAGCTTGTAGTTATCAAGCTCTTAGATTTGGAAAGTAGCCTGTAGTTATCAAGCTCTTGATGTTGCCGAAGGAGGCGTGTTAGCCGACGAAGGCTACATCAAGGCTTGAGAATGTAACAGGCGAGGTAAATACTTGGAGCTTGAGAATGTAACAAGCGAGAGAACAACTAAGAAGCTTGAGAACGTAACAAGCGAGAGAAATTCTATGGACGAGCGAGTACTAGTTTTAGGAGGAAAGAATAATGTTGAATTACAAGCGTTACAAAGCAAACCCAGTGTTACAGTTTCCAGAGCGTACATGGCCTGAAAAGCAGATCACCAAGGCTCCAATATGGTGTTCAGTTGACCTACGTGACGGCAACCAAGCCCTCGTCGAACCAATGTCTGTCGACGAAAAAATGGAACTATTCAACCTCCTACTAAAACTCGGCTTCAAAGAAATTGAAATTGGCTTCCCAGCAGCTAGCCAAATCGAATTTGACTTTTTAAGAAAATTAGTTAAAGAAAACAGAATCCCTGATGATGTAAAGGTTCAGGTGCTTTCTCAGTGTAGAGAAGAACTCATTGACCGTACATTCGAGGCAATTCAGGGCATTCCAAATGTTATTTTCCATATTTACAATTCCACATCTACATTGCAGCGAGATGTTGTTTTTAATGCAGATAAGGATGAAATTATTGAGATTGCAAAAAAGGGTACTCAGATGGTCAAAGACCGTCTTGATAGATATAATGGAAATCTTCAGTTAGAGTATTCACCTGAGTCATTCACAGGTACTGAGGTAGAGTTTGCACTTGATATTTGTACAGCAGTTCAGGACACATGGGACCATGCAACAGACGCTCCTATTATTTTCAATTTGCCTGCAACTGTTGAGATGAATACACCAAATGTTTATGCAGACCAAATCGAATGGATGAGCACACACTTCAAGGATCGTGATAACATTATCCTTTCAATTCATCCACATAACGATAGAGGTACAGGCGTTGCTATTACAGAGCTTGGACTTCTTGCTGGCGCAGACCGTGTCGAGGGCACACTTCTTGGAAACGGTGAGCGTACAGGAAATGTAGACATTCTTACAATTGCTTACAACATGTTCTCTCAGGGTGTTAACCCAGAGTTGAATCTTGATGATATCAAAGAAATCGTTGAGGTTTGTGAGCGAGTTACTAAAATGCCAACAGACGCAAGACACCCATATGCTGGTGAGCTTGTGTTTACAGCATTCTCTGGTTCACACCAGGATGCTATAAATAAGGGCGTTCGCGCAATGAACGAGCGCCAGAATATGTACTGGGAGGTTCCATACCTTCCAATCGATCCTGCAGATATCGGTCGTAAATACGAGCCAGTTGTTCGTATCAACAGCCAGTCTGGAAAGGGCGGAGTTGCCTTTGTTATGGATACAGTTTACGGCTTCAAGCTTCCAAAGAAGATGCAGCGTGAGTGCGCCGATGTTGTTCAGTACATTTCTGAAAAGCAGGGTGGCGAGGTTACACCACAGCGTATTATGGAGGCCTTCAAGTCTCAGTATCTTGAGAACAAAGAGCCACTTACACTTGAATATGTTGTTATCAAGGACAACAAGGATAGTGACGACACAATTGCAGTTCTTGACTTCAGCTACAATGGAGAAAAATTCCATTCAGAAGCAGAAGGAAATGGACCTATCGATGCTGTTAAGCTTGCAATCAAGCAATGCGTACCAGAGCTTGACTTTACACTCATCGATTACACTGAGCACACACTTTCTCAGGGCCAGGGTTCAGGTGCAAAGGCTGCTGCTTACATCGAGATGCGCGATGAGCGTCATGGCAACACCACATTCGGTGTCGGCGTAAGCTCAAACATCACACGTGCATCTATCCGTGGTATGTTTAGCGCATACAACAGACTTATTGCAAAGACCAAGGATTATGTCTAGATTCCTGTTTTTCATCAGAAGAACACAAGTCAAAAATCTTTTATGGACTACATAACAAGTAGCCACACCTGATTTTGATATAGAATCTGACAAGACAATGATGATTTATCGCAAGCCAACGATTTATCGCAAAGTTGCCCAGAGCCTGCATAAACTCGTGGACTTGCGATAAAGTAAGGTCTTTGATTTTATTTTAGGAAGGAAATTATTAAAAAAATGAGAAAAATTCTTGTAACTGGTTGTAATGGTCAGCTTGGCCGTGCAATTCAGAAGGAATATGGTAATGAGGTTGAGTTCATCTTAACTGACGTTGTTGAGGGTGAGAATATTTCTCCACTTAACATCATGGATTTAGATGAGGTTCTTAGCTTTGTTGAGGCTAAAAAGCCAGATGTTATTATCAACTGCGCAGCTGCTACAAACGTAGACGGTTGCGAAAAGGATTGGGATTTTGCATACAAGCTCAATGCCCTTGGCCCTAGAAATTTGGCCATCGCAGCTACAAAGGTTGGCGCAAAGCTTGTACATGTCAGCACAGACTATGTTTTCCCAGGCAATGCATCTAAGCCTATTACCGAATTTGATCAGCCAGCACCAATCAGTGCTTACGGCAAAACAAAATACGAGGGCGAGAAATTTGTACAGCAGTTTGCTAGCAAATGGTTCATCGTTCGTACAGCTTGGCTTTACGGAGATGGCAAAAACTTTGTTAAGACAATGCTCAGCCTTGCAGAGACTCATGATGAACTCTCAGTAGTTTGTGATCAACTTGGTTCACCTACATCAGCAGTTGAACTTGCAAGAATGATTCATCATTTAGAGCCTACAGAAAACTATGGTATTTTCCATGGCACCTGCGAAGGTGATACAAACTGGGCAGATTTCACTGAAGAAATTTTCCGCCTCAAGGGCATCAATGTAAAGGTCAACCACGTTACTAGCGAGGAATACAAGAAAATGAATCCAGCTAGTGCCGACAGACCACACTATAGCATCCTGGACAACTACATGCTTCGTCTCACAACAGACTACCGCATGGCTGATTGGAAGGACGCCCTCCGCGAGTACCTCGCATAAAACGCTAAAGGACGCATGAAACCAGTTTTCAGGCGTTTAATAAATATATTTAATTTAAAATGATTTAATTCGGGCAAATTACATAGTGTTAAAATTTGTAGTTTCCATATATTTTATCTGACAGGCATTACGAGGCCGTCGGCACTTAGTGAGGACGTAGTCCGAACTTAGTACCGCTACGAGACGAGAATAGCGAGAGCGTGCCTAAAGATAATATATATGGGAGCTACAAAAGATAGAAACTCTATGGGATTTGCCCGTCAAAAAGGAGATTAAAATGAGAACATATTTAGTAACAGGTGGAGCTGGTTTCATCGGCTCAAACTACATTCATTACATGTTTAAGAAATATGATAATGAAATCAGAATCATCAACGTAGACAAACTTACCTACGCTGGTAACCTTGAAAACCTCAAGGACATCGAAAACCGTGACAACTACACATTTGTAAAGGCTGACATCTGCGACAAGGAAGCTATCCGCAAGGTATTCGCAGAGAACGACATTGATAGAGTTGTTCATTTCGCAGCTGAGTCACACGTTGACCGTTCAATCAAGAACCCAGAGGTTTTCGTTCAGACAAACGTACTCGGTACAGCTGTAATGCTTAACTGTGCAAAGGAAGCATGGGAGCTTCCAGACGGTACATTCAAGGAAGGAAAGAAATTCCTTCACGTTTCTACAGACGAGGTTTATGGATCACTTCCAGATGATGACAATGCATTCTTCTATGAGACATCACCATATGATCCACATTCACCATACTCAGCTTCAAAGGCTAGCTCAGACATGCTTGTAAAGGCTTACATGGATACATACAAGTTCCCTGCAAACATTACAAACTGCTCTAACAACTATGGCCCTTACCAGTTCCCTGAGAAGCTAATTCCACTTATCATCAACAACGCGCTTCAGGGCAAGGACCTTCCAGTTTACGGTGATGGTAAAAACGTACGTGACTGGTTATTCGTAGAGGACCACGCTAAGGGAATCGATATGGTTCAGGAGAAGGGCAAGCTTTTCGAGACATACAACATCGGTGGACACAATGAAAAGCAGAACATCCAGATTATCCACATCATCCTTGATACACTTCAGGAGATGCTTCCAGAAGGAGATCCACGTAAGGAGCTCGTTTCTGAGAATCTTATCAAGTACGTTACAGACCGTAAGGGACATGACCGTCGTTACGCTATTGCACCTGACAAAATCAAGGCTGAGGTAGGCTGGTATCCTGAGACATGCTTCGAGGAAGGCATCAAGAAGACAATCGCATGGTTCTTTGAGCACGAAGATTGGATGAAAAACGTTACTAGCGGTGATTATCAGAAATATTATTCAGAAATGTATAAATAGTCAGTAGTAAACAATCTCTGAGAATACTCAAGCGAAGCATTTTAGCTGAGCGGAGTATTACTCAGGATTGTTGACGTAACTGACGGGAGAAAAAATGAAAAAATATGATTACTTAGTCGTAGGCGCGGGACTCTTTGGAGCCACTTTTGCCTACGAAGCTATGAAGCGCGGCAAGTCAGTGCTTGTAATCGACAAGCGCGATCACATTGCCGGCAATATTTACACAAAGGAAGAGGATGGAATCAATGTGCACGTTTACGGCGCCCACATTTTCCATACTAGTGACAAAAAGATTTGGGAGTACATGAACCAGTTCGCTGAGTTCAACAACTACATTAACTCTCCAGTGGCTGTTTATAAGGATGAGTTATACAATCTCCCATTTAACATGAACACATTCTCAAAGATGTGGAACATCAAGACTCCTGCTGAGGCAAAGGCTAAAATTTCTGAGCAGATTAAAGAACTTAACATCACAGAGCCTAAGAACTTAGAGGAGCAGGCACTTTCTTTAGTTGGTACAGACGTATATGAAAAGCTTATCAAGGGCTACACACAGAAGCAGTGGGGACGCCCATGTACAGAGCTTCCAGCCTTTATCATCAAGAGATTGCCACTTAGATTCACATACGATAATAACTATTTCAATGATAGATTCCAGGGCATCCCAATGGGTGGTTACACTCAGATTGTTGAGAAGATGCTTCATGGTGCAGACGTGGTTGTAAACCAGGATTACTTCAAGCTTGCAGAGTCAGGAAAGCTTGATGACGGCACAGAAGTTTCTTGGGGCAAGCTTGTATTCACAGGTCAGATTGATGAGTACTACAATAGCTGCTTCGGACCACTTGAGTATCGCTCGGTTCGTTTCGAGACTGAGAAGCTGGACGAGGAAAACTATCAGGGAAATGCAGTTGTAAACTACACTGAGGCAGAGGTGCCATACACTCGTATCATCGAGCACAAGCACTTCGAGTTTGGCAAGCAGCCTACCACTATCATCTCTAGAGAATATTCTTCAGAGTGGAAGCCAGGCGTTGAGCCATACTACCCAGTAAATAATGACAAAAATAATGCAGTATATCAGCAGTACGCTGACAAGGCTGCATCTGACAAAGACGTAATCTTCGGCGGCCGTCTCGGCCAGTACAAGTACTACGACATGGATAAGGTCGTAGCCGCAGCCCTGGAGTGCGTCGCACACGAGTTCAACTAAACTCAAAAACGTAAAGGACTGCAGCTGTTCCTGATACAGCTGCAGAGAAAGTGACTTTATAGATTTTTAAAAAGAAAGCAAAACTCAAAGATTAAATACAAAATGTAACTAACAATCTAATACCTCTCTGAAAGGAACATTTCAGTGACTGAAAGAGAGTGTATTGATTGTTAGTGTAACATTTTGATAGAAGACCTGAAGTTTTGCGTTATTCGGAGGAAAAATATGAAGGGTATTATTTTAGCAGGTGGATCAGGAACCAGACTGTATCCGCTGACAAAGGCTATTTCAAAGCAGATTATGCCAATATACGACAAGCCAATGATTTATTATCCGTTGTCTACACTCATGTTGGCAGGCATTAGAGAAGTACTTATCATTTCTACACCAAGAGACCTTCCTGTATTTGAGGAGCTCCTTGGAGATGGCCAGCAGCTTGGGATGGACATTCAGTATGCTGTTCAGGAGCATCCAAACGGACTCGCTGAGGCATTTATTATCGGTGCAGACTTCATTGGCAAGGACGCTGTTGCCCTTGTTCTTGGA
>JAEEGH010012634.1_pt1 | contig 18871 bp, 14 predicted proteins | sample 9134181 | NCBI WGS metagenome assembly JAEEGH01 (sample SAMN16246544, study PRJNA631951) | gut metagenome | biome: gut microbiome; feature: rumen; material: DP-attached | host: Bos | place: Iran: Karaj | collected 2018-10 | reverse complement strand
GACAGATCCACGACCTCATAGATCATCTCCCCAAGAACGCCGGGAGTAATGATCTGATTTTTACTCTGGTTCAGATATTTTATGTTGATCAGCTTCTTGATGATCTCAGCCCTTGTGGCCGAAGTACCGATTCCTGTATTCTTGATCTGCTCTCTGAGCTCTTCGTCCTCGATCAGTTTCCCGGCATTCTCCATGGCAAGGATCAGAGTTCCGGACGTATAGCGCTTTGGAGGTTTGGTCTTTCCCTCCATGATGGAGTAGCCCTTAACCTCAATGGCATCTCCTTCTTTAGCGCTTTCAACGAATCTTACAAAGTCTTCCTTGGAGATTCCGGTATCCTCATCATCTTCGGATCTGTCAGCATCTTCATTCCCTTTGTCGCTTATAGGTCCCATGACCTGAAGGTATCCCGGAGATATAAGAAGTTTGGCTGTGGCAAAAAACCTCTCACCGTCCACTACAATCTGAAGCTTGGCAGTCTTATACTCCGCTGGAGGATAGAAAATCGCGATAAATCTGCGACAGATCAGGTCATAAACCTTCCTTGACAAAGGAGACAGAGAACCGATCGCACCGGTCTGTCCGGTGGGAATGATCGCATAGTGGTCGGTGACCTTGGAGTCATCCGTGTAAGGCGGTCTGTCGATTCCCTTGTACATTCCGTTTTTCAGAATATTGTCCACAAATCCCGACAGCTCCGTAATGCTACCCAGCCCCCGCAGGTTCCTGGTGATCTCCTTTGCGACGGCCTTGGTGAGCACCCTGGCATCTGTTCTGGGATAGGTAGTCAGCTTTTTCTCATAAAGCTCCTGCGCTACCGACAGGGTCTGTGCCGGGTCTATCTTAAAGCGCCTGGAGCACTCCGCCTGAAGCTCTGCCAGATTGAATAGGAGCGGCGCTTTTTTCTTGGCCCTTCCCACCTCGATGCTGTCTATCACAGCATCCTTACCCTGCAGAGAATCGATTAAAGCCTGGGCGTCCTCCTGCTTCTTAAATCCGTTTTCTTTGTATAAAAGAGGCGACTCGAAGAAGCGGCTTCCGCTCACGGCTCTCCACTCCGCCTTTATTTTTGCATCAGAAAAGGCCCCCATCACGCGATAGAAAGGTGTCTCGGTAAAGTTACGTATCTCCCTCTCTCTTCTGACAACCATTCCAAGTACGCAGGTCATAACCCGGCCGATGGCGATGGCAGAATATGAGGTGGTGGCCGCAGCATCGTTAAGGAGTTTTCCGTATTTCACGGACAGCGCCCTGGAAAAATTGATGCCCAGGCTGTAGTCCTCGATGGCCCTCATGATTCCGGACTCACCAAGAAGCGCATAGTCGGACATGGGCTTTGCTTCAGCGATGCCTCTTCTTATCTCATCATCGGTCTGAGAGTCGATCCACACTCTCAGCTCCTTCATGCCCTCTCTTACACCGCCGAAATTCCTGATGTTCTCCTCAATGGTCTGTCCCTCCTTTCCCGAGTCACCGGCCCAGTATACAACGTCGATGTCGTCTCTGTGCAAAAGACCTGTCACCGTCCTGTAAAGATCGGCATTCCTCTTAATAACATCATATTTATAATCTTTTGGAAGAAAAGGCAGGTCTTCCAATTTCCATTTTTTATACCTGATGTCGTAATCTTCCGGGTATACCATTTCCACCAGGTGTCCCAGGCACCAGGTGATGACATACTGGTCATTCTCTATGTAGTTATTCTGTTTTCCGGACACCCCCAGCACTCTGGCAAAATCCCTTGCAACTGAAGGTTTCTCCGTTATTATTAGTTTCTTTGACAATTCTGTTTTGTTATCCTTTCGAATAAAAAAGCAATTACAATCGCATTACAATTATAATTGCTTTTTATCATTTCACACGTGATACTATTCTATTTTCAAATCTTACAAAAATCAATAGGTCAGCCGTTGGTAAGCTCATCTATTCCAATTAGACGGATGGGACTATCGGGCTTTAAGGCTGCATCCTGAAGCCACTCGTCAAATCCGGCGGTGGAAAAGAGATAGAATACATCCGCTTCCAGCTTGGCCTTCTTAGCACAGTATTCCAGTTTCTTAAGGTCTTCATGGGTGACCATCTTCTGCCACGAACATTTGCAAAGGGCGGTATCTCCGGTGTCACTCTGGGCTATCATATCAATATTGCCCTCTTTGCCGATCCATTCACCTTCTTCTTCGATCTCAAATCCGAGAGTTCCCTTCTCCTCAAGCCTGTAAATATATTCCCGGCAGATCGGCTTAAACCACTCTTCGGCATACTCCTGGATATCCGCAGAGATGAATATGTCGTAAAACTTGTCGGCAGGCATCTGGTAAATAGCGCTCTCATTCGGATAGATATATCTGAAATAAAAGGCGATCAGCGGATCTGATATCTTGTACACACCCTTGACCACATTCTCTCTTCCTGCACTGCCAAAAGAATATGCCTTGTAAGCAAACTCGTGATGTATCAGGGTCTTGAGATATACTGAGATCTTAGCCCTTGAATAGCCGGTGGCATGATACAGGTCATTGAGCTTATTGATACCCCTGGACATCTGTGACAGGATCGTGTGGTAAACCGATGTTTCCCTCAGCGTAAACTCTGTCAGTCTCAGAGCCTCTCCGTAAAGGAAAGATGTAGGATCCAGCATGTTCTTGCAGATATTCTCCTTAAAGGACAGCGTCTTGTCGAAGTATCTCCAAAGAATAGTCTGTCCTCCAAGAACCGAATATGTCAGAACCGCATCCCTGTAAGGCATGCTGCTAAAGTAACCTCGCATCTCGGAAAAAGGCAGGGGCTTGATCTTCCTGAATCCTGCGATGCAGGATGAATACTGCCCAAAGGATGCAACCATGTTGTTCTCAACCCAGGACACATCACGGCTGGCCAGGATTACAAGGATCTGCCTGTATTTTCCTGTCTTTTCCACAAATGCCACCAGGTTTTTGACAAAGTCAGGCGAGCTTTTTACGATATGCTCAAAGTCCTTGATGACAAAAATGAAAGGACCGCCGGACATCGAACCTACAGTCACATTTAATATGTCCGTGTAGCAGGGCTTCTCCGGAAGCACTGTCCCGTCTTCCATCAGCTCATTTTGCCAAAGCCTTATCTGCTCTCTCTCCGAAACCTTCCTGGCACTGTAGAACATATGCCGCCTGTTCTCGGTAAATTTCTGTAAAAGAGATGCCTGCTCCACGTTCCTGTGACCATAAACCACAAGAATATTGGAACTTCCGCTCTCATAGTACCTGTTTAAAAATGCCAGATCGATTTTTCTAAGTTCATCCATAAATTATCATTTCTGGTTAATATAACCGGTTGCTTTGAGCAGTTCTGCGCACTCTACTGCTCCGCCTGCAGCTCCTCTAAGTGTGTTGTGCGAAAGCCCCACAAATTTCCAGTCGTAGATGGTATCTTCACGAAGTCTTCCGATGCTTACTCCCATTCCGTTTTCATAGTTTACATCCAGTGTAACCTGAGGCCTGTTGTCCTCTGTCATGTACTGGATGAACTGCTTAGGCGCACTAGGGAGATTCAGCTCCTGAGGAAGTCCTGAGAACTTCTCAAGTTTGTCTATAAGTTCTTCCTTTGTAGGGTTCTTTTTGAACTTTACAAAAGCAGCTGCTGTATGACCATAAAGTACAGGGATCCTGATACACTGGCAGGTGATCTTCACATCATCAGCGGGAACGATCACTCCATCCTTGATGCTGCCCCAGATCCTGAGAGGCTCTTTCTCAGACTTCTCTTCCTCTCCTGAGATAAACGGGATGACATTGCCTACCATTTCAGGCCACTCATCGAAGTTCTTGCCGGCTCCGGAGATTGCCTGATAAGTTGTAGCTACTACCTCATAGGGCTCATACTCTTTCCAGGCAGTAAGTGCCGGTGTGTAGCTCTGGATCGAGCAGTTGGGCTTAACTGCGATGAAGCCCCTTGTTGTTCCAAGTCTCTTTTTCTGATACTCGATGACGTCCATGTGACCGGGGTTGATCTCCGGGATGATCATGGGAACGTCCGGAGTCCATCTGTGGGCACTGTTGTTGGAAACTACAGGAGTCTCTGTCTTTGCATATTCTTCCTCGATATGCTTGATCTCGTCCTTGGACATGTTGACTGCTGAGAGAACAAAATCCACATCCTCAGAAACACCCTTAACATCTGTTACGTCCTTGATCACCAGGTTCTTAACACTGTCAGGAATGGCCTCGTCCATCTTCCATCTGCCGGCCACTGCCTCCTCATATGTACTTCCGGCGGATCTTGGGCTTGCAGCCACTGTTGTAACCTCAAACCAGGGATGGTTGTTTAAGATTGAGATAAACCTCTGGCCAACCATGCCGGTTCCGCCTAAAACCGCTACCTTCAATTTGTCACTCATAATGTCTCCTCCTCATATTTTTAAATCTAATTATTCAGATTATATTCTGATAAGAATTTTTCGCAAGCACTAATTGCCTGTTCCATGGCTCCCGAGCTTGGAGCTCCAATGGTAAGACGCTTCTCAACGCAGGTCCTTAGGCTGATGGCGTCGTATATATCCTCCTCAAACAGCTCCGAGAACTCCTTGAGCTGCGAAAGTTCAAGATCGTCTATCGCACAGGATTTATCGATGCAGTGAAGTACCAGTCTTCCGATAACGGAGTGGGCGTCCCTGAAGGGCATTCCCTTATTAACCAGATAATCAGCGGCGTCTGTTGCATTTGTAAATCCTCTGACCGCACTCTTTTCCATGGTGTCCTTGTTGAACTTAAGTGTAGAGAGCATGTCGGTAAAAAGAGCAAGACATCCCTTTACAGTATCCATGGCGTCGAAGGCCGCTTCCTTGTCCTCCTGCATATCCTTGTTATAAGCAAGAGGTATGCCCTTCATTGTTGTCAGAAGAGACATCAGATCTCCATAAACCCTGCCGGTCTTGCCTCTTACCAGCTCAGCGATATCAGGGTTCTTCTTCTGGGGCATAATGCTGCTGCCGGTGGAATATGCATCATCTATGGTCACAAAGCCGTACTCGTTGGAATTCCAGATGATGATCTCCTCGCTGAATCTGGAGAGATGCATCATTATTATGGAAAGAGCCGACATGAATTCCAGAAGGTAGTCCCTGTCGGATACCGAATCCATGCTGTTGAGTGTAGGTCCGTAAAAAGACAGCTCTCTGGCCACAAATTCCCTGTCCAGGGGATAGGTGGTTCCTGCCAGGGCTCCTGCTCCCAGCGGACAGTAGTTCATCCTCTCGTAGATGTCCTGCATCCTTGTGGCGTCCCTTTTGAACATCTCAAAGTACGCGCCCACGTGGTGGGCCAGGGTCACGGGCTGTGCCTTCTGAAGATGTGTAAACCCGGGCATGTATGTCCCGACATTGTCCTTCATTATCTGCAAAAGAGTCTCCAGCATATTCTTAAGAAGCCTTGATACCTCTTTTACCTCGTCCCTTGCATAAAGTCTCATGTCGAGGGCCACCTGGTCGTTGCGGCTGCGGCCTGTGTGGACTTTTTTACCCGCGTCTCCTACTCTGTCTATGAGGTTGGTCTCCAAAAAGCTGTGGATGTCCTCATACTTATTTGTTATCTCCAGCTTTCCTTCCCGGACGTCTTCAAGGATCCCTTCAAGACCGCCTATGATCAGCCTGCACTCTTCATCGGTGATAATGCCCTGTTTTGCCAGCATCCTGGCATGAGCACTGCTGCCTTCCACATCCTTCTCAAGGAATCTCTTGTCAAAAGAGATCGACGCATTAAAATCCCATGCAAGATCACTTATGCTTCCTGTAAATCTACCGCCCCATAGCTGTGCCATATATTTCGTCTCCAATTCTGCAATGTATAAATTGCATAATTATAATCAAAAGTAACATACTATCGTGTCAAGTACAACCTTAAATTTGCACAAAAAAACACTGCCGGAATTTATCCCGACAGTGATTTTTGCCACACAAATCGCAATTATTAAGTCTGAGTGGATATTTTTATATCACAATGATGTTTTCTCTCCTGGCATCCGCCTTAAATGTCAGCTTGTCATAGGTCTTTCTGTCGCTGTCAAGCTTGTATATGACGCCGGATATAACAAAGACTGTGTTGGCATAAGCCATCTCTGTTATCACTGCCTGGGCTCCGTTTCCTTTGTTTATCTCGGCTTCAAGAGCCTTGAGTTCCTCATTGAGCTCTTTTACCCTGGCCTCCTTGGTGGCTGCGGCGGCATTGATCTTGACTTTCCACTGCATCATCTGCCTGTCGCCAGCGCCTACTTCCTTGAGCCTGTCTTTTTCCTTGTTGAGAGTCAGCAGCTGTTCCAGCTCCCTTCCCATGACCTTTTTGATATTGTTGTAATTGGCAAGGATACTCATGTTGACGCCCAGGTTGATTATGGTCCTCACACCGGTCTTGTTGCCCACGGATGCCACCTCGATCCCGTACAGGCTGTTGACCGTACCTCCGTACAGCATACCAACTCTGCCGTAGGTCCTGACCATTCCCTTGGAATTGATCTTGCAGTTGATAAAGTAGTTGGCAGATATATTGGCACCGGTTATGGTGGCACCTTCAAAGTACTTGGCAGAGACATCCCCGTTTGCTGTTACGCCGCCACGTATAGGGCAGGTGACGCCGCCCTTGATCATGACATTTCCGCCGCAGGTTATGTCAGCGCTCTCCATATGCCCGCCCACTACAACATCTCCGGTGGCCTCTATCACGCTTCCTGAAAAGACATCTCCGACCACATAGACCGTTCCGTCGTACTTGATCTTCTTGTCTGTTATCCTGACCTCCTGGACAACCATGAGCTTTTTGATCTCCACCCTGCCTTCCACCATTCTGATGGCGCCGGTATAGGTGGCCACATAGCTGACCCTGTCGTTCATTATCATAAAGCCGGTACCCTTGAGGATCGGTATCTCTTTCCCCGGCACTGACTTTATGAAGTTGCCGAATACGTCATAGCCGTCGCTCCCTCTCGTGGCCTTGTGGTAAAGAGCTATCCTGTCTCCCACCTTGACCTGCTGGAGGCACTCAATGTTTCCAAGATCTGCGGAACCGTCACGCATGATCTCCGGTTCCTCATTGACCTCTGTATCAAAGAAATATTCATAACGGCCGTTTGTGCCGTTGACAACTTCCTTGCCCACCGCCACCAGGGCTCTTATAACAGGCTTCCCGTCATCCGCCAGCTTTTTTACGGCAGCTTTGTCAATTCCGTAGATGACCTTGCATCTGTCAAGGAACTTAAGCAGTATCTCTTCAGTATACTTGCGGCCGTCCATCCTGGCGGGAAGAGTGAGAAAGCACATCATGTTGCTCTCTTCAAATGCGATGTAGGTGTCACGGTGAGCCATCATATCATTTACGAAGGCATCTACAGCAGATATCTTATTTAAAGCTGCGGTGGCTTCATCCTTGCGGACAATGGACTTATCCTTGTCATAGTCACCTGCCAGCAGCTTGTGCCTGATGCGCCTCATGTCCTTGGCAGTATACATCATGGTGGAGAACTTGCTGATATCAAGGCTCTCCTCAATACCCAGCCTTATCTCCCGCATCTGGTCAGCCTGATAAAGCGGCTTGCAATAAGGCCTTATGTCGATCTGGTGCTCAAGACCTGTGCGCATCTCGTACATCTGCTGCCAGCCGTAGGCTGCATCTGCGTACTGGGATACGTCCACTCCGTTCTCAAGACCGATCCTGATCTCCTTGATGGCGTCGCCCCGCATGTCACCATTGATGAACATATCAATGGGCAGCCCTTCCTTGACAGCTATCCTCACCTGTTCAAGCTGCTCCGCATCAAATTTGTCTTTTATGTATTTGCTTATGTCAACCTTGTCCAGATATGCCTTGTGCATCTGATCAAGGATGTTGGCGTTGTATCTTTGTATTTCCTGCTCGCTGAAATTGAGGCCGTCCTCGGCGCTCTCCCTGATGACCCTCATCTTCATGTATGGCATGGAGACATGGGCATAGATGGAAATATCCATTCCTGCTAAAAGTCCCAGGCGTATCTCCTTCATCTGAAGCGCATCAAAAGCAGGATCCTGGAAAAAAATGATGGGAACTTCGCTGTCTTTTGTAAGGCCCAGACGGATCTCCCTCATCTGATCGGCAAAATATTCCTTTTTGGCATATATGGACACATCCACGCCTGATGAGAGTCCCTGCCTTATCTGGGACAGCTGCAGAACATCAAAGCCCTGTCTTCGGTATTCTGACATATCGATGCCCTGGTACATCTCAAGGCGCATTTCCTCCATGGCAGTCCATGGCATGGCGGGATCCATGTATTTGGAGACATCCACTTTGTCGTTTATGCCCTTGCGGATCTCGGCCAGCTGCAATGAGTTGAACTTCATCTTCTTAAGTTTCTCAACATCAGCTCCGATCTGCCTTAAAAGATCCAGCTCTCTCTCATAGGAATTGTCGCCAAAGGCGTCCAGTCCCGAATAGGCCCTGTTTAATTGACTAGTCTGAGTTTCTGCCATAAAGTCCTCACATCGTTCCTGTAATTTAAGACAGTTTTACTAATCTATTATAATGCATCAACACGAATTTTTGTTAAACTATATATCGTTTTATCAACTTTTAATATTTAATTGTTTATTAATTATGCACTAGAAATTGACTTTCAATGGTGCTTACTTTAGACTATTTTTATAAACTTTTTCATTTATACAGGAGAATAACAGTGAAAGATCTTAAACATCTCATTTTCTTTGAGAATCTTCTCTTGGAGGCAAACAATGAGTTGATCCAAAAGGCCAGGGACGACTCAAAGGTATGCGTTGCATACGCCTGTGAGAACACCCCTGAGCCTCTCCTAAACCTCGAGGGATGTTTTTCTGCCAGGCTCCGGGCTCCAAGGACCGGTTCCCTTGACATTTCCACCTATTATATGACCAGCTTTCTATGTGAATACAGCCGTGCCCTTTTGGAGCGCGCCATCGAGGGCGGCTACAACTTTGCAGACTGCATCATCACTCCCGACGGATGCTCAATGATGAACAGGTGCATCGAGAACATGGAGCTTTTACAGACCATGGGCAAGGGAAAAGAGAATTTCTTTTTCGAATATATGGAAATTCCCATGAAGGCTGATGACAACGGCCTTAATCTCTATGTGGTCCAGTGCAGGAACCACATCTTAAAGCCTCTGAATGAACACTATGGCATCGATATCTCCGAGGATGCCATAAGGAAGGCTGTGGCTGAGCACAACAGGGTATGTGAACTTATCAGGGCCATCGGCGACTTCAGAAAAGACAAAAATCCAAGGATCACAGGTTATGAGTTCAACGTGATAACCCTGGCAACCTATGTAGCGCCCAAGTATCTCATCATCGATAAACTTGAGGAGACCTTAAGTGAATTGAAGGAGCGTGAACCTGATGAGGACAGTGCCTTCAGGGCAAGGGTTCTTGTGGCAGGGAGCGAAGTTGACGACACCGACTTCATCAAGCTCATCGAGGACTGCGGAGCCTATGTTTGCGCTGACCGCTTCTGCTACGGCTCTCTTCCGGGCAGAGATCCCATTGAGCTAAATGACGATGAGGATGCCCTGACCCAGATATGCCGCGCCTACATGAACAGAGGCGAGTGCCCCCGCTAGATGAACACCGTCAAGATGGACCACCGCCGCATATATATAGATCAGCTGGCCAAAGAGTATAATGCAGACGGCATCATTTACCAGCAGATGAAGTTCTGCGATCCCTGGGCCTACGAAAAGATGATGGGCTCTCATATCCTTCGTGAAAAATACGGATATCCTGTTCTTGCCGTGGACAGGCCCTATGCCATAGGAACCTCCGGCCAGATGCAGACCAGGGTCCAGGCTTTTGTTGAGAGCATAGAGATCAAAAAACTTCAGAGAGGTGAAAGAGCAAATGGCTAAAGAAGTTGGCGCCGACAGGTTCGGTGATTTTTATAAGGAAGGGTCAAAAGTCAGGACCCGCAGGGAGTGGCGCGGCGTTTCAGATACCCTCTACGACTACTCCAGATGGCTTGGCATCATGATTACCCTTGGCAGGTTCGTCATGAAGCCAAGGAACGTAAAAGCCATGTTCCGCTACAGGTGGATGGCCAATTACCTGGCTGTTCCCATGATGGTGGACAGGCACACCCAGGGGCTTAGGGGCGAATATCTTCGCATCTGCCATGAGGAGCAGGACCTTGTCATCAAGGACGTTGCCAATCTTCTTGACTCCCTCTTCAGAGGCGACAGGCGGATAGGGAACGACAAGGCCTTCTCAGACAAGGTTGTTCTTGTTGATGAGAATGAGATGACCGCTGTTATGATGGGGTTCCCCACTCTTAAGTGCCTTAGCCGTGAGACCCCTTCAACTTATGTCTCAGTTCTTTTAAATCAGAAAGCTGCCTGCCACTACATTGATGTGGCTCAGGAATACGGCCTTGCAGGTGATGTATGTCCGATGCCCGAGGCCGAGGCCGGCGTCTCCATCGACGACGATGCTCCCGTCCTTGGTGCCTGCGCGATCCAGTGCAACACCACCTGCGACGGATCTTTACTTGGTAACGGTGTTATCTCCCAGCGTCTTGAACATGAGGACGGCATCCCTGTATTCCAGCTTGCTGCCCCGCTCCGCCACAGAGAGGACGACGTTCAGGAATACGCCGCCCAGGAAATAAGAAATGCCATCGCCTTTATCGAAAAACATACCGGTGTCAAATGGGACTGGGATGCATATTTTGAGTGCGCAAAGCGTGTCAACTACGCCACAAAATGCCGTCAGGAATGGCTTGAGATGAACCGCACGCCATATCCTCAGGTATTCGGATCAAATCTTGCCCTCTACACAGAGACCAACTACATGGCCATCTGCGGCAGGATCCCCGCCTTTGAAAAGGCCGACAGAAAGATAACCAGGCTGGCAAGAAAAGCTTACGCCAAAAAGAAAATGGCCGCCAAGGAGTACAGGCACCGCGCCATCGTCTGGGGCGTTCAGTCCCATTACTATATGGACTTCCTGGTATGGCTCCTCAACTGCTGGGGTATCGTTCCCCTCACAGATATGCTGTCTATGGTATCCACCAAGGAGCTGGTCACCGAGGACACTCCCGAGAACCGCAAGCAGGCCATCTACGACATGGCATGGCTCACCGAGAACATGATCATGAGAAACAGGACCCACGGCGGATACAGAGTTCTTCTGGATGAGCTCTGGGAGTTTGTTGAAATGTTCAACGCAGATATGGTCATCCTGTGGGAGCACATGAGCTGCAAGGCTCTGGACGGAATGCACGGCCTGTTTGAGGAAAAAGCGCGTGAAAAAGGGATACCTCTTGTATGGGTATCCCATGACCTCTTCGATCCCAGGATCATCTCCCGCCAGGGAGTCCGGGACCAGATCAATTCCTTCATGAGAACCGTCATGCAGGAGGAGCCTCTCGATCCATCGCTGGAAATCCTGCCTGATGATATGTCATGGTAATATTTGATCTATTTGCATCAACCTAAGTCACACTAAAGGAGACAGATTAGCCGATGTCCACATTATTACGGATAATTAAAAAACTTGCGATCTTCAGCATTTTGTTTTTTGTGATCACATTTATCGTCTATATATTCAATCTCGACATGAAGCTTACTGCTGCCATCGAGCCGATTCTTTTAAAGCATTATGACAGGATAGACAGGGATCAGCACCTGTATAAGGAATGATCCCGTAAAATCAATAACCTCTAAAACAGAAGCTCACAGTTTCAGCATCCTGTAACCGGTACCGATATGTGTCTGGATATATACAGGATGCGCTGTGTCGGCTTCTATTTTTTTTCGAAGTGAGGCCATGAATACCCGGAGCGATGCCACCTCGCTCTCTGCGGAATTTCCCCATATCTTTCCGGTTATAAAGGTATAAGTAAGAACCTTCCCGACATTCTGGGCAAGGAGACACAATAGCTTATACTCTATCGGGGTAAGCGTCAGCTCCCTTCCATCCAGATATGCGACTCCTGCTGCATATTCGATGACCAGGTTGCCGTTTCTGAAGATGCTGTTGGATTCATCAGCATTTTCAGCATTGATGATCCTTCTCTGCGCCACTCTTATCCTGGCCATGAGTTCATCCAGGGAAAAGGGTTTGGTGAGATAATCATCAGCCCCGTTGTCCAGTGCTGCGATCTTATCCTGATCCTCTCCTCTGGCACTAACAACTATGATGGGAACATGGCTCCATTCCCTGACTTTCTTTATGAGTGTTACACCATCCATATCAGGAAGTCCGAGATCCAGAAGGACAATGTCGGTCTTATTGTTTGTCAGGGCCATGATACCAGTCTCCCCGTTGGATACACATTCCACCGCATATCCGTTTGACTTAAGGGAAGTCAGCATCAGCTTTCTTATCTGTATGTCATCTTCTATCACAAGTATCCTGTTCTTAGTGTTCATCGGTTCTTATCCCTTTAGCTTCAGGCAGTGTGAAGCTGAAAACCACTCCGCCGGATTCCCTGGAATCCGCTTTTATCACTCCGCCATGTGCCTCCACGATGGATTTGCACAGCGCCAGTCCCAGCCCCATACTCTTTCTTGAATCCGCAGCTTTCTTCTTTCCGTTGTAAAACATTTCAAAGATACGGCCCTTTTCCTCATCTGAAATTCCGGGTCCGTCATCGCTTATGGCAACTATTATCGTTCCATCTCTCTTTGCCGTGCTAAGACATATTGTAGATCCGTCTCCCGAGTACTTGATGGCATTATCGATGAGGTTGATTATTACCTGAACGATCAGATGTGCATCCACATTGACCAGCAGCATTTCACTGCTCTTTTTCACCTCAAGGGTGTGGTCGGCGATATGCCTGTCAACATGCTGCAAAGCCTCATCAATTATATCATCCAGCACCTCATCAGAACAGCTCAGCTGCACATTTCCCTCCTGCACGCGGCTTATTGCCAGAAGGTTTTCCACCAGATTGATAAGCCATTCCGAGTCATCGTAAATATCCTGCTCAAGCTGCCTTCTGGTGGCGCTGTCAAACTCATCTCCCGACTGCAGCAGCACACTTGCGTTTCCTGATATGGAGGTGATTGGCGTTCTTAAGTCATGGGATATTCCCCGGAGCAGATTGGCCTTGAGTCTCTCATTCTGTACCTTTAATTTCTCGGCCTCCTTCTCCTCAACAGTCTTGATGTTCTCCATAGCCAGCTCGCACTGATTGAGAATGGCCGTGGTAATACCTTCAGTGTAAGAATCATTATTGTTCTCTTCTTCCAGGATCCCCACTACTCCATAAGCATATCCGTTATACATTATCGGGATGTATTTTCCCCTGGCTGCCGGATATATTGAAGTCCCTTTTCCGGTGGGCTTGCCGCTCCTGAAGGTCCACTCCAGGCTGTCCTGCTCTATCTGGGTGTCAAAGTATTTTTTACATTCCTCAGGGAAAAACAAAAGGCCACCCTCTCCGTTTTCTCCCAGCGCGATGCATATATCGCGGTCATGAAGTTTTCTCAGCTGCATTCCTGTGACGATAGCGATCTCTTCATAGTTTTCGGCCTTGTTAAGAAGCTGGCTGGTGTCAAACAATATCTGGGTCCTCACCTTGTCTTTTTCTGCCTGGCCAAGCATCTTTCTGAGCTGATCTGCCATCATACCTGCAAGGAATGAGACGATGAACATTACAAAGAATGTCATCATGTAATCGGAATCATAGGCGAACAATGTGTATCTTGGCTCAGTAAAGAAAAAGTTAAACACTATAACACAAATTACCGACACCACAGCATTGACAACAGTGCCCGAAATTCTGATGGCAACAATCTGCACCGCCAGAATATACCACGCGATCACCGTGACATCAGAAAATCCCATCCTGTGGAACATCAGGCCCAGCACAGTTGCAATGAAAACCGCCGCAATCACGAAGCAAAAATCCCTGTAACTGAATCCCGATCCTTCACTTCCTATTTTTCCTGTCTTCTCTTTTCCTATGACAAAATTGATAAATTTCAGAAGCATTTTTGAATGTCCGCATCCTTTCCAAGAACCAGCAGTTTCTCAGTACCGGAGAACTGCGTCGAGTTAGATATCTGCATGCTTATCTTTTCATCCGTCTTTACAGCCATGATGTTGAGCTTGTACCGGTTTCTGATGTCAAGTTCTCCTATTGTCTTTCCTATCCACTTTATCGGAACGTCGATCTCAACGATGGAATAACCGTCTTCGATGGAGAGATAGTCAAAAATGTGGTCGGAGCTGTAGCGTACCGCTGCCCAGTGTGCCACCTGCTGCTCAGGATAGACAACATCATCCGCTCCGTTCCTTAACAGGAACTTTGTCTGAACATCGCTGGAAGCCCTGGAGATAACTTTCTTTGCTCCCATCTCTTTTAGCAGGGAGGTAGCTTCCAGCGAAGCCTGAAAGTTATCTCCTATGGCCACTATGCACAGATCATAGTCTCTTACTCCCAGGGTCTCCAAAAGCGTCTGATTTGTCGCATCTCCTATCAGCGCGTTGGAAACCAGTGGCAGAATGTCCGAAACACGATCCTCCTTTACGTCTATTGCCATTACTTCATGTTTCAGTTCCTTAAGCTTTATGGCCGTATTCCTGCCGAATCGGCCAAGACCTATAAGCAATACGGATTTCATAGATCATTCTCCTTTATCTTTACCCTACCGCTATATCTTCTGAAGGGTGTTTTCCGTGCACCGGATTGTAGGTAACTGCCGCAAAAATGATCGTCAGCCCTCCGACTCTGCCAAAGTACATCAGAAAAGTCAGGATCATCCTGGATGCCAGGGACAGGGACGATGTAATGCCAAGGGTCAGTCCCACCGTGCCGATGGCTGAAGCCGTCTCAAACATACATGTCATGATGTCTATTTTTTCCAGGTGGCTTATTATCATGGCGCTGCTAAGAAACAGAAAAATGTACATCATAAAAAGTGATGACGCCTTGTTGATCACATCGTTCTTGACGGTCCTCTTAAGCAGTATTGTCTGCTCATGGTCCCTGAAGGTTGCAAGTGATGACGCCAGAAGAACAAGGATTGTGGTCACCTTCATTCCTCCTGCCGTAGACCCAGGCGCCCCACCCATAAGCATGAGCACTATCATGACGATCTTGCCGTTGTCGGTGAGTTTGGACAGATCCTGGGTATTGAACCCGGCTGTTCTTGTGGTCACTGACTGAAAAACCGATGCAAAAAACCTGTCGGCCGGCTCAAGATCGTAAAACTCAGTAAAATAAAAATACAATGCCGGGACCAATATAAGGATCATTGTCATTATCAATATTCCCTTGCTCTGAAGAGAATATTTATGGATATTCCACTTCTTATCAAGAATATCTTTCCAGGTCAGAAAACCAAGTCCACCGGATACGATAAGGCACATGATCACTATATTTATCAGAGGATCATCATGGTATGGGCACAGAGAGGAAAATGCTCCGTACTCCCCTTCCAGGTCAAATCCCGCATTGCAGAAGGCTGAAATCGAATGAAAAAGAGAATATCCCATTCCCTTCACCGCTCCGTATCTGCGAACGAAGACCGGGCTAAGCAGCAGCGCACCTGTAAGCTCTGCAGTAAATGTGAAAAGAAATATAAAGGAAGTCAGCCTGAGAATCCCTCCGACCTTATCTGCAGAAATCGCATCTTTCATGACAAGGCGCTGCCCCAGCGAGATCTTTTTCCCGGAAATAATAAAGATCAGCAAAGTCACTGTGATAATTCCAAGTCCTCCCACCTGAATCAGCGAAATGATGATTATTCTTCCAAACAGTGACCAGTGCTGCCATGTGTCTTTTACCACAAGACCTGTCACGCAGACTGCTGAGGTGGACGTAAACAGCGCGTCAAAAAAATCTGCCCCCCTGCCGTCCCTTGTGGAAAAGGGCAGGCAGAGAAGCAGAGCTCCCGCCAGTATGGCAATGGCAAATGAATATCTTATTATCTGAAATGTGGATAGTTTCCACAGCTCTTTTTTCTTTTTCATACCCCTATTATTTCACATCATGTATTAAGGGCATGTTATTTCTTTTGCCATGATATTAAGATTCTGTTAATTTTTATGATAAACGGCCCCCGTTATCCGAATAGACAGGCAAAACAGTAGTAATTATGTCAGAAATGGATCCGACAAAAAGGTTTAGCCCCATCATCAGATAGATTTTTGTCCCCGTACTGTCTTTATCCATATTATCTCTGCTTATAAAGTAAACAGCGATCAGCATCAGGACTGCCAGTGCGTCCAGTATAACAGTTATATGATATGCACTTTTGATCATCATTTTACAGATACCACCCGGATATCATTTATCGACAAACAGTGTTCTGTACTCTCCCGGCGACATACCCTTGTCCTCGTGAAAGACGCGGTTGAAGCTTGGGATGCTCTGAAATCCTGAGAGCATTGCCACTTCCGTCAGCGTCATGTCTTTTTGAGAAAGAAGCTCGGTAGCTTTTTCAAGCCTTATCATGTTGAGCCATTTGCTGTAGTTCATTCCGGTGACATTTTTAAATATTCTGGAGAAATAATCCCTGCTGATGCCGGCCATCTTTGCCATGGCCCCCTGTGAGAGATCGTCTGCCGTAAGATTATGTTTGATGTAATCTGTTACCCTCATCATCCTGCGCATGACATCATCTTCGTAGGGGTTGTTTGCATCTTTACTCAGCTCAGGCAGAAATTCATCTCTGTGGTCATCCAAAACCTTCATGAATTCCATCAGCAGCATGCAGCACATAAGCTCCCTGTTGCCCTGGCCGGAAAAGAATATCTCTTTCATCCTGTCGACAATCTCTTTTAACTCTCTTACAAGCTCCGGGTGTTTATTGACACAGATCACGTGAAGGTTTCTGTAAAAATGCATTATCCTCTGAAGGTCAAAAAGAGAATTCACAAAGGCGTTGCTGAACTGGATCACCACAGAATCTCTTCTGTCAGCGTCTACGATGGCATGCATCTCCATTGGCCAAGCCAGCACGAAATCATCTTCCACCAGGTTGTAGTCGCTCTGATTGACCCGATATACATTTGTACTGCCAGGCCCCACCAGGATTATCTCCCCATAGGAGTGCCAGTGCATCTTATATGATCTCTCCGTATGTCCCGTGGACATATTGAAGGCGCTTCTGTTGTCAAAATCGTAGATCTCGTATCTGCTGTAATCCATTAATTGTTTTTCCCTTCAGTGAAATTGTATTCCGGTCTGTCTTAGCGGCGCTTTCAGCAAGGCCCTGATTGACAAAATTTGATAAAACAAAAGTCGAATCCTAAGAAGTTTATCCTTCAAAAAAGGAATATATTTAACGATGCTTATTAAAAAGAAAGATGGAGATAATATAGGATATATGAAAAATTATACAACAGATATGACGGTTGGCAATCCCGTCAGGCACATATTACTTTTTGCACTTCCTGCTCTTATCGGAAACATTTTCCAGCAGATCTATAATATCGCTGATTCCGTGATAGTCGGGCGCTTCGTCGGAGCTGATGCTCTGGCGGCTGTCGGAGCCACAGGATCCGTCACTTTTCTGTTCTTTGCTCTGTGTAACGGAATAGCCAGCGGAGGCGGTATCATCGTATCCCAGTACTACGGCGCACATGATGACAAATATGTTAAGAGCAGCATAGTAAATACCGGGATCATAATGCTCATTGTACCGGCGATATTCGGAATAATAGGATATATAACTTCAGAGAGCTTCCTTCGCCTTTTGAACACACCGGAAGTGATCCTTTCAGATGCAGCTTCCTATATCAGGTTCATGTGCATCGGACTTGTTTTTGTTTCACTGTATAATTATGTAACAGCAATGCTGAGAGCTCTTGGCGATTCCAAGACGCCGCTATATTTCCTTATCCTTTCTGCTGTTATCAATGTATTCCTGGATCTTCTGCTGGTTTATGTCTTTAACATGGGAATAAACGGAGCTGCCATTGCAACTGTCATCTCGCAGTTCATAGCTGCAGGTACCTGCATGGCATATGCATACAGGATCAATCCTTACTTCAGACTTGAGAGGAGCGATATCAGATTTGTCCCTGATCTTGCTTCCAAAATAATCCGCCTGGGTGTTCCGATGTCCCTGCAGTTTGCACTGATAGCCATTTCCAGTATGGCTGTTCAGAGGATCGTCAATAACTACGGAACCGTTGTTGTTGCTGCCTTCACTGCCACAAACAGGATCGAGCAGCTGATCCACCAGCCCTACACGACACTTAGTGCTTCCATCGCAACCTTCTGCGGTCAGAACTATGGTGCCCAGAAGATCGATCGTGTAAATGAGGGCTACAAAAAGGGTCTGTCCATTATGGCATGCATAACGATCATCATGGTTGTCGGAATGCAGCTCTTTGGCGGAGCAATAACATCACTGTTCGTATCCGATCCTGAGATCATTGCTCTTGGTGCAAACGGACTTAAGGTTACCAGTCTCTTCTATCTTGCACTTGGAATGATCTATGTTGTAAGAGGTGTACTTACCGGAACCGGAGATGCATTCTTTGCACTGTTCAATGGTGTTGTTGAGATTGTTGGAAGATTTACGATACCGCTTCTTATCACCCAGTATATGGGAATGGGTGCCATTGGTATATGGCTGGCAAATGGTATTGTGTGGATACTGAGCGGATCTACAGCGTGGATGAGGCTGTACACCAACTTTACTTTGAAACATGTAAAAACTCAGAAAAGATTTTTTCATACAAAGGCTCATGCATAAAAAATAAAAATAATGGGGCTGTCGCTTTAGTGCGACTGCCCCATTGTCTCACTATGACAGAAAGAACCGTCCCCATTGTCTCACCGTGACAGAACCGTCCCCACTGTCTCAGCGATGATCTTAATCCTTTCTCAGTTCAAACATCCTCGCGAAGTAAATCAGGTCCTTGGATTCAACCATGGACTGT
>JAEEGH010012633.1_pt1 | contig 18871 bp, 15 predicted proteins | sample 9134181 | NCBI WGS metagenome assembly JAEEGH01 (sample SAMN16246544, study PRJNA631951) | gut metagenome | biome: gut microbiome; feature: rumen; material: DP-attached | host: Bos | place: Iran: Karaj | collected 2018-10 | reverse complement strand
TCATTTCATGCTTAATCATGTGTTATTCCTCTGTGTGATAGATTCTGACACAAGAATAACACATAGTTAATGTATTGTAAAGAGAAGAATAATAACAATCAGAAAATCAGATGTGTGTTTTGACACAGTATAAGAGCGAAATAGGCAATAAAACAGCCTGTCCTATGGGGACAGGCAAGAATTGAATCAGCTGTTTTTCTTTATTTCAGAAATCAGCGTGTTCACTGTTTCCAGTACAACCTTCTGCTGCTTTGGCGGAAGCTCAGATAGCTTATCCATCATCTCAGCGCTGCGTGCTGCGTGCGTCGTCGTGAGGTTGCCATAGAGCAGAGAGTCTGCGGAGACGCCAAGCGTTTCAGCGATGCGTACAAAGGTTTCCAGACGGGGTACCTTGTTGCCCAGTTCGATCTGCCGGAAATAGTTCTCCGACAGACCGCACTTTTCTGCGGCAAAATCTTGCGTCCAGCCCTTTGCCTGGCGCGCCTTCAGGATGTTCGTACCGAGTGCTTTGTTGTTCATAGTAAAAAAACCATGCTTTCTGCAATAAATGATAACGATTTTTACTCATTAATGATTATAAACAGTAACATTATAACAAATAAGTTTCTATTTGGAAATAACCATTTCCAAAAGGAATGGTTTGTGTTATAATAAGCATGGAGAAAGCTTGATATTTAGAGAGGAGGGGCGTGTTTGAAGCAGATCGCGCCGCCGAATGAAGGAAATGGTGCTTCGGACGGCAAGGAGAATAACGTTCAGGTTTTGCCGAGAGAGTCGTTAAAGACAGTTAAAGAACGAAAACAGCGGAAAAAGAAGAAGAGCGTGGTTTCCACCCGCACCTTTGAGGTGGAAGTGATCCCCGCCAAGAAGCTGCTGCCGGATAAGATAGATCAGAAACCGAGGATTCGAGTCGCTGCGTACTGCCGTGTAAGCACGGACGAGGAGGAGCAGGAATCCAGCTTTGAACTGCAGGTAGAGCACTACACCAAGTTTATCAACGCCCATGAGGATTGGGAACTGGCAGGGATATATGCGGACAAAGGCCTCTCCGGTACACAGGTCAAGCACAGGGAGCAGTTCCTGAAAATGATCGAGGACTGCAAGCACAAGAAGATCGACAAGGTCATAACGAAGTCGATCAGCCGGTTTGCCCGAAACGTGTATGAGTGCCTGAAGTATATCCGAGAGCTGAAGGAGTTGAAACCACCGGTCGGGATCACATTTGAGAAAGAGAACATCGACAGCCTGGATGAGAAATCCGACGTGTTCCTGACCATGCTGGCTTCCTTCGCACAGGAGGAGTCAAGGAGCATCTCCGCCAACATCCGATGGGCGATCCGGAACCGGATGAAGGAAGGGACGCAGAAGGTCGTAACGGGAAGCTTATATGGCTACGACACGGACGATGACGGCAACATGGTGATCGTGGAGCCGGAGGCGGAAATCGTGCAGATGATCTTCCGGGAATTCGTCAAGGGGAAGCATCCTGCTGACATAGCCGACAAGCTGAACGAGACAGGCGTTACAACGGTCCTCGGGAATCCGTGGAAAACAAGCTCGATCAAAGGAATCCTCAGAAACGAGAAATACTGCGGCGACGTCATCATGCAGAAGACGATCACGATCGACTACCTGACGCACAAGACGAAGAAGAACGAGGGCGAGCTAGACCAGTACTACATCAAGGACCATCACGAGCCGATCATCCAGCGGGAGATCTGGGAAATCGCCCAGGACATGCTTGAAATGCTCCCCGGAAGGCATCGGAAGAAGCGGAAGAAAGCGCAGCGGCTTGTTCCGGTTACCAAGGGGCTTTTGAAGGGGTTCATCCCGATTCGACCTGAGTGGAAAACGGTCTCACACCTGCGCCTGTGGATGGCAACGTGCAAAGCAATGGGGGAAGGCCAACAGTTTATTATAGATGCGGAAGCATCGGAAAGTGAGGAGATAAAATGGGACTATTAGATGGGTTTGAGGCAATGAGCCTCATGCCAAAGAAGGGAAGCTCGGTACTGACGGTGACCAAGTCGAACATCCGCTTCAACAAGGCGACGGCAGCGGAATTAGGCTATCCGCGTTATGTCAAGCTCTTGGAGAACGCAAAGACGAACCAGGTGGCGATTCAATGCTGCTCCGATAAGGATCCGGCAAAGATCGAGTTCTGCGGAGAAGAGAAGAAACACAACTATGCGATCTTCCTGAAGGTTCCGGCGTTGCTCGCCGAGTTTCGCCGGCTTCTGGACCTTGAGGACGTAAAGGGGTACGCCATAGCGGGAATCACCTACCCGGATGACAAGACGATCATTTACGACTTGAAGAGCGCAAAGGCGGAAGAAGGAAAGAAGTTCAAAGCCGACAAGAAGGCTGACGAGCCAGCCGAGTAAGAACCGGAGGAGGGGCGTCACTCGGATACGAGGACGCCCATATTTTGAAAGGTATCCAAGGCGAGGAAAACAGTATCAAAACGAGTAAATGTAACGTAATCAGCATATACTGCAAAATAATGGTGATTATAATCAACAAATATATTGATTAATTTGCGATGATATGGTATAGTAGACGCGAAAAGAGGTGAGTTGTATGGCAATCGTCCGAGACGTCGATATTTTGAAGAATCTGCAAGCGCAGAATTCGTGGTGGAATACGCAACGGGTGGATCAGGAACTTGTTCCGGATTTCAAGAGGACGGTGTACAGGAAAGTCCATGACATATTCTTTCATGAGATTCGACGATTCCCGGTTTTGTCCGGTCCGCGCCGCGTGGGGAAATCCACGATGATGTTTCAGACAATCGATGAACTGTTGAGATCCGGCGTAAAGCCCGAACGGATTCTTTTCTATACGCTCGACGAGTTTCCCAACGACGGAATATCCATCAAAGAGGTTGTGGAAACCTACCAAAAGTATGTCTATGATATCGACGACTTTTATCTGTTCGTGGATGAAGCACAGAAGGATAAGACATGGAAAAACTACATCAAAAAGCTGTTTGATCTGAAAAAGAATGTCCGTGTCATGATTACGGGCTCTGCTTCGGTTGAAATCGAAAAAGCGAGTGATGACAGCGGCTCCGGAAGATTCTTTACGATAAAGATTCCGACGATGTCCTTCTACGAGTTTTGTGCAATGAATCAAAAGACACCGGAGATTCCGGAGGTTGATGTGTTCAAAATTCATGAACTGTCTATTCCGGAACAGACACAGATTTATCTGAAACTTGGCTCGCTTTATCGGGAAATGATCCGATATATGAAAATAGGCGGATTTCCGGAATTTGCGACCAGTAACAACTATAGCTATATCAGCAGATTGTTGAGAGATCAGGTCATAGCAAAAGCATTGAAGCAGGATATTCCGCGCTCTTTTGGTATCCGGGATGTGGATTCGCTTTCCAACCTGTTCACGTACTTCTGCTACAATACTTCCGAGGCGATCAGCGTGGATACCATATCCAAGACATTGGGGATCGATCGCGCCACCTGCAACCATTATATCGATGCGTTGGAAAAGGCAAATTTGATCTATATTTCCGAGCAGCTGAACCTTGGCGGAAAGAAACCGTTGAAGCCGAGAAAAAAAGTGCATATTGCGGATTATGGGGTCAAATGCTCTGTTACAAGAAACATGGACATCGAAACAAACGCAACGGAATTCGGAGCAGCCATAGAGACGATTACTTATAAGCATACGCGGGACTATTTCGAGGGAATAGACGATCAGCTATATCAGGTGGGATACAACCGCACCGATAACGGACAGGAGATCGACATTGTTGTTCGAGAGAATGCAAATGACATTCAATACATCGAAGCGAAGTATCGAAACGATTCGGTCATCAAGGACACGGACGGGATCGTAGTATATGGCATAAAAAACACGCCGGGCTATGTCATTACGAAAAATCCGGAAGACTATGGCATGACGGAACGGAAGAACACGAAACTGTACCGCATTCCGGCAGTTGCCTATTTCTATCTAATTGGAAAGGCCTCTCAATAATACACAGAGCCAGAACTCCATGGAATGGAAAGAGCAACCCTTTCAGTCGGACTTCGACAAGTCCCAAGTGAAAAAGTGCGGATTGCCGCAAAAAAATCAGCTAATCGACTTGCTATGTTCGCATGTTCTATGATATAATGACCTCGTGAAAAAATTGCGGATGTCGCAAAAAATTCATGGAGGACATTGCGATGCAGTATGCTAGAAAGCAATATATGGATCAGCTTATACGGAAAAAGGACAATGGACGGATCAAAGTCATAACCGGGCTTCGTCGGAGCGGAAAGTCCTACCTTCTGTTCACACTTTACCGCCAGTACCTCCTGGATAATGGTGTAGGAGAAGACCAGATCGTAGGTCTCGCTCTGGATGAGATAGACAATGCCAAATACAGAAACCCCTTTGAATTGAATAAAGTCGTGAAGGAGCGGATGCCGGATAAGGACAAACGCTACTATGTGTTTATCGATGAAATCCAGTTCGTGACTGAAATCCGAAATCCGTATGTGGATGACCCGAATGAGAAGCTCACATTTATCGATGTGGTGTTAGGGCTGATGAAGCTCCCGAACGTGGATATATATGTGACTGGGAGCAACTCAAAAATGCTTTCATCCGACGTTCTCACTCAGTTTCGGGACAGAGGCGATGAGATTCGTGTCAATCCGCTGTCTTTTGCGGAAGTCTATGAAAATTACGAGGGGGATAAGCGCGGCGCGTGGCGGGATTATTACACTTACGGCGGCATGCCACTGGTGTGGACGATGGAATCGCATGAGGAGAAGAGCCGTTATCTGCGGGATCTGTTCAACAGGACCTACATCAAGGATGTTCTGGAGCGCCATCAGGTGAACAACGATGCGGAAGTCCTGGAGATCCTTCTGAACGTGCTGGCTTCCGGAATCGGTTCCCTGACCAATCCAAGCAGGCTGTCAAACACGTTTGCAAGTGAGCGGCAGATCAGGATTGCACCTGATACCATCGATACCTATATCGAGTATTTCATGGAAGCGTTTCTGATCCGGAAGGCGGAGCGATACGATGTGAAAGGGCGGAAGTACATCAAGACGCCTCTCAAGTATTATTTCTCCGACCCGGGACTGCGAAATGCGAGGCTCGGGTTCAGGCAGTTAGAAGAAACGCACCTGATGGAGAATGTCCTTTACAACGATCTGATCCGCAGGGGCTTCGATGTGGATGTCGGCGTGATCGAGCAGAATGTCAGGGATGAGTCTGGTAAAAATGTCCGCAAGCAACTGGAAGTTGACTTCGTGGTCAACAGGGCCGACGAACGCTACTATATTCAATCCGCGCTATCCATCGATGATCCTGAAAAGAAGGAACAGGAGATTGCCTCCCTGATCAGAATTCCCGATTCCTTCAAGAAAATCGTTGTGGTGAAGGACTACGTGAAGCCGTGGCGAGATGACAATGGCATTCAGTATGTCGGTATTGAGGACTTTCTTTTGGATGAGAGCCTTATTTCCAGATAACCCATTCTTGTGAAGAAATTGCGGATGCCGCAGAAATTTCAGATGAATCAAACCCTGCTGGTGAATTGCTGGCAGGGTATTATCATGCCCGTAAGCGGGAGATCTGAATATAAATGAGACATTATCCCCTTGGACACAGCACCCAAGGGGCTCTTTTCATTTTTGGAAGAAGTCGCAAAGACAAGGAAGCTTCGTTTCCTCGCTGCCGATCCGGTCATCCGCCCTTGAATGAGCGTTTAAAACAGAAAACAGGGCTCAGCATGGTAAATGTTACGATTAGTAACAAAAAGCTCGATTTTGCGAGTTTTGGTCACTTTGGGCGAAAAGAGATCTTTTGGAAGGATTTGATCAATCTTTTTCTCGAAAATGCGAATCGAATTGGCTGAAATGAGCAATCTTTTTGCGGTTTTCATCAAATGTTGCGGTAAAAAAAGCTACATGGAGAGGGGAAATAGGTGAACAATTTCCCCTTATAAAGCAATTCTCCCCAGAATTACCGGTAAATCTTTCGTTTGTTTCGATTCAATCTTTTTTGTATGAGGGGTAATTCTTTGAGGATTTTCCTGCACTTTTTTACTCGAATTGTGAACTATGCCGTTTTTTGGCAAAAGATTCGAACTGAAAAACAAAAAGATTCCCCATCTGTGACAATCAGATCATGACAGAGAGAACAAAAGATATGTGTCAGGAATGAAAGAGATTGCTCTTTCGATTCGATTGAGTTTCAGAAGAAAATGAGAAATTAATGGATAGGAGATCACAAAAGATATCGCGGTCAACTCCGCAGGTATTGTGTAATTTTTGGAGTTCAATTCTGAACAAACGGGGCATAGATTCCTATGGTTTTTGGGTCGAAATCAAATGAGAATAAGGCACGATCGGATCAAAAAGTTAATAACTATGTGTTGAACATCAGGAAATATGCTGTTTTATAGCTTATAACACACTATTAATTATTCAGAAAGAGGCCAAAAGTACTTTTTGGACAAAAAGTCAAGAAACTCGGTCAGGTCCACAGGAGTGAACACACTATATATGTGTTATAAACAAGTATATGACACGAGAAGATGAGTAAAAATGAGTAAAGATTTGATTATTTGCCCTATTGACAAACATCAGAATGTATAATAGGGCCAAGTCAAGAAAATGCCGACGTTGCCTAGCTTTTTTGGACATTGGCTATTTGCAAAAACTCGAAAAACTCCCCAAATCGCTCCAAGGAAGCGATGGACAACGCGGAAGCGGCTTCTTGATTGCTCATGGATCGACCCATTTCCAAGAGGAAAAACAAACAAGGAGGTTACGTGCAACGCTCACGATTCACCCGTGGGCTGTTTGCTTTGATAACAATTTCGACAAGCAAAGGTGCTTGTGAAGATAGAGGTTGACAGAATAAGCGGCTCCGGAAGATTCTTTACGATAAAGATTCCGAGACTATGCGACTGTTTTTGCCAATGCGGCTGCGGACAGTTTTCTCATTTCCCGATGCCTCCGATTCGTGTTTGCCGCCGTACGGCACGGCGACACTTCGCTGCACGTTTGTTCTCTTCTGCCATTATACGGGAAAGGGCAAGAGAAAGCAATACGTTTTGTAACACAGTCTGATATATATTGTAGAAATATCGTTGAACCGCATCCGAATGTGTTATCGATCGTAACAAACCGATCCGGAACCGGGGCGGGAAACAAATCAACAAACTTGCAACTTGTGACGATCCGATCAGTATGGTATAATAACAAACAGCCATGCATCCGGTTGGGGCTGTATGGCAGGAAAGGATCGTATGAGCAAGGAAAACGGTGTGACAAAGGAACGAAAATCAAAGAAGACGCGCATCGTATTGTGTGCGGTTGCGCTGGTGCTGGCGATTGCGGCGGCGGTCGGCGCGCGGGCGGTGTACCGGATCCTGAAGCAGCCGGAGAAGCTGTTCGAGCATGCGGCGGCGACGCAGCTGCCGGAGAAGACGCCGCTTTCGCCTGCGTTTGAGCTGCCGACGGATCGCAGGCCGGCCGTTTCGGAGACGCCGGAGAGTACCCGCGTTCCGGAGAAGCAGGGGATTCTGAACATCCTGCTGACGGGCATCGACGCTTTCGAAAACGGAAAGACGACGAGCGGGACCATGCCGCACACGGACGCGATGATGGTGATTGCCGTCAATTTCGACAGCGACACGGTGGACCTGATCACGCTGCCGCGCGACACCCTGACGACCGTCCCGGGATATTCCGGGTTCTACAAGCTGAACGGCGTGTTCAACGTCGGTCTGAACGGAAAGTTCAAGACGTCCGGAAAGGCGGACGATCTGGCGGCGGGCTTTGAACTGACCTGCCGCACGGCGGAGCAGTGGCTCGGCGGCGTCTCGATCCCGTACTATTACGGGCTGGATTTTCAGGCGGTCATGGACATTGTGGATGCGATCGGCGGCATCGATTATGACGTCGATCAGCCATTCCGTTCGCAGAGCGGCAAACGCGGATACGGCGTCGGCATGCATCATCTGGACGGCGATGCGGTCATGGGGTATCTGCGCATCCGACAGTCTGCGGACGGGCTGGACAGCTCGCGCACCGCGCGGCAGCGGCGGATGATGGTTGCGATCTTCAAAAAGCTGAAAACCGAAGGCAAGCTCTATCAGGTTCCCACGCTGATCTCCGCGGCGAACAGCGGCATCTATACGAACGCGTCGGCCGCGCAGACCACGGCGCTCGTGAATTTCGCGGCGAATCTGGATCCGGAACGCATCCGGACGCGGTCCATGTACGGCGAGATCGGCGAGATCGAAGCCTACTGGCGGTTCGTGTACGTCGATCAGCAGAACCGGATCGACCTCATCCGCGAGGTCTACGGCATCGACGCGGAGCCGGTCGGCACCTGCACGAGACAGTACGAGCGCTGGCTCTACAAGATCGGGTTCGTGACGATCAAGCGTCTGCACCAGATCGAGAAGGTCCTGCAGCGCGTGGAGGAGAAGAAGGCGGCGGGCGCGACCTTTACGGACGAGCAGATCGCGCTGTACGGGGACTGCTACATCGATTATCTGAACCTGCACGAGGCGTACGAGGCGTATTCGAAGGAGCTGGCGGACCTCTACGCGGGCACGCCGTGGCGCGAGAAGAAGGGAAGCCAAAGCAAGTGGACGGACGAGCAGAAGCAGCGGGATCAGGCGCTTTCCGAGCAGGAGACGGCGTACCGCGACCGCCTTGCCGAGCTGTCGAACACGGCGCACGAGTCACTGAAGCGGCTGGCGGCGTCGATCGGCTATCGCAACATCGCGTGGTCCGTCGACGGAAAATGGTATCAGGATTCGGACATCAACGAGGTTTATGTGAACTTCGGCTGATTCTGCGGCATACGGCCGGGCGGGAAACCGTCCGGCTTTTTTCATGCGCAATTGCATCTTGCGGGCGGGGGAGAAGCGGAGTATAATGAAACTACCATGCGGAAGGAGGCGGCATATGAAGGGAAAACGCGTGTTGGCGTGGCTGCTGATTGCGGTGCTGGGGCTGCTGACGCTGCGGACGGCGAAGGCGGCGGACGCGGCGTCGTTTCAGATGGAAGCGTACGCCTTTCCGTACGGCTCGACGGCGACGGTCGTTGCAACCGTAACGGGCAGCGCGACGTGGGTGCTGAAGACCGCGGACGGCGAGGTTCTGTGCAAGCGGACCGCGGACACGGACAAAAAGCAGCAGCTGCGGTTCGCGTTCCCGGTGGAGGCGCATCTGCCGCGGCGCACGGAACTGGCGTTGTATCGCGGCGACAGCGAGCAGGCGCAGTGCCGGACGCTGCTGTTCTGCGACGCGCCGCAGAACGGGCCCGTGTGGCAGGTGGCGTGCACCGAGCGCAAGCTTGCGATCACCTTCGATTCCGCCAATTCCTCCGCCAATACCAAGGAGATTCTGGACCTTCTGGACCGCTATGACGCCAAGGCGACGTTCTTCCTGATCGGCCGGTTCATCGAGAACTATCCGGAGCTGTGCGCCGAGATCACGGCGCGCGGGCACGAGCTTGCAAGCCATTCGTACGAACATCCCGACATGCTGAAGGCGACGTCGCAGGAGGCGTACCGCAGCATCGTGCGCACGGACGCGCTGATCCGAACCTACAACGGCGACACCCGCACGCTGTACCGTCCGCCGTCCGGACAGTCGACGTTCCGCGACCGCGCGATCGCGCGCGGACTGGAGAGCGAGGTCATTCGCTGGTCGGTCGATTCGGGCGACGGATTCCGCGACAAGACGTACGCCAACATCATCGGGCGGCTGCGCACGCATCTGCACAACGGCGGCATCGCGCTGATGCACGTTTACGGCAAGCAGACGCTGCAGGTGCTCGGCGACATCCTGCCGGAGCTGACCGCGCAGGGCTACCGCTTCGTGACGGTTTCGGAGCTGTTGATCGACGGCGAGGCGTACATCGACGAATGGGGCACCCAGCAGCCGCTGCACCACGAACAGACCGGCGTCGAGCGGATCGCAAACCGTCTTTCGCGCACGCAGGCGAACGGAGGCAGCAAATGAGAAAGAGAGATTGGAAGCGAATCGCGATCGTGCTTGCGGGACTGCTGCTGCTCGGGTGCGAAACGCCCGAGATACCGACGCACACGCATGTCTGGCTGGACGCGACCTGCACCGAGCCGAGGAAATGCCCGACCTGCAAACAGACCGACGGCGAACCGCTCGGGCACGATTTTGCGGAGGCGACCTGCACCGAACCGAAGACCTGCCGCCGCTGCGGGCTCACCGAGGGGGAACCGCTCGGGCACGATTTTACGGAAGCGACCTGCACCGAGGACGCGGTCTGCACGCGCTGCGGGTTGCGCAGACCTGCGCCGGGACACGATTTTACGGAGGCGACCTGCACCGAGCCGAAGACCTGCCGCCGCTGCGGGCTCACTGAGGGGGAACCGCTCGGGCACGACGCGCACCCGACCTGCACCGAAAGCGCGGTCTGTACGCGCTGCGGGACGGAGCTGCCCGCGTTGCGACACGATTTTACGGAGGCGACCTGCATCGAGCCGAAGATCTGCCGTCGCTGCGGACAGACCGAGGGCGAACCGCTCGGACACGAGATGCAGGACGGCGCATGCACGCGCTGCGGCTTTGCGGTCTTCGAACCGATCAAGGGCAAGGGCAACGCGGTGCTCGAGCAGATCCGGCTCGGAACCGGCGTCTATCGCGTGCACATCACGAACCGCGTTTCGAGCAATCTGACCGTGTGGGCGTACGACGCGTACGGCACGGCGCAGCTGCTGGCGCTGGCGCGCGGACGGTACGAGGGCACGGTGCTGCTGTTCGGCGAATCGCCGTACACGATCGAGGTGTTTGCGAACAACGCGTGGGAGATCGCGTTCGAGCAGCTGGACTGGACGAAAGAAGAATCGTTTGCGGGACACGGCGACGGCGTGACGGACTACGGCGTGCTGCCGTCGGGCAGTTATGCGATCCGGCACGGCGGCGAACAGGATTTTGTCGTGTGGCTGTACACGACGGAGGGCGAAACCCTGCTGGTCCATGCGGTCGGCGCATTTGAGGGCGAACGGACGGTAACCGTGCCGGAGGGCAGCTATGCGTTCTTCGCGGTGCGCGCGGACGGCGACTGGCAGATCGAAAAGACGAGATGAAGACGGAAACGATACCCATTCTGATCGGCGTGACGGGGCATCGGACGGTGCGGGAAGCGGACCGGCCGGTGCTGCTTGACGCGGTCAAACGCGAGCTCGAAGCGCTGAAAGCGCGCTGCCCGCATACGCGGCTTGTGATGCTGAACGCCCTTGCGTCGGGCGCGGATCAGCTGTGCGCGGAGGCGGCGGAGGCGCTCGGCATCCCGTTGATCGCGGTGCTGCCGTTCGAGAAGGAGGCGTACGAAGCCGACTTTGACGGCGCGGCGCTGACGGCGTTTCGCGCGTCGTACGACAGGGCGGAGCAGGCGTTTGTCGCACCGGCGACGGAAGCGGAGCCGCAGGAACCGTCGCGGAACTTTTCCTACCGGCAGGCGGGCGTCTATATCGCGGCGCACGCGCAGGTCCTGCTCGCGCTGTGGGACGGCGAACCGGGCGGCGAATGCGGCACGGCGGCGGTCGTGGACTGTTTCCTGCACGGCGCGTACCGACCGGTGTACGGCGCGCCGCTGATCAATGCGGGCGTCGTCGTCCATGTGCAGACGCCGCGCGGCGATTCGACAAAGACGGCGGGCGAAGTCAGGCTGCTCGGCGATCGCGAAGCGTGGGAGGAACTGCAGAAACGAACCGAAGAATTCAACGCGCTTGCGGCATCCTGTCCGAAAACCGTTTCGCCGCTGCTGCCGGCGGAGCGGGAACCGGATGAGGCGCTGGATCGCGCGGAGGCGCTGTATGCGGCGGCGGACGCGCTGAGCGTCCGGTATGCGGCGCTGTACCGGCGGATTCTGGCGCTGATCGCCGTCGTCAGCACGGTCATCACGCTGACGTTTCTGGTATACGACGAGGGCGAACTGCACTGGATGATCCTGCTCTACGGCGTGTCGTTTCTGATCGCGTGGGGGATTCTGCGCTATGCGCGCAAGTCCGCCTGCCACGAACGGTACATCAACTGCCGCGCGCTCGCGGAGGGCTTGCGCGTGCAGGCGTTTCTGCGCTATGCGGGATGCCGGGCGGAGGCGGGCGCGCTGCTTCCGTGGTCGCAGCAGGAGGGGAGCCCGTGGGTTGCGAGCACGATCCGCGCAAGCAGCGTGGGCGGCGCGCCGAAAGCGCGCAACGAGATCCGCATTTGCTGGGTAGAGGCGCAGCGGGACTATCACGCGGCGGCCGCAAAGAAGGCGGAAAAGAAGCAGACGCGCAGCGAACGGATCGTGCGCATCGCGTGGATCGTCTCGTTTGTGCTGTACTTTATCGCGCTGATCGTGGAGCTGCTCTCCGGCACGTTCTTTTCGATGCGTCCGCTGATCACGCACGCGAACGAGATCCGTACGGCGATGAAGTTCGTGTGGGGCGGCATCTCGGCGGCAACGCTGTTCATCGGCAGCTACTACGGGCGGCTGTCGCTGTCGCGCGCGGTGGAGGACCACCGCAAGATGGCGAAGTTCTACGCGCGGCTGGACGACCGGCTCAGGCGGTACGGACAGACCGAGGAAACGCTGGTGCTGCTCGCCCGCGAAGAACTGATCGAAAACAGCAACTGGCGCTCCTATCAGCAGGACAACGCCCCGGAACTGAACATATAACAACAATCCCTCAGTCTCGCTTCGCGATCCAGCGATGGCCTCACATGGTCGCAGCGCGTCGCTATTCGCTTTCTTCTGCTCCCTGTTCGGCCCGCGCTTCCGCCTCGCTTCATCCCGCACTGCGGGCGCTCGGCTCCGCGCCCCCTTGCACAGGGGAGCCTTTTGGATTGCGTATACGCAAGGCTTCCCCTTGAGGGGAAGCTCCGCGAAGCGGTGATGAGGTGGACACACAAAAAGCGTCAGTTTTTGCGGATGATCCCCCAGCACGGAACACCTCATCCGTCTCGGCTTCGCCGATCCACCTTCCCCTCAAGGGGAAGGCTTTTTTTCGAGCAAGAAAAAGCCCTCCCTGTGCAAGGGAGGGTGGATTTTGCGAAGCAAAAGACGGGAGGGTTGTCCTGTTCGTGCCGCAGGCATATCGTGTTTGCGTCAGCAAACATATCGCGCGGTCGACCGGCTGCCTCATATGCGCCTTACGGCGCGGGATCGGTCATTTATCCAGCACGGCGACCTGGATCGGCGCAACGGCTTCCTCCATCCGGCGCACCTCGTCCGGGGTGAGGACGAGATCAAGGCAGCGGGCGGTGTCGGCGACATTCTGCGGTCTGCGCATGCCGACAAGCAGGCTCATGCGGTCGTACTGCGTGAGCGCCCACGCCTCGACAAGCGCGGCAAAGCTGCAGTTGTGCGCTTCGCAAAGCGGCGTCCAGAGTTCGAACGCCTTTTTGAGCGTCGCGTGGCAGGCGGGATTCACCCACGGGATGCGCGAGCGGATATCGGTCTTTTCAAAGCGGCGCTCCAAAAACGCGGGCGAGGTCAAAAAGCCCTCCTCCAGTACGCCGTAGGTCTGAAACACCGTGTCGGATTCCCGACAGACGGGGAAGTATTTGCGCCCGTGGAACGGCGAGAGGATCGAGAAAAACTCCTGCACGACGGAGACGCCCTGCTTTGCATCGGGCGCGGACCGATAGGCAACAAGGTCCTCCGGCTGACTGTTCGAAAGCCCGTAGGCGCGGATCTTGCCCTCTTTGATCAGCTCCTCCAGAGCGCCGACCGTGTCTTCGACCGGAAAGCTTTTGCACACGTAATGCACGATCAGCGAATCGAGATAGTCGGTCTGCATTCTTTTGAGCGAATCCTCGACGTCGCGGCGGATCGCCTCGGGGCGCGTGTCGTTGTTGACCGTGTAGCCGTCGCGCGAATAGTGGAAGTTGCCGCCCTCGCCTCGCCAGTTCAGAGAGCATTTCGTCTGCAGCACAAAGTCGTGCCGCCGCCCTTTCAGCGCCTCGCCGAGCAGCGTTTCCGAAACGCCGGTGCCGTAGACCGGCGCGGTGTCGATGTAGTTGATGCCGTAATCGCGGCACGCGTCCAGCAGCGATTTCGCTTCTTCGACCGTCGAATCGCGGTCCGACCACACGCTGCCGCCGCCGAGCCCCCATGTCCCGAGCGCGACGACGCTCACATCGATGTCCGACCGTCCCAGCTTCATCGTTTTCATTTCGTTACCCTCCGTTATTTGCTGATGGTATCATAGCACATCCGTCCGCCCGCCGCAAGAACAACGCGGCCGGGCGTCATGCGCGTCAGTATCCGAACGCAATGCCGATCGCGAGGAACAGCACGACGAGCGCAAGGTTTGCGACAAACAGCGGCACGCTCTTTTTCACCCACTTGAAGTAGTCGACGCCGATCATCGAAAGCGAGATCAAAAGCACCGGCGAGGTGGGGAACAGGACGTTCGTGTAGCCGTCGGCGAAGGTGTAGATCAGAACCAGCATCTGTTTACTGAGCGGCACGGAGACCACCGCGAGCATGCCCATGACGAGGATGGCTTTGGCGGTCGACGACGAGATGAAGAATTCGAGCACGAGGATGATCGCGTACAGCACGAGCGCCACGACGAACGGGCTGTGTCCCGCCACGAGCGTGTTGATCGAATGCACGATCGTCGGCATGATCGCGCCTTCGTCGAAGATGTACTTGATCGAGGACGCGAGCGCGATGAACACGATCGTCGGCAGCGCGCCGACGACGCCGCGCCCAAAGCTTTTGAACACCGCTTTCGCATCGCGCGACGAGATCAGACCGGCGACCGGTCCGAAGATCAGGAAGTACGCGATCAGCACGACCACGGTGTAGTCGCGAAGCGCCGAAACCGCCGAGCAGGCGATGATCAGCGCGAGGCACAGGAGCAGAAACACGACGTAGACGATGCGCGTGCGGCGTTCGATTTTGTGCAGATCCGGCAGTCCCGCGGTCGGCTCCGCGGCTTTCAGCGTTTCGTCGTGCGCCTGCGTGAGGCTCGACGACGGATCCCTTTTGATCCGGCGCACATAGAGAAAGAGGAAGCCGAGCAGCAGCAGATACATCACAAGGAAGATCAGGATGCGGTAGGTGATGTGCGTCATCGGGTTCGTGTCGATGATCTCGGACGCAAGCAGGACCGTAAACGGATTGGTGATCGCGCTTGCAAAGCCGAAGCCGCAGGCAATGATGCTGGCAAGGAAGCCGGTGAACGAGTCATAGCCGATCAGCACGCACAGCGCGGTCACGATCGGCAGCATCGAAAGCATCTCCTCGAACAGCCCGAGGAACGCGCCGAACGCCATGAACACGAGCGCGATCATGGAGAGCAGCAGCGCTTTGCGCTTTTCGAACCGCCCCGCGACGGCGCCGACCAGCACGCGGATGCCGCCGACGTCGTTCATCACCTGAAACGAGGCGAAGATCACGACGAGAAACAGCGACAGCATGATCAGCGTCAGACCGTTGTCCGAGCCGAACACAAGGATCGGCGCAAGCAGCCCCTTCCATACCGGAATGCCCTTTGCGCCCTCGACGCGCGTGTAGGCGAGATAATCCGTCCCGCCGTCGGGCGTCGTGCCGAACGCGCCCTTGGGGATCACATAGGTCAGCACGATCGCGGCGAGCATCAGCGCGAACAGCAGCGCCGTGACCTGCAGGAACGTTTTGGTCGATAGATCGACCAGCGTTTTCTTATCCTTTTTCATGTTGCATCTCCTTCATTAGGTCGACAAGCAGCGCCCACCGCACGACCTGCCGCGGGTTCTCGACGGGGTAGAAGTAGTACAGCTCGTTGTTGTGATAGGTTTCAAACTCGGCATTGCACGAGAACGGCAGGGCGGGCAGCTCCTCGAACGGCACCGTGAACGCCGTTTTGTCCGACCGGTAGGACAGCCCGTGCGCGTCGAGCGTGCAGACGCCCCGTTCGCGGCGTTTGCGCCCCTGTTCGGGAAAGACCGTGACCTTGACCTCGGCGGTCAGCGTTTCGTTTGAAAGCGTATCGCGTTCGAGCGCCTTGATGCGCTCGTAGTACGCGGCGATCGTCTGCCCGTTCTCGAAGCGATAATGCTCATCCAGCGTATGCGTGCGTTTGCAGGCGCGGCAGACGAGCGTATTGCCCCGGCCCTCCGCGGCATACAGCGCGCCGCAGTCGGCGCAGCGGCAGAGGACGGTTTCCAGCCCCTTCGCCTTGTCCTTCTGCGAAAAACCGGCGTCGGAGACGCAGTCGTCGTATGCGAGCGTTTCCGAGATCAGCGCATCGAGCGCGGCGTCGGTCATGGCGGCGGCTTCCTCCTTGGCGATCACGCGCGCGACGGTCGCCGACACGTCGCCGCGATAGAAGCGCTTGCGCCACTTGGGGTTGCAGAGATACGCGCCGGTGATGCGGCAGAGCACGATATCCGTGCCGAGCCGCCGGTAGAACGCCGCGCCGCGGTCGAGGATCGGATAGCTGCGTCCCGAGACGGACAGCCTGCCTTCGGGGAAGATCACGACCGGATAGCCCTTGCGGACCGTGCGCATGATGCCGAGCGGCGTGGCGCGATCGGGCGCAAACAGGCGCTTCGGGATAAAGCCCGCTCTTTTGGCGAGCGTTCTGACGACCGGCAGCGAGATGTAGTGGCGGTTGACGACAAACGCGGGTTTCACGTCGGGAAACAGCCGTCTGATATAGTAGAAATCATAGAACGATTCGTGGTTCGAAAGCACGATGAACGGCGCTTTGCAATCGCGCGCGGCTTTATTGTCGACGGTCAGACGCTGTTTGCGACGGAGCACCGCATGCGCAAAGCGGAAGAACGCGGCATAGATGATCGAGTCCGGCGTGCCGTCGGTTGTTTGCGTGCGCCGTTTCATGCGATTCCCCCTCTGCGGTTGATAGCAAAAGCATATCTTTTTTGTCGGGTTTTGTCAACAAGCGAACGCGTTTCCCCTCTTTTCACGGGCGGGAATGTATGATAAAATAAAACGAATCGACATGCGAAAGGAGCCGAAGCATGGAAACCGGACTGCTGCGGGAATGGGACGGAATCCGAACCCTGTCCATCGTGGGCATGTGCAAGAACGCGGGCAAGACGACCGTGCTGAACTGGCTGCTTGCAAACGCGGGACGCGGCGTGCTGGGGCTGACCTCGATCGGACGCGACGGCGAATCGACCGACGTCGTCACCGGCACCGAAAAGCCCGGCATCTTCGTGCCCGAAGGCACGCTGATCGCGACCGCGAAGGACATGCTGAAGCTGTGCGACATCACAAAGGAGATCCTCGCTGCGACCGGCATTCCGACGCCGCTCGGCGAGGTCGTGATCGTGCGGGCAAGAAGCGCGGGCAGCGTGCAGCTTGCCGGACCGTCGATCGTTTCGCAGCTTCGGACCGTTGCCGGTCTGTTCTTCGAACACGGCGCGGCGCGCACGGTCATCGACGGGGCGCTGGGACGCAAATCGCTCGGCGCGCGCAGCGTCGCGGACGGGATCATCCTCTGCACCGGCGCAAGCTACGACATGCGCATGGAGAAGGTCGTTTCGGACACCGCGGCGTTCTACCGCATCCTGAACCTCAAAAAGGCAAAGACGCTGCCGGAGCCGTTCGAGGGCACGCTCGGGGAGGCGTTCAAGGCGCGCGGCGAGGCGCTGATCGAAGGCGCGCTGACCGAGAGTACGGTGGTGCCGCTTTTGAAAAGCGGCGTGCTGCGCGACGGGCGGCTGGTCGTGAAGGATCCGAGCAAGGTCCTGCTCGGCGCGGACGTGCTGAACCGGCTTGCGCTCCGCAAGGTCGCCCTCGAAACCGAGGACGCGGCGCGCACGCTGTGCGTGACGGTCAATCCGGTGTCCGCCTACGGCTGGCGGTTCGACGAACGGGCGTTCCGGGAGGCGATGGCGGCGGCGGTCGACGTGCCGGTGATCAATGTAAAGGAGGACGCGCAATGATTTCGGTGCGCTTTGAAGAAAAGGTCGGGATCGGACTTCAATATATCCTCGAAAACCTGCACGGCTGCAGCCCGTTCGGGCAGGAACGCATCCGGCATCTCAAATTTTACGCGCCCGAGGAGCGTGAAGCGCTCGAAGCGGAGCTCGAAAACACCGCCCGCGCCGCGGCGTCGGCGCCGCAGCAGAGGGAGCTGCTCGACCGCATCATGCTCGAACTGTGCCGCGTCAAGGACGTGCGCGCGTCGCTTGCGCGCTGCCGCGAAGGCGAAACGCTCGACCATGTGGAGCTGTTCGAATGCAAGGGCTATCTCGAACGCATCGAAGCGCTGATCCCGATGCTTGCGGAATGGAACGAAACGGCAAGGCTTTCGGGCTTTTCGCTGCACGATCCGGCGCCCGCGTTCGACGTGCTCGATCCGGCGCATACGCGTTCGCGCGGGTTCTTCATCCCGGACGGCGCATCGGAAGCGCTCAGGGCGGTGCGCGCACAGAAGAAGCGGATCGAGGAGCGCCTCTATGGCGCAAAGACCGACGCCGAACGCGCCGAGCTGCGGCTCGAACGCACGCGCATCTGCGCCGACGAGGAGACCGAGGAGCGCAAGGTGCGCGAAACGATGTGCGCGGCGCTGCGTCCGCTGTGCGACGGGCTGCTGTGCGACGCCGAAACGATCGGGCGGCTCGATTTTCTGATCCAGAAGGCGCTGTTCGCGGTGCGGTACCGCTGCGTGCGGCCGGTGATCGGCGAAACGGAGCTGAACCTCGTCGACATGGTGAATCCCGAGATCGCGGACCTGCTCGCAAAGAAGGGGCGGGCGTTCGTGCCCGTCTCGATCGCGGCGGACAAAGGCGCAACGGTGATCACCGGCGCAAACATGGGCGGCAAGAGCGTCGCGCTCTAGACGGTCGCGCTGATCGCGCTGCTGTGCCACGCGGGCTTTTTAGTTCCCGCGGCG
>JAEEGH010012629.1_pt1 | contig 18877 bp, 8 predicted proteins | sample 9134181 | NCBI WGS metagenome assembly JAEEGH01 (sample SAMN16246544, study PRJNA631951) | gut metagenome | biome: gut microbiome; feature: rumen; material: DP-attached | host: Bos | place: Iran: Karaj | collected 2018-10 | reverse complement strand
AGAACACGAAGGGTGAGAAGCTCACCTCGAAGGCACTGAAGCAGGAGTGCATCTTCACCTTCGGCTACCTCGTGGAGAGCATCAAGCGCACCGTGAACGGCAAGGAGCGCCGATTCCAGAACAAGACGCCGCTGAGCTACGTGCTCGCACCTACGGCTGACGGCGGCAGTGGTGGCAACGGCGGCGGTTCCAGCCAGGACGGCGGCGGCAGTCAGGCACAGGCCGTGACGGCTCCGCAGATCAGCGGAACGACCCCGTTTGCCGAGACCACCTCGGTGAGCATCCAGGCTGAGCAGGGTGCGGAGATCCGCTACACCACCGACGGTGGCACTCCAACGGCTGAGAGCTCGCTCTACAGCGCGGCCATCACCCTGAGTAACACGGCTACCGTGAAGGCCATCGCCATCAAGAACGGTCAGAGCAGCGAGGTTGCCTCTAAGACCTTCACCAAGAGTGACGATGACACTGGTGAGAACGATTAATCCCGTAGCGTATGACGAAGAAGCGTGTGATTGAGCTGGCGGTGAAGGTGGTAGTAGCCGCGCTCACAGCGTTCCTCACGGCTCTCACCACGACGAGCTGTATGGGCAAGGGACCGTTCTAGAGCGTGAACTGTAACTAACGAGAGAGGAGGACTGGCAGTCTATAGCTGTCAGCCCTCCTTACTATTGTCGAATCTGATTAATATAGTTCTGCGGGGATGAGGCGCTTGGCGTTCTCGAAGTCGTCGGGGGTGTCGAGCTCGATGGAGAAGAAATGGGTGGTGTCGACGATGCGGAAGGTGTGACCCTGAGGGATGAGGCGCTCGAAGGCACGCTCGTAGAAGATGTCGATCAGGCCTTCGTTCTCTATCATCTGCTCCAGCTCACGGAAGAGGGCGGTACTGTAGTCGGCAGTGATCTTCTCGATGCCCACGCTCTCGCCTGCGGCCTCAGCGGGCGAACAGGTCTTGCTGATCTCAATGATCCGTCCGTGGGTGTCGGCCACAATCTTCATCTCCTCCTCACCGAGTTCGTGACGGTTGAGTGCGAGGGCGCTGTCCTCGGCATTCATCACCTCGACGATGGCGGCGGGATCACAGAGGATGTCGCTGTCCATCAACAGGAAGTCGCGTCCGTCGGTATAGGGACGGGTGAGCCAGAGGGAGAAGATATTGTTGTTGTGGGCGTAGTCGACGTTATCGATGAAGTGGATGGTAAGCGACGGGTAGGTCTCCGTGAGGAAGTCGCGGATCATGTTGGCACGATAGCCCGTGACGACGACCAGCTCGCTGATGCCGGCGGCGATCAGACCGTCGACGGTTCGCTGCAGGAGCGTACGCTCCCCTACTTTCAACAGACACTTCGGACGCTCATCGGTGAGCGGTCTCAGACGCTTGGCCATTCCGGCCGCAAGTATTACTCCAATCATATCATCTATAAACTATAAACTCTCAACTATAAACCATCTATCACCTGTCCTGATGTTCACGCATATAGTCACGGGGCGACATGCCGTAGTACTTACGGAAGATGGTGGAGAAGGAGGCTGAGTTGGCGAAGCCGCAGGCGTACATCACCTCGGTGACGTTCATGCCGCGCTCGGTGAGCAGCTGGGCTGCCTTCTTCAGACGGATGCTACGGATGAAGTCGTGGGGCGTCTGGCCCGTGAGCTCCTTCATCTTACGGTGCAGGTGTACACGGCTGATGCCCACCTCGTCGGAGATCATGTCGATGTTGAGGTCGGAATTGGTGAGGTTCTTACGCACGCACTCCATGATCTTGTCGAGCAGCTTCTCGTCGGGCGACTTCAGGCGTATCTCCTCCATCTGCTCCTCGAGTCCGTCAGTGCGCTCGTACTTCATACGCAGCAGACGGCGGGAGTCGAGCATGTTATGGATGGTGCGCCGCAGGATGTCCATGTTGAAGGGCTTGACGATATAGGCGTCGGCACCCGTCTCGAGGCCTTCCAGACGATCCTCCTCGCGGCTGCGGGCCGTCAGCAGAATGACGGGGATGAAGTTGGTGGAGCTGTTGGACTTCAACTGCGAGCAGAGGGCATGGCCATCCATCTCGGGCATCATGACGTCGCTGATGACGAGACTGGGCTTGATGCGGTAAATCTCCGCAAGGGCCTCACGGCCGTTGACACAGCTGTGCACGTCGTAGTCGCGGGACAACTCGGCCTCGAGGTAGTTGCGTATCTCGTCGTCGTCCTCGGCAATCACGATGCTGTTGCCGCTGGCGGCAGGCTGCTCCATCGGCGTCACCTCTTCTTCCTCCTCCGCAACGGGCTCCGGCTCTTCCGCCAGCGACATCAGCGTCTCCTGCGGGAGATCGGTCTCCGTGATGATCTCCTCCGGACGCAGATGGTCCTTGCCGAGGGGTATGGTGATCACGAACTCACAGCCCTTGTCGAGGTTGTGGACGGTGATGGTGCCGTGGTGCAGCTCCACGAGCGAACGGGTCAGGTCGAGACCGATACCCGTGCCCGCATTACGGTCGTTGGACGTGGAGTCGGCCTGATAGAAGCGCTGGAAGATCTTCTCGAGCTTGTCCTCGGGAATCTTCTCACCATTGTCGCGCACGGCAATGACGGCATGCTGGTCGTCGTGGGTCAGGCGGATGCCTATCTCTCCGCCAGCAGGCGTGTACTTGAAGGCGTTGGAGAGCACGTTGACGACGACCTTGTCGAAATTGGAGCGGTCGATCCATACGGGCAGACGGTCGCAGTCGTGCTCGAAGGAAAAGTTGATCTGCCGTGACTTCGCCTGATGGCCGAAGAGGGTGTAGATATCGTTGATGAAGCCCACGAGGTTCTGCTCGCTCATGCGCATCTGCATCTGGCCCTTGTCGATCTTACGGAGGTCCATCATCTGGTTGATGAGGTTCAGGATGCGCTCAGCGTTGCGACGGATGGTCTCATAGACATTCTTACGCTCGGGGTTGTCCTCATTCTTGATCAGCGAGAGCAGCGGCGTGATGATGAGCGTCATCGGGGTGCGTATCTCGTGACTGATGTTCATGAAGAACCGCAGCTTGGCCTCACCCATCTCCTCGGCATGGATATGAGCCTGGAGACGCAGACGGTTCTGCATGCGGTGATAGCGGTAGGTGAAGAACTGCCACAGGAAGAGTCCGATGATCAGGGCATAGAAGAAATAGGCCCATGCCGAACGGTACCACGGACTGTGGACGATGAGTGTGAAGCTGCGCTCAGGCGTCTGGATGTTATTGCGCTCGGCCTTCACACGGAAGCGGTAAGTGCCTGGCGGCAGGTGGGTGAACGACAGTTCGTTGTTGCCTGCGGGCATCATACGGTAGGGTTCGCCGTTGATACTATATAAATAAGTAATGTGTTCAGGGTTCTCGTAGGTAAGAGTGGAGAACTGTATGGCGAACGAGTTGTCGTGATAGCCGAGTTCGAAGTGGCTGCTGGCGGCGACGGGGGTATCGGTGACCTGATAGCTGCCTGAGCGGGTGGCGGTGTTCACAGGTGTACCGTTGATGGTCAGTGATGTCAGCTGTACACTGGCTTCCCACTGGCTCTGCAGGATATCCTGGGGCTTGAACCAAGTGACGCCGCCCGTACCACCGAAGATGAGGGTGCCATTCGGGGTGGAGCAGGAGCAGCCGTCGCTGAACTCGTTGCTCTGGAGACCGTCATCGGTGAAGTAGTTCCTGGAGGGGCCCTTGTCGGGGTCGAAGAGTGTCATGCCGTGACTGGTGGTAATCCACATCTTACCCTGCTGGTCGCGCTCGATGGAGGCGATGCCGTTGTCAGAGAGACCGTCGTCGGCCGTATAACGGCGCGTCTCACGCGTCTTGAGGTCATAGCAGTAGAGTCCGACATTGGTGCCATACCACACACGGCCGTCGTACTCACGTACCACACGTACCGGCTCACTGTAGTTGAGACAGTTGGAGTCGAACACTTTCGTCCAACTGCCGCTGGCGATGTCGAGGCAGCAGATGCCCATCGACGTGGCGGCGTAGACACGCTGTCCGTCGTCGGAGACGTGGACCTGCGACACGAAGTTGTTGGATATACTGTTCACCATACGGTCGTTGTCGGCGCCCGGCTTCATCACGTAGGTGCGTATCTGCTGGTCACCAGGCGTGATACAGAGCATACCGTGGCGCATCGTGGCAACCCACAGACGTCCCTCCTTGTCGGCAGCAATGTCCATAATGATCAGGTGGTCGTCAAGCGGATAGGTGATAGGATGATACTTCATGCTGGCGGGATCGATCCAGCCGCCTCCCTCACCATAGGAGCCTATCCATATTCGGCCGTCGGCGCCTTCCTCGATGGCCATGACGGTGGAGGGGAAGCCGTCGAGCAGATGGCGCAGCAGGCGGTCGTTGGCATCGAAGACGTAGAGACCGTCCTTGTCGGTACCCACCCATGTGCGGTGCTTGCTGTCGATCAGAACGCTTACCACACAGGCAGAGCCTATGGCGTTGCGCTCATGGCCAAGGCGGTAACCCATATAATTGAAGCCGTTAGGCGCGATGGGCTGGCGATAGAGACCTTTCTGGAGCAGGCCGAACCACAGGTTGCCGTTACGGTCCTCGATGATGGAATAGACCTTGCTCTTGGCCAGATCCACCTCCATACTGAAGAAAGGATTGTCGATGACGGTGTCTTTCTTGGGATCGTAGATGGCAATACCCTTACCGTCGTAGCCCACGATGATACAGTCGTAGCGGTCGCAGAAGAGTGCAGACACACTCTTATTGCCCGTAGCGGTCACGTGAACGAAACTGTCGCCTTGTTGACGGTAAAGGCCGGCATTGGTACCCACATAGACGTGGCCCTGACGGTCGGAACAGAGTTGTCCGAGGATCAGATCCTTACGGTCGTTGAGATAGTGACGGAGCGATTTCCCGTCGTAGCAGAGCAGGCCGTCCTGGTCTGTGACGATCCACAGACGACCGTCCTTATCCTCCAACAGCGAATTGACGGTATGCAGTCCTGCGAAGACGCCTCCCAGCTGACGGGCCGTCTGCTTGTCGGAGAACTTCATCACGCCGAGGCCCGAGGTGCCTGCCAGCAAGTCGCCGTTGGCCCTCTCAAGGAAACAGGTGGCATAGCCGTAACTGGGCTTGCCCTCATGGTCGAGGAGCGTCACATTATGGAACTGTTCACCGTCCCACGTCTGCAAGGCACCGTACATTCCGAAGTAGAACAGGCCGTTGCGGTCCTGCATCATACCGTTCACGTAATTACTGTATAAGGTCTTGTCGGCCTCATTCTCCTTCTTGAACACACGGAACTGATAGCCGTCATAGCGGTTGATACCGTTGCGGGTGGTAATCCAAAGAAATCCGTCGTGGTCAAGATAGACCTGGGAAACGAAACTACTAGACAGCTGTTGATGATCAGTTGTGAAGAATTTGCCCATCTGAGCATACGATCCCAGAGTCAGGCAAAGTATAAGTAGCGTTAGTAGCAGCCTATGTCGCATTGCATTGATTCAGTTAGTCGGGTGCAAAGGTAAACTATTTTTTTCAAACACAATCAAAAAAATGAAACAAATTGCAAAATAAATGATACATTTTCTAATTTATCTTTCAATTATATGTGGTAACTTTGCAGTCGAATTGATTAATAAACCTCTCATTGATATGAATAAACCATTTCAAACCGCAAGAACCATCCTGCTGGCAGCCCTGTTGACGACATTTTTGACAGGCATCCGTGCCGCAGAGCGTTTCATCGTATTCCAGTCGGAAACCAACACCTGGAAACTTAACGACATCACCATCGGCTATTCCGAGGCAGAGCACAGCTGCGTGCGTCTCGCCGCCGCCAACCTCGCCGCCGACTTCGGGAAAGTCACAGGCACCGCCGCTACGCTCAATTCCACATCTCTCCCTACTCCTACGATTCTCATCGGCACCGTAGGCACGAACCCGCAGATAGACCAGTGGGTGAAGCAGGGCGAGCTCCGTGACCTGAAGGGTAAGACGGAGAAATACATCATCAAGACCATCGGCGACCAGCTGGTCATCGCCGGCAGCGACAAGCGCGGTACCGTCTACGGAATCTATGAGCTGTCGCGCCAGATAGGCGTCTCACCCTGGTACTACTGGGCCGACGTTCCCGTGGAGAAACACAGCGAACTGTATATCCTGAAGGGCGAATACACTGACGGCGAGCCTGCCGTGCGCTATCGCGGACTCTTCCTCAACGACGAGGCACCCTGTCTGACAACGTGGGTGAAGAACACCTTCGGCACCAACTACGGCGGCCACAAGTTCTATGAGAAGGTGTTCGAACTCATCCTCCGCCTGAAGGGCAACTACCTGTGGCCTGCCATGTGGGGCTGGGCCTTCTATGCCGACGATCCCGAGAACCTGAAGACCGCCGACGCCATGGGCGTGATGATGGGCACCTCGCACCACGAGCCGATGGCCCGTAACCATCAGGAGTATGCCCGTGACCGTAAAGGCTGGGGCGCCTGGAACTACGCTACGAACAAGGAGAACCTCGACCGTTTCTTCCGAGAGGGTATCGAGCGTATGAAGGGTACCGACGACATCGTGACCATCGGCATGCGTGGCGACGGTGACGAGGCCATGGGCAACGGCACCGACACCAAACTGCTGGAGAGCATCATCAACAACCAGCGTCGCATCATCAAGGAAGTGACAGGCAAATCTGCTGACAAGACCCCGCAGATATGGGCCTTGTATAAAGAAGTGCAGGACTACTACGATGCCGGACTGCGAGTGCCCGATGACGTGACGGTGCTGCTCTGCGACGACAACTGGGGCAACGTGCGTCGTCTGCCCACGGCCGAGGAAAAGAAGCGCAAGGGCGGCTGGGGACTCTACTACCATGTGGACTACGTGGGAGCACCCCGCAACTCGAAGTGGATCAACGTCACCCCCATCCAGAATATGTGGGAACAGCTGCAGCTCGCCTATAACGGTGGCATCCAGAAGCTATGGATCCTGAACGTCGGCGACCTGAAGCCCATGGAGTACCCCATCCAACTGTTCATGGATATGGCGTGGAATCCCACCAGATACCTGGTCAGCAACCTGCTCGACCATCCCCGTGCCTTCTGTGCCGAGTGCTTCGGCGAAGATCAGGCCTGTGAGGCAGCAAGCCTGCTAAACCTCGTGAGCAAATACAATGGCCGCATCACCTCCGAGATGCTCGACGCCAGGACCTACACCACCGACGAGTTCGCACAGGTGGTCAGCGAGTACCAGGCCCTCGAGGCCCGCGCCCTCCGGCAGTTCATCACCCTGAAGCCCGAAGCCAGGGATGCCTACCGTCAGATCATCCTCTTCCCCATCCAGGCCATGGGCAACGTCTACGAGATGTACTACGCCCAGGCCATGAACCACCAGTTGGCTGCCCAGGGCGATCCCGAGGCAAACTGCTGGGCGGAGCGCTGCCGTCAGGCTTTTAAGCGCGACTCGCTGTTGAACCTCCAGTACAACAAAGAGATTGCCGATGGCAAGTGGGACGGCATGATGATTCAGAAGCACATCAGCTACAGAACCTGGAACGACAACTACCGTGCCGACGTGTGTCCGTCGCTCAAGGAGGTGGCAGACCCCCAGCAGGGACCCGTCTTCTCTGCACAAGACGGCTATATCAGCATCGAGGCTGAGCACACCTGGAACCGCACTGACGCCTCACAGGCACAGTGGACGGTCATCCCCTATATGGGCCGTACCCTCAGCGGCATCGCCCTGATGCCCTACACCGTTCCGACAGACAACGCCTCGCTGGCATATAGATTCGCTCATGGCGGCTCTAAGACCATCAAGGTTCACATCGTGACCAAGTCAACCCTCGACTTCCTCGACAAGGGCGGCCTCATCTATGACGTCTCTGTTGACGGTGCCGAACCCGTGAGCGTGAACTTCAACAGCAACCTCAACGAGAAGCCCGAGAATATCTACAGCATCTATTACCCCACCGTAGCCAGTCGCGTGGTGGAGAAAGAGGTTGAACTTTCTATTGGCGAGGGAGACCTCCACACGCTGACCATCCATCCGCAGGACCCTGGCATCGTGTTCGAGAAGATCGTCATCGACCTCGGCGGCTACCAGCGACAGTTCCTTTTCGGAAAGGAATCACCCAAGACCTACCAGAAGTAGAACGCTTAAACGCATATTTTTTCGGAAAGCTATGGTCATATGGGAATTTTTGACTATCTTTGCAGGCGATTAATTGATTTAACTATATGAACAAACGAACCCTTCTCGCTGCTTTCTTTGCAGCCGCCACCATGGGTCTGAGCGCCCAGAAGGCCATGACACCCCCGCAGGGTGGCAAACAGATTAGTGACGAATTGATCGGCATCTTCTTCGAGGACATCAACAACTCTGCTGATGGCGGCCTCAATGCCGAGTTGGTACAGAACGGCTCCTTCGAGTTCTCACCCGCAGAGCGCGACGGATGGGGTGCCGGCACGGCCTGGAAACAGATCCGTCCGGGGCACTCGCTGGGAACCATCCAGGTGAGGATGGACAACCCCGTGCATCCCAACAACGCCAACTACCTGCGCCTCCACACCGAGCGCGTAAAAGAGTATTTCGACTATAAGGGCTGGAAAGGCTTCGGTCTCCAGAACGACGGTTTCGACGGTATCTCCGTGAAGGCCGGCGAGAAGTATGACTTCTCTGCCTTCATGCGTAACGTGAACGGCGATGCCAAGCAGGTGCGCGTGGTGCTCGTGGAGCAACAGCCGGGATGGCCTCCCAAGGATCCGAAACTCTTGGCAGAGACCATCATCGACGTGAAGGACAATGCCTGGAAGAAGTACGAGGCTGTGCTGACACCGGACACGACCTGTCAGAAGGCATCACTCCAGCTGCTCGTGCTGAATACTGGCGACATGGATATCGACGTGGTGTCGCTGATGCCCGAGGATACGTATAAGGGTCATGGCATCCGCAAGGACCTCGCCCAGGCACTGGCCGACCTGAAGCCGAAGTTCATGCGCTTCCCAGGCGGCTGTGTCGTTCATGGTGGTGGCGACGGATTCTGGAACACCTACCGCTGGAAGACCACCATCGGTCCGAAGGAGACACGTCGTCAGCTGAAGAACACCTGGGGTTATCACCAGAGCTGTGCCGTAGGCTATTTCGAGTACTTCCAACTCTGCGAGGACTTAGGCATGGAGCCCGTACCCATCCTGCCCGCCGGCGTGAGCTGTCAGGGAGCCAACGGTGGCTGGAACATGTGGCCCACCCAGGCTCAGGACGTGGTGCCGATGTCGGAGATGGACGAGTGGGTAGACGAATGCATAGACCTCATTGAGTGGGCCAATGGCGATCCTGCCACGAACAAATGGGCGAAGATGCGTGCCGACGCCGGTCATCCGAAGCCCTTCAACCTGAAGTACCTCGGTATCGGTAACGAGGAGAAGATCTCTCCCGAGTTTATTGAGCGCTTTAAGTATATTTATGAACGCGTGATGAAGGCTCATCCCGAGATCATCATCGTGGGTACTGCCGGCCCTGGTTCACATGCAGGCAATCCGGACTTCGAGGCTGGCTGGAAACTGGCAGAAGAGTTGGGCATGCCCATCCTCGACGAGCACTACTACGAGCCGAACAACTACTTCCTGAACAAGCGTCAGTACGATAGCTATCCGCGTGACCGCAAGACGAAGGTGTATCTCGGAGAGTATGCCGCCAAGGACAAGAAACTCATCGACGCCCTCGCCGAGGGTCTGTATCTGCTCCACGTAGAGCGTAACGGTGATGTGGTGGCCATGACTTCTTACGCCCCCCTCTTCGCCCGCAAGGACGGTACCCAGTGGAACCCCGACCTGATCTACTACGACAACGAGCGTACGTTCCTGACCTGCAGCTACTATGTGCAGCAGATGTTCGGTCTGTCGTCGGGTAACTACTATTATGGCGACTGCGTGAAGTTCGAGGGTGACGAGGCCGGTGTCTGCCAGCCACAGGAGGACGTGCACTACGGCCAGAGCGTCATACTCAACACCAAGACGCGCGAACTCTTCGTGAAGATCTGTAACGCCACTGCCGAGGCCAAGACCGCACACCTCGACCTCTCGCGCTTCAAGGTTGCGAAGTTCGCAGAGAAGATGACCATCTCCGGACAGCCTGAGGACGAGAACAACTTCGACAAGCAGCCCATCGTCCCCGTGAAGGAGACCATCAAGATGAAGAAGCGCATGGATGTGGAGGTAGCCCCCTACTCCTTCTCGCTCTATACTATCAAATTGTAAAAAGACAACGAATTACACGAATTCAAGTATGAAAAAAGTATTATCAACCATTCTGTTGTGCGCTATTGCCCTGACGATGAGTGCACAGAAAGCCGGCGCCAAGAAGGCCGCCGTGAAAGAACCAGATCCTAACTTCTACATCTTCCTCTGCTTCGGACAGTCGAACATGGAAGGCAATGCCCGTCCTGAGGCTGTGGATCTCGCCAGTCCTGGTCCACGCTTCCTGTTGATGCCTGCCGTGGATTTCCCAGCAGCCAACGGTCGTCCTGAGCGTAAGATGGGTGAGTGGTGTGAGGCTTCAGCTCCTCTCTGTCGTGCAAACACAGGTCTGACGCCCGCCGACTGGTTCGGCCGTACCCTAGTGGCTTCATTGCCCGAGAACATCAAGATCGGTGTCATCCACGTTGCCATCGGCGGTATCGACATCAAGGGATTCCTGCCCGACAGCATCGACAACTACGTGAAGGCGAAGGCCCCGGGATGGATGAAGGGTATGCTCGCCGCCTACGATAACAATCCCTATGAGCGTCTGGTCACACTGGCGAAGAAGGCTCAGAAAGATGGTGTCATCAAGGGTATCCTGATGCATCAGGGCGAGACGAACACGGGTGACCCGAAGTGGGCAGGTATGGTGAAGCAGGTGTATGAGAACCTCTGTGGCGACCTGCAACTGAAGCCTGAGGAAGTGAACCTCTATGCCGGTAACATCGTGCAGGCTGACGGTAAGGGCGTCTGCATCGGTTGTAAGAAACAGATTGACGAGTTGCCTCAGACCATCCACACCTCTCAGGTGATTTCTTCTGATAACTGCTCTAATGGTCCTGACCGTCTGCATTTCGATGCTGCTGGTTATCGTGAGTTGGGTTGTCGTTATGGTGAGGCTGTGGCCCGTCACCTTGGCTACGAACCCAAGCGTCCTGCTAATCTGCCTGTGCCCATCAAGAAAATCGACGTACCTGCTGATGCTGTGACTGGTGAGTACACCATTCCTGGCAATGACTTCCCGAAGGTAGACTCTCAGCGTCGTGCTTACTTCCGCATCCAGGCGCCTCAGGCCAAGAAGATTATTGTTGATATCTGCAGCAAGAAGTATGAGATGCAGCCCCAGGGCAATGGCGTCTTCATGACTGTGACCGACCCACTGCCTGTGGGCTTCCACTATTACTTTATGAATATCGACGGTGTGAACTTCATCGATCCTGCTTCTGAAACCTTCTTCGGCTGCAACCGTGAGGCTGGTGGTCTTGAGGTGCCTGAGGGTCCTGAGGGCGACTACTACCGTCCGCAGCAGGGCGTACCCGCTGGTTGTGTACGCAACATCTATTATTATAGCAATGAGCAGAAGACCTGGCGTCATGCAATGGTCTATACCCCTGCTGAGTACGATCAGAAGCAGGGCTTCAAGAAGCGCTATCCTGTACTTTACCTGCAACATGGTATGGGCGAAGGCGAGACCAGCTGGACCTTGCAGGGGAAGATGCAGCACATTATGGACAATGCCATTGCAAATGGCGAGGCTGTGCCAATGATCGTGGTAATGGAGAGTGGCGACATCAAGGCTCCATTCGGACCCGGACAGTCTCGTGACCAGTACGGCAACTCGTTCTATCCCGTCCTACTCAACGATCTCATCCCCTATATCGACGCCAACTTCCGCACGAAGACCGATCGCGACAACCGTGCAATGGCAGGTCTCTCTTGGGGTGGTCACCAGACCTTCGACATCGTGTTCAACAACATGGATAAGTTCGCATGGCTGGGTACCTTCAGCGGTGCTATCTTCGGACTTGACCTTAAGACGGCTTACAATGGTGTGTTCACCAATGCCGACGAGTTCAACAAGAAGATTCACTACATGTATATGAACTGGGGCTCTGAGGACTTCATCAAGAGTGGTGATATCGTGAAGGGCCTACAGGAAATGGGTATCAAGGTGGAAGGCAAAGAGTCGCCGGGCACCGCCCATGAGTTCCTCACCTGGCGCCGTGGCCTCCATGAGTTCATCCCGCATCTGTTCAAATAAAGTACACTCTATATCAAAAGTAACAAATAGATATAGCAAAAATAACATTCTGACTACGTGAAACAAATAAAAAAGTTTATGTAACAAATAAGCAATAGGATTTTCAGAAAATGGTGTATCTTTGCACCAGATTTCGATAATAAAATTGTTTTAGTTATATTAGTAGTTAGTAGTTTTTCCTTCCCCGGGGCCTAAGAAAAGCGTTTCTTGTCCCGGGGTTCTTTTTTAAAGTAACATCCAACAATATGAAAAAGATAGCAGCAACCATCCTATTTTGCGTCTGTGGCTCGATGGCCGCAAACGCACAGAACCATTGTCTCTGGTACAGCAGTTCGGCATCCCACTGGCTCGAGGCCCTGCCAGTAGGAAACTCCCATCTGGGAGCGATGGTGTACGGCAAGACTGACGTTGAGGAGATTCAACTGAACGAGGAGACATTCTGGAGTGGTTCTCCCCATAACAATAACAGTCCTGAGGCCAAGGCTCATCTGCAAGCCGTGCGCGACTCGATTTTCGCAGGCAAGGAAGAGGCCGCCCACGCCATACTGGACAAATATTTCTTCAAGGGTCCTCACGGCATGCGGTTCCTGCCTTTGGGAAGCGTGAAACTGAAGCTGGGACACGACGACGTGAGCGACTATAGGCGGGAGCTGACTTTAGGCAATGCCCTCAACACCACCTCATATATATATAAGGGTGTAAGATACGAGCGCACCGTGTTCGCCTCGCAGGCCGACAATGCCATCATCGTGCATCTCAAGGCTAGCAAAAAGGGCGCTCTTTCGTTCAATGTTGGTTTCGAAACGCCATTGGAGGCGAAGGTTTTCCCCATGTCCGTCACAGGAAAGAAGCCTTATCTGCACCAGATCGCAGCCACGATAAAGAATGTGGAGCAGGAAGGCATTAAAGGCGCTTTGACTGCCGACTGCCGTGTGGAGGTGAAGGCCGACGGCGAGGTAAAAATCGATGACTATGAACTCGAGATTGACGATGCCACGGAAGCCACCCTTTATATTGTGGCTGCCACAAGTTTCGTTAACTATCAAGACGTAAGCGGCAATCCCACGGAGAAGAACAATCTGGTATTAGGCAGCCTGCGCGGCAAGTCGTACAAGAAACTGCTGAAAGACCATATCAAGAAATACCAAGAGCAGTACAATCGCGTCTCGCTGACGCTAACTAGTCAGACTAGTCATACTAGTACCCTTCCCACAGACAAGCGCCTTGCTGCCTTCGACGGCAAGGATCTGGATATGGTGTCGCTGATGATGCAATACGGCCGCTATCTCTTGATTTCATCAAGCCAGCCCGGTGGCCAGCCAGCTAATCTGCAGGGGGTATGGAACAACAAGATGGATGCACCCTGGGACTCTAAATACACCATCAACATCAATGCCGAGATGAACTACTGGCCTGCTCTCGTGGGCAATCTCGCAGAGACACAACAGCCGCTGTTCTCGATGATCCGTGACCTGAGTCAGACGGGTACCAAGACGGCCAAGGAGATGTACGACTGTCCGGGATGGGTGGCCCACCACAATACCGACCTCTGGCGCATCGCAGGTCCTGTGGACGGCACGACATGGGGCATGTTCCCCACGGGAGGAGCCTGGCTGACAACACATATCTGGCAGCACTACCTCTTCACGGGCGACAAGCAGTTCCTGGCCGACAACTACGACGTGATGAAGGGTGCCGCAGACTTCCTGCTGGCCTATATGCAGACCTACCCCAAGGACGGTGAGGTAAAGAATGCCGCAGGGTGGCTGGTGACCGTTCCCACAGTATCGCCTGAACACGGACCTGTGGGTAAGAAGACCACCGTTACGGCTGGTTCTACGATGGACAACCAGATCGTGTTCGATGTCCTCTCCCAGGTTATCGCCGCCGCAAAGATTCTCGGCAAAGACGAATCTTCAATTTTCAATCTTCAATCTTCAATAAAAAAGCTCCCTCCCATGCAGATCGGCCGCTACGGACAATTACAGGAGTGGCTCATCGACGGCGACGATCCGAAAGACGAGCATCGTCACATCTCCCATCTCTACGGACTCTATCCCTCGAACCAGATATCCCCCTATTCTAACCCAGACCTCTTCACAGCTGCCGCCAACACCTTGAACCAACGTGGTGACATGGCCACGGGTTGGAGTCTGGGCTGGAAGATCAACTTCTGGGCCCGTATGCTCGACGGCAACCACGCCTTCCGCATCATCTGCAACATGCTCAACATGATTCCCTACACCACCGAGTGGGGACCCCGTGGCGGCACCTACCCCAACCTCTTCGACGCCCATCCGCCATTCCAGATCGACGGAAACTTCGGCTGTGCGGCTGGTGTGTGTGAGATGCTTCTGCAGAGTCACGACGGAGCCGTACACCTGTTGCCCGCCCTACCCGACGATTGGCAGGAGGGAGAGGTGAAGGGCTTGCAGGCCCGTGGAGCCTTCACTGTCAGCATGAAGTGGACTTGTGGAACATTACAGAAGGCCGTCATCACCTCGAAGAACGGAGGTGTGCTGCGTCTGCGCTCATACGTTCCTTTACAGGGCAAGGGTCTGAAGGCTGCCTCGGGGCCGTGTCCCAACGACCTCATGGCCCCCGCTGCCGTACGTGAACCCCTCCGCTCATCTGAACTGAAGGACTTCCAACTGCTTCCGATAAAGAAGGTGTATGAATACGATATTGAGACCGTTGCAGGCCAAAGCATCACGGTTACCTCGGCTTTTCCCGTACGATGATACTCTAACGAAAGTATTTGTTACATAAGGGAATGAAGGTTGAGAGAAAAATGCGTATCTTTGCAGCCTAAAACTAGCTTTATTTTATGAATTATCGCTTATTATCATTTATTTCATGTTTCTGTGTCGGCCTCAGTGTGTCGGCACAGAATTTTCCTTATCAGAATCCTGAGCTGAGCGCCAAGGAGCGCGCCAAGGATCTCTGCAGTCGTCTGACCCTTGAGGAGAAGGCCATGCTGATGCTCGACGAGAGTCCTGCCATCCCGCGCCTCGGCATCAAGAAGTTCTTCTGGTGGAGCGAGGCCCTTCATGGTGCCGCCAATATGGGTAATGTCACCAACTTCCCGGAGCCCGTAGGCATGGCGGCATCGTTCAATCCCGACTTGCTCTACAAGGTGTTCGACGTGGCCAGCACCGAGTTCCGTGCCCAGTACAACCACCGTATGTACGACCTGGGTGGCGAGGATATGAAGATGCGCAGCCTCTCGGTGTGGACACCGAACGTGAACATCTTCCGTGATCCCCGTTGGGGTCGCGGACAGGAGACCTACGGCGAAGACCCCTACCTGACGAGTGTCATGGGTGTACAGGTGGTCAAGGGCCTGCAGGGACCCGAGGATGCGAAATACCGCAAGCTCTGGGCCTGTGCCAAGCACTATGCCGTGCACAGCGGTCCGGAGTACACCCGTCACACGGCAAACATCAACAACGTCTCGCCCCGTGACTTCTGGGAGACCTACATGCCTGCTTTCAAGACCCTCGTACAGGATGCGAAGGTGCGTGAGGTGATGTGTGCCTACCAGCGTCTCGACGACGACCCCTGTTGTGGCTCGAACCGTCTGTTGCAGACCATCCTCCGCGACGAGTGGGGTTTTGAGTATCTCGTCGTCAGCGACTGTGGTGCCGTCAGCGACTTTTACACCTCCCATAAGAGCTCTTCCAACCCCGTCATCGCCTCTGCCAAGGCCACTATCGCTGGTACCGACGTGGAATGCGGCTTTGGCTATGCCTACAAGAGTATCCCCGAGGCCGTGCGCAAGGGCCTGATTACCGAGGCTGAGGTGGACAAGCACGTCATCCGTCTGCTCGAAGGCCGCTTCGACCTGGGCGAAATGGACGATCCCGCACTTGTGGAGTGGTCGAAGATCCCCTACTCCGCCATGTCCACGAAGGCCTCCGCACAGATAGCCCTTGATATGGCCCGTCAGTGCATCGTACTCCTACAGAACAAGGGCAATATCCTACCGCTGAAGAAGAATGCAGAAAAGATTGCCGTCATCGGTCCCAACGCCCATAACGAGCCGATGATGTGGGGTAACTACAACGGTACGCCCAACCGCACCGTCACCATCCTCGACGGCATCAAGGCCAAGCAGAAGAAGCTCTTCTATCTGCCAGGCTGCGACCTGACCTACAACCAGGTGATGGAGTGCCATCTGCCTACGGAGTGTGTCGCTCCCGACGGTAAGAAGGGTCTGAAAGGAACCTTCTGGACGAACACAGAGATGGAGGGCAAGCCCTTCACCACCGAATACTACACGAAGCCCGTCAATGTCACCACAGCAGGTATGCATGTCTTTGCACCCAACCTGCCCATCGAGGACTTCTCCGCCAAATACGAGACGACTTTCACTCCGAAGGAGGCCGGCGAGTATGTACTAAACGTGGAATCTACCGGCCATTTCGAAGTTTACGTCAACGGTGAGCGGAAGATCATGCAACATACCTGGCGCGCTACGCCCACTCGTACCGTACTGAACGCAGAGAAGGGTCAGCAGTTCAAGATTGAGATACGTTTCCAGACTGTCAAAACCTGGGGTGCCTCGATGAAGATCGACGTAGCCCGTGAACTGCCCATCGACTATCAACAGACCATCGCCCAGCTGAAAGGCATCAATAAGGTGATCTTCGTCGGCGGTATCTCACCCGCCCTCGAAGGTGAGGAGATGCCCGTGAACATCGAGGGCTTCAAGGGTGGCGACCGCACAAGCATCGAGCTGCCTAAGGTACAGCGTGAGTTCCTCAAGGCCCTGAAGGCCGCTGGCAAACAGGTAATCTTCGTGAACTGCTCTGGCTCCGCCATCGCCCTGACGCCTGAGACGGAAAGCTGCGACGCCATCGTACAGGCATGGTATCCGGGACAAGAGGGTGGCACAGCCGTTGCCGACATACTCTTCGGCGATGTGAACCCCTCAGGCAAACTGTCCGTCACTTTCTACAGGGATGACGCCCAACTGCCCGACTACGAGGATTATTCGATGAAAGGCCGTACCTACCGCTACTTCAACGATCCGCTCTTCGCCTTCGGCTATGGTCTGTCATACACCACCTTCGAGATTGGCGATGCCACTATGCAGGGTACGGAGAGCATCTCCATTCCCGTCACCAACACAGGCAAGTGTAAGGGCACAGAGACCGTGCAGCTATACATCCGCAATCTGCAGGATCCCGACGGTCCGCTGAAGTCGCTCCGTGGGTTCCAACGCATCACCCTCAATCCTGGCGAGAGCAAGAGCATAGACATCAAGCTCGACAAGAAGAGCTTCGAATTCTGGGACGCAGAAACCAATACGATGCGCACCAAGTCTGGCTCCTACGAGTTGTACTACGGTAACAGTTCGCAGGACAAGGATCTGAAGAAGTTGACTGTAACTATTCAATAATAATACATCACTTAAAAACTACAAGTATGAGAAAAAGAATTATTTCCGGTCTGATGCTCGCATGCATGAGCATCTTACCAACCATGGCACAGTGGGGACGTCCCGTTGACTATTCAGCAGGTCCCGGACTCAAGGATGCCTACAAGGACTATTTCACGATTGGCGTGGCCGTCAATCAGACCAACGTCTCCGATCCCGCCCAGATCGAGATCATCAAGAAGCAGTTCAACAGCGTGACTGCCGAGAACGACTGGAAGCCCGGAGAGATCCACCCGAAGGAAGGCGTATGGGACTTTGAGAAAGCCGACAAGATCGCCAACTTCTGCCGTGAGAACGGTATCAAGATGCGTGGCCACTGCCTCTGCTGGCACTCACAGTTTGCCGACTGGATGTTCACCGACAAGAAGGGCAAGCCCGTGAAGAAGGAAGTGTTCTATGAGCGTCTGCGCGACCACATCCACACGGTGGTGAACCGTTACAAGGATGTTGTCTATGCCTGGGACGTGGTGAATGAGGCTATGGCCGACGACGGCCGCCCGTTCGAGTTTGTCGATGGCAAGATGGTCAAGGCCAGCCCCTATCGTCAGAGCCGTCACTTCAAGCTCTGTGGAGACGAGTTCATCGCCAAGGCCTTTGAGTTCGCCCGTGAGGCAGATCCCACAGGTGTGTTGATCTACAACGACTACAGCTGCGTGGACAATGGCAAGCGCGAGCGTATCTACGAGATGGTGAAGAAGATGAAGGAAGCCGGTGTGCCCATCGACGGTATCGGCATGCAGGGTCACTACAACATCTACTTCCCCGATGAGGAGCAGCTCGAGAAGGCCATCAACCGCTTCAAAGAGATTGTCAACATCATCCACATCACCGAGCTCGACCTCCGTACCAACACCGAAAGCGGCGGTCAGCTGATGTTCGCCCGTGGCGAGGCCAAGCCCCAGGCTCCCTATATCGGCACCCTGCAGGAAGACCAGTACGCCCGTCTGTTCAAGATCTTCCGCAAGCACGCCGACGTCATCAAGAACGTCACCTTCTGGAACCTCAGCGACAAGGACTCCTGGCTGGGTGTGAACAACCATCCGCTGCCCTTCGACGAGAATTTCAAGGCCAAGCGCTCGCTGCAGATCATCCGCGACTTCGACGCCGCGGCCGACAAGCGCGTGCCGAAGGATGACTGGGTACCCAACCCCATGAACCAGCCCGGACAGGAATATCCGCAGGTGAACTCTGAAGGCTTTGC
>JAEEGH010012628.1_pt1 | contig 18877 bp, 16 predicted proteins | sample 9134181 | NCBI WGS metagenome assembly JAEEGH01 (sample SAMN16246544, study PRJNA631951) | gut metagenome | biome: gut microbiome; feature: rumen; material: DP-attached | host: Bos | place: Iran: Karaj | collected 2018-10 | reverse complement strand
CGTCTAATTTCATAATGCTTTAAGTTTAAGTGAATATAATTTTTGAATTATTTAATTTTCTAATTTTATAATTTTTGAATTTTCCTCATCTTACCGTCATGTGGAAACAGCCCTGCTTGACCTCGTACTTGATGTAGCAGCGATCTTGTTCGCGCAGGTCGCGCAGAACCTCGGAGAGCACCCACTTCAAAGTGTCGTTGCGCACCTCACGGCGACGGGGGCCGTCGGGGTTCTCGACCGTCTTGTAGCGGTTGTAGCAGATGTCGAAGGTGGTGCCGTAGAGATGGCAGGAGTTCTCCGTGGCATTGCCGTTGCGCCGACGGAGCTTCGCCACGTCCTCCTGGGAACGGAGCACGCTGGTGACGATGATCTTATGGAGGGGCACGCCCTTGACGTAGAGACTGTCGAAGAAAGCCTGTCCAATGTCCTGTAGCAGGACGGCGGCCCGGGGCACGAGATAGGGGATGCTCGAATAGAGCGGATCGACGTGGTAATAGGGGTTCGCCCCGACGTAGACGAGTTCACGCTTGCGCGACTCGGCATCCTCGCGGTTCGCCACGGGTGTGACTCCCCAGCGGTTGGCTGCCGTCAGTTGGAGGCCGTTAGTGTCGGGAAAGGCCACAGCGTAGTTGGGCACGGAACGAATCTTATGATATTTACGATTTACGGATTGACGATCTGCGATTTTGGGCTGCGCCAAAGTGTTCTCACTCCTCACGCCGGCCTCCACAGTCCTCGCCGCAGCGACCTGGGGGAAGGTCCACCGGATGCACGCAAGGAGCAAAACGACTGTTACAAATCCTAATAAATATGTCTTTTTTGTTAATCTCATAAAGAAAATTCTCATTTCGGGCACAAAGTTACAAACTTTTTTGTAATTTTGCAACCAAATTATAATTTTGTTTTAAGATTGACCGAGAAACATATCGTATTAGAGGATATAGACCCCGTAACATTCTACGGAGTTGGTAACGTACATCTGCAGATGTTGCGCTCTCTGTATCCGAAGTTGCGGGTAGTGGCCCGCGATAATGTCATACGTGTGCTGGGCGACGAGGAGCAGATGGCCGCCTTCGAAGAGACGGCCGAGAAAATCCGCCAGCACGTGCTGCAGTTCAACGCCCTGAAGGACGAGGACATCCTCGACATCGTGAAGGGAAAGCAGCGCAACGAGATGCCCGACGACGTGGTGTGCTACTCGATGTCGGGACGTGCCATCAAGGCGCGCACGAAAAACCAGCAGCGGCTGATCGAGGCGTATAAGGAGAACGACATGGTGTTTGCCGTCGGTCCTGCGGGCACGGGTAAGACCTACCTCTCGATAGCCCTCGCCGTGAAGGCGCTGAAAGAGAAGTCGGCGAAGAAGATCATCCTCTCCCGCCCTGCCGTGGAGGCCGGCGAGAAGCTGGGGTTCCTGCCGGGCGACATGAAGGACAAGATCGATCCTTACCTGCAGCCGCTCTACGACGCGCTGGAGGACATGCTGCCGCAGGTGAAGCTGCAGGACATGATGGAGAAGCACGTGATACAGATAGCGCCGCTGGCCTTCATGCGCGGACGGACGCTGTCTGACGCGGTGGTGATCCTCGACGAGGCACAGAACACGACGCCCGCCCAGATTCGCATGTTCCTGACACGCATGGGATGGAACACGAAGATGATCATCACGGGCGACATGACCCAGATCGACCTGCCCGCGAAGGCGAAGAGCGGACTCATCGAGGCCCTACATATATTAAATAAGGTGGAGGGCATCGGCATCGTGAATCTCGACCGCTCGGACATCGTGCGACACAAACTCGTCACAAAGATTGTCAATGCCTACGAGGAGTACGATAAGGAAGTTAAAGAAGTTAAGGAAGTTAAAGACATATGAACAAAGCATTAACAAGAACAGACTTCAATTTTGAAGGACAAAAGAGTGTTTATCACGGTAAGGTCCGTGACGTGTACAACATCAACGACAAGCTGATGGTGATGGTGGCCACCGACCGCATCTCGGCGTTCGACGTCGTGCTGCCGAAGGGCATACCCTTCAAAGGTCAGGTGCTGAACCAGATTGCCGCAAAGTTCCTCGATGCCACGACGGACATTTGCCCGAACTGGAAGCTGGCCACGCCCGACCCGATGGTGACCGTCGGTCTGAAGTGTGAGGGTTTCCGCGTTGAAATGATCATCCGCTCAATCCTCACGGGATCAGCCTGGAGGGAGTACAAGAACGGCTGTCGTGAGTTGTGCGGCGTGAAGCTGCCTGACGGCATGAAGGAGAACGAGCGCTTCCCCCAGCCCATCATCACGCCGACGACCAAGGCCGACGAGGGCCACGACATGAACATCTCGAAGGAAGAGATTATCGCCCAGGGACTGGTGTCGGCAGAGGACTATGCCCTGATGGAGGACTACACGCGCAAGATCTTTCAGCGCGGACAAGAGATCGCCGCCAAGCGCGGACTGATCCTCGTGGACACGAAGTATGAGTTCGGCAAGCGCGACGGCAAGGTGTATCTCATCGACGAGATCCACACGCCCGACTCCAGCCGCTATTTCTATGCCGAGGGCTACGAGGAGAAGCTGGCCAAAGGTGAGCCTCAGCGGCAGCTCTCGAAGGAGTTCGTGCGCCAGTGGCTCATTGAGCACAACTTCATGAACGAGCCCGGTCAGGTGATGCCAGAGATCACGGACGAATACGCTGAGAGTGTCAGCGAACGCTATATCGAACTCTACGAGCATATCGTGGGTGAGCGCTTCGAGCGTGAAACCAGCGATGACGATATCGCCACACGTATCGAGAAGAACGTCAGCTCGTGGCTGAAAGCGTTTGAGAAAAGGTGATTTTGTTTATAGTTTACAGTTTATAGTTTATAGCTGATTACACTGGAGGATGTATAGGCAGGAGGTGATCAAGCCCTATGGTGAGGGCGAGAAGGCGAAGCAGGTGGAGGAGATGTTCGACAACATCGCGCCGTCCTACGACAAGCTGAACCACCGTCTGTCGTGGAACATCGACAAGGGCTGGCGACGGAAGGCCATCCGACAGCTGGCACCCTTCAAGCCACAGACACTGCTCGACATCGCCACGGGAACCGGCGACTTCGCCATCTTGGCCGCAGAGATGCTACACCCGCAGAAACTTGTGGGAGCTGATATCAGCGAGGGGATGATGGAGATAGGCCGGAAGAAAGTGCGGGAGAAGGGACTGCAGGACATCATCTCCTTCGACAAGGAGGACTGTCTGCACCTGAGTTATCAGGACGAGACCTTCGACGCCGTCACTGCCGCCTTCGGCATCCGCAACTTCGCCGACCTCGACAGCGGCCTGCGTGAGATGCAGCGCGTGCTGAGAAAAGGCGGACACCTGAGCATCGTCGAACTGACCTCACCCGTCAGTTTCCCGATGAAACAGCTCTTCCATGTGTACAGCCACACGGTGCTGCCTGTCTACGGACGGCTCATCTCGAAGGACACCAGCGCCTACAGCTATCTGACGAAGACCATCGAGGCCTTCCCGCAGGGGGAGCAGATGGTGGAGATCCTTCACAAGGCCGGATTCAGCGAGGCCAGCTTCAAGCGCCTCACCTTCGGCATCTGTACAATGTATTTCGCGAGGAAATAAACATAGTAAATCACTAAATCGTAAATCAGAAGATGGACAGGTATGGTTTAATCGGTTACCCTTTGGGGCACTCATTCTCCATCAGCTACTTCAACCAGAAGTTTGCTGACGAGAAGATCAATGCCAAGTATGAGAACTATGAAATCTCAGACATCGATCAGTTGCCAGAGATTCTTGACAAGTTTCCAGACCTGCGCGGGCTGAACGTTACCATCCCCTACAAGGAAAAGGTGATCCCGTTTCTCGACTCCCTCTCGCCTGAGGCCAGGGCCATCGGAGCCGTGAACGTCATCCGCGTCAAGCACGAGGGGAACAACACCATCCTGAAGGGATATAACAGCGACGTGATCGGCTTCACGCAGAGCATCGAACCCATGCTCGACAAGAAATGGCACAAGAAAGCGCTCATCCTGGGAACGGGCGGCGCATCGAAGGCCATCAACTACGGGCTGAAGTCGTTGGGCATCGAAACCGTCTTCGTCAGCCGTTACGAGCGGCCCGACACCATCCAATACGACAAGATCACGCCGGAGGTGGTGAAGGAGTACAACGTCATCGTGAACTGTACGCCCTTAGGTATGTATCCCCATACGGAAGAGTGTCCGCAGCTGCCTTATGAGGCGATGGACAAACATACTATCCTCTACGACCTGATCTACAATCCCGACCAGACGCTCTTTATGCGAAAGGGTGCTGAGCATGGTGCCGATGTGAAGAACGGCCTCGAAATGCTTTTGTTGCAGGCCTTCGCAAGTTGGGAATTCTGGCACGGGAAAGATAAATAGTTTATTGTTTATAGTTGAGAGTTTATAGTTTATAGATGATATGACTGATAATCGATATATGTTAAGGGGCGTCTCGGCAGCCAAGGAAGACGTGCACAACGCCATCAAGAACATCGACAAGGGCATCTTCCCGCAGGCTTTCTGCAAGATCATCCCTGACATACTGGGCGGCGACCCGGAATATTGTAACATCATGCACGCAGACGGTGCCGGCACGAAGTCGAGCCTCGCCTATATGTACTGGAAGGAGACGGGCGACCTCTCGGTATGGAAGGGCATCGCCCAGGATGCCATCGTGATGAATACCGACGACTTGCTCTGTGTGGGTGCTGTGGATAACATTCTTGTTTCGAGCACCATCGGACGAAATAAGATGCTCGTGCCTGGAGAGGTGATCTCTGCCATCATCAACGGTACGGACGAACTGCTGGCAGAATTGCGCGAGATGGGCATCGGCATTTATCCCACAGGTGGTGAGACGGCTGACGTGGGCGACCTCGTGAGGACGATCATCGTCGACTCGACGGTGACTTGCCGTATGAAGCGTTCTGACGTCATCGACAATGCGAATATCTGTCCGGGCGATGTCATCGTGGGCCTTTCTTCTACTGGTCAGGCCACGTATGAGAAGCGTTATAACGGCGGTATGGGCTCGAATGGCCTTACCTCCGCCCGTCATGATGTCTTCGCCAAGTATCTGGCAGAGAAATATCCAGAGAGCTATGATCATGCCGTACCCAATGAGCTGGTGTATAGTGGTCAATACAAACTGACGGATACAGTCGAGGGATCGCCTGTGGATGCAGGACAGCTGGTGCTCTCCCCCACCCGCACCTATGCCCCGGTGATCAAGAGGCTGCTCGACGAGCTGCGGCCTGAGATCCACGGTATGGTGCATTGCACAGGTGGTGCTCAGACCAAGGTGCTACATTTCGTCAGCGACAATTGTCGTGTCATTAAAGACAATATGTTCCCCGTTCCGCCGCTGTTCAAGGCCATCCACGAGTGTTCGGGCACAGACTGGAAGGAGATGTACCAGGTATTCAACATGGGCCATCGTATGGAGATCTACGTACGTCCGGAAATCGCCGATCAGGTGATTGCCCTTTCGAAGAGTTTCAACATCGATGCCCAGGTGATCGGCCATATCGAAGAAGGTAAGAAGAGCCTCACGATAAAAAGCGAATTCGGCACTTTCGATTATTAATTGTTTATGGAGAATAACAGCATATTACAGAAATTAGACGGTTTGGAGGCGCGATTTGAGGAGGTGTCGACATTGATCACCGACCCGGACGTGATAGCCGATCAGAACCGTTTTGTGAAACTGACCAAGGAATACAAGGATCTGGGCGACATCATGGACGCCCGCAAACGGTATATTGCCTGTCTGAACGGCATCAAGGAGGCCAAAGATATCCTTGCCAACGAGGACGATCCGGAGATGAAGGAGATGGCCCGCGAGGAACTGGCCGCCAACGAGGCCCTGCAGCCTAAGCTGGAAGAGGAAATCAAGATTGCCCTCATTCCGAAGGACCCAGAGGATGCCAAAAACGTGCAGATGGAGATCCGTGCAGGTACGGGTGGCGACGAGGCCTGCCTCTTTGCCGGAGACCTGTTTAAGATGTATAAGAGCTACTGCGACTCGAAAGGTTGGCAGCTGTCAATCACCAGTGTCTCTGAAGGAGCCGTCGGTGGCTATAAGGAAATCGACTTTGCCGTCTCGGGGGCAGATGTCTATGGTACGCTGAAATATGAATCGGGCGTGCATCGTGTGCAGCGCGTGCCTGCTACAGAGACACAGGGACGTATGCATACCTCGGCGGCGACGGTGGCCGTGCTGCCTGAGGCCGATAAGTTCGAGGTACATGTGAACGAGGGAGAGATCAAATGGGATACCTTCCGCAGTTCAGGTGCCGGTGGTCAGAACGTGAATAAGGTGGAGTCTGGTGTCCGTCTGCGTTATATGTGGAAGAACCCCAATACGGGTGAGACGGAAGAGATCCTCATCGAGTGTACAGAGACGAGAGACCAGCCCAAGAACAAGGAGCGTGCCCTCTCGCGCCTGTATACCTTTATCTATGATAAGGAGCATCAGAAGTATATGGACGATATCGCCAGCCGTCGTAAGAGTCTCGTCTCTACAGGTGACCGTTCGGCGAAGATCCGTACCTATAACTTCCCCCAGGGACGTGTGACGGATCATCGCATCGGCTATACCACCCACGACCTTCAGGGCTTCCTCGCCGGTGACATCCAGGCGATGATCGATGCCTTGACAGTGGCTGAGAATGCAGAGAGAATGAAAGAATCGGAATTATAGTTTACGGTTTACAGTTTACGGTTTACAGATGATTACATTAGAGGCAGGGAAAGGATTAATGACCGGCATTGCGAATGGCTTGCCAGGTAATCAACTGTAAACTGTAAACCGTAAACTGTAAACAAAAAAAATAAAATTATGACCAGAGAAGAATTAATACAGCAGATCCGCGAAAAGCAGAGTTTCCTCTGCGTAGGACTCGATACAGATATCAACAAGATACCCCAGTGTATCATCGACGAGGCCAAGGAAAAAGACGGCGAAGACTATCTCTTCCGGGCGCTTTGTGAGTTTAATGCCCTCATTATTGATGCGACAGCCCCCTACTGCGTAGCCTATAAGCCCAACCTTGCTTTCTATGAGGCATACGGTGTGGACGGCATCCTCGCCTTTGAAGCCACAGTTGACTACCTGAAGGAGGAATATCCCGACCACTTCATCATTGCTGACGCCAAGCGCGGGGATATCGGCAACACGTCGAAGATGTACGCCAAGACGTTCTTTGAGCAGTATGACGTCGATGCCCTCACCGTCGCCCCCTATATGGGCGAAGACTCCGTCACGCCGTTCTTGGGTTATGACGGCAAGTGGGTCATCCTGCTTGCTCTCACCAGCAATAAGGGCTCATACGATTTCCAGCTGACAGAGGATGCCCAGGGCGAGCGCCTTTTTGAGAAAGTACTGAAGATCTCCCAGCAATGGGGTAACGACGAGAATATGATGTATGTGGTCGGTGCCACACAGGGCAAGATGTTTGAGGATATCCGTAAGGTGTCTCCCAACCACTTCCTGCTCGTGCCTGGCGTAGGTGCCCAGGGTGGCAGTCTGGAGGAGGTATGCAAATACGGCATGACCAAGGACTGCGGACTACTCGTAAACTCCTCTCGTGGCATCATCTATGCCTCCAACGGCGAGGACTTCGCCGAGGTAGCTGCACAGAAAGCCCAGGAACTACAACAGCAGATGGCTGAGGAACTGAAAAAGGTGGGATTGTAAGTCCTGCCTTCTTTGATTATATGATAGAAGCAAAAATCATCAATGATCCGGTTTTCGGATTCATCAAGATACCACGCGGACTGCTTTACGGTATTGTGGAGCATCCGTTGTTCCAACGTCTGAACCGCATCAACCAGTTAGGATTGGCCTCTGTGGTCTACCCTGGTGCCAGACATACCCGTTTCCAGCACTCGCTGGGGGCGTTCCACCTGATGAGTGAGGCCATCATCTCCCTTCAGCAGAAAGGCATCTTTATCTTTGATGCAGAGGCAGAAGCCGTACAGGCTGCCATCCTCATGCACGACATCGGGCACGGCCCGTTTTCGCACGTACTGGAAGACTCACTTATTCACGGCATCTCGCATGAGGATATTTCGTTGATGATGATGGAGGAGATGAACAACTACTTCAACGGGGAACTGAACCTGGCCATCTCGATATTCAAGGGCGACTATCCCAAGAACTTCCTCCACCAACTTATCTCTTCGCAACTGGATATGGACCGCCTGGACTATCTGCGCAGGGACTCCTTCTACACAGGTGTGACGGAAGGCAACATCGGCTCGGCCCGAATCATCAAGATGCTGAATGTGGTGAACGACTCGCTGGTGGTAGACCAGAAGGGAATCTACTCGTTGGAGAACTACCTCACCACCCGTCGACTGATGTATTGGCAAGTGTATCTGCATCGTACCTGTGTGGCGTATGAGAAGGTGCTGGTGAACATGCTCATCCGTGCCAAAGACCTTATCCATCAGGGGAAAGATGTATTCGCCACCCCTGCCCTGCACTATTTCCTCAGCAACGATATAGACAGAGACTGGTTCATCAGCCATCCGGAGGCCTTGAGGAACTATGAGGAGCTCGACGACTCAGACATCTGGAGTGCGATGAAGGTGTGGAAGCATCACGACGACAAGATTCTCTCCACGCTGGCTACGGACATGCTCGACCGCAGGATCTTCAAGGTGGAGGTGCACGAGGAGCCCATCGAGGAGGTACGCATCAGGCAGATACAAGAAAACATAGCCAAGCAGCTGGGCATCGACGTAAAGGATACCCACTATCTGATGAACCTGTCGACGATATCCAAGGATATGTATAACGTGGAAGATGATAGCATCGCAATTCTTTACAAAAATGGAGAAATCAAGGACATTTCTGAGGCTTCCGAATTGCTAAATGTTCAATTACTTTCTAAAAAAATAAGAAAATATTACCTTTGTTATCAACGTTTCGAATAATTTTTGCTATCTTTGCAAAATAAATAAAACCCTGAATATGGAATTTACAGCCAAGCAGATTGCAGAATTTGTAGGTGGCCGCGTAGAAGGAGACGAGAATGCCACCGTCAACACGTTTGCGAAAATCGAAGAAGGAACGCCTGGTGCGCTCTCTTTCCTCTCGAACCCTAAATATACCCATTATCTCTATGAGACGAAATCGAGCGTCGTGTTGATCAACGAAGACGTCGAACTGGAGAAGCCCGTGGATGCAGCTCTCGTGCGCGTGAAGAATGCCTATGAGAGTGTTGCCCGCTTGTTGCAGCTCTACGAATCGATGAAGCCAGCCAAGAAAGGTATCGATGCCCAGGCCAGCATCTCTCCCAGCGCGAAGATCGGCCAGGATGTCTTCATCGGCGCCTTTGCCGTCGTCGGCGACGGAGCCGTCATCGGTGATGGCACGCAGATCTATCCCCACACCGTCATCGGCGACGGGGTGACAATCGGTGCGAAATGTGTACTCTATCCGAACGTGACAGTATATCAGGGATGCAAATTAGGAAATAACGTGACAATCCACGCTGGCAGCGTCATCGGTGCCGACGGCTTTGGCTTCGCCCCTAACACGGAGGGATATATGAAGATTCCACAGATCGGCATCGTAATCATCGAAGATGATGTGGAGATCGGCGCCAACACGTGTGTAGACCGTTCGACGATGGGGCAGACCGTCATCCGCAAGGGCGTGAAACTTGACAATCTGATCCAGGTGGCCCACAACTGTGAGATCGGCGAGAACACCGTGATGTCTGCTCAGGTAGGACTCGCAGGTTCGACGAAGATCGGCAGCTGGTGTATGGTGGGCGGACAGGCAGGCTTTGCCGGACATATCCAGGTAGCCGACAAGACCTTCGTGGGTGCCCAATGCGGTGTGATCAGTAATACAAAGGGTGACGGTCAGCAGTTGATCGGCTCTCCCGCTATGGACACAAAGGTGTTCTTCAAGGCCAAGGCCCTCTATGCCAAGCTGCCTGACATGTATCGCCAGATAGCCCAGTTGCAGCGTGAGATAGAGGAACTGAAAAATAGTAAATCGTAAATCCGTAAATCGTAAATAATCAGAGGAAGCAAAAAACACTCAAAGGCAGTTTCTCCCTTTTCGGAAAAGGACTGCATACAGGATTGAACCTGACGGTGACATTCAACCCGGCGCCTGAGAACACAGGCTATAAAATCCAGCGTATCGACCTGGCAGGCGAACCCATTATCGACGCCATTGCAGAGAATGTGGTCGACACACAGCGTGGTACGGTCTTGGGAAAGGGCGATGCAAAAGTCTCTACCGTAGAGCATGGTCTCTCGGCCCTCTATGCTATGGGTATCGACAACTGTATGATTCAGGTTAACGGTCCGGAGTTCCCCATCCTCGACGGCTCAGCCATCAAGTATGTGGAGAAAATCAAGGAGATCGGTATGGATGAGCAGAACGCCCCCAAGGACTTTTATGTCATCCGTAAGAAGATCGAGGTGAAGGACGAGAACACAGGTTCGTGCATCACGATCCTGCCTGATGAGGACTTCTCGATCACAGCCATGTGTTCCTTTGAGTCGAAGTTCATCAGTTCGCAGTTTGCCACCCTCGACAATCCCTATGCCTACGATACAGAGATTGCCTCAGCCCGTACGTTCGTCTTCGTCCGCGACATCGAACCCCTGCTGCAGGCTAATCTCATCAAGGGTGGAGACCTCGACAATGCCATCGTCATCTACGAGCGTCAGACCACTCAGGAGCGCCTCGACATGCTGGCCGATATGCTGCACGTAGAGCATCGCGATGCCACAGACCTGGGTTATATCCAGCACAAGCCCCTGCAATGGGACAACGAATGTACGCGCCACAAGCTGCTTGACATCATCGGCGATATGGCCCTCATAGGCAAACCCATTAAGGGTCGTATCATCGCCACCCGTCCTGGACATACCATCAACAACAAGTTTGCCCGTCTGATGCGCAAGGAGATCCGCAAGCACGAGGTGCAGGCCCCCTTCTACGACCCCAATGAGGAGCCAGTGATGGACGTGAACCGAATCCGTGAACTGCTCCCCCACCGCTATCCGATGCAGTTGGTTGACAAGGTGATATCTTTGGGTGCCAACACCATCGTCGGCATCAAGAACATCACCGCCAATGAGCCTTTCTTCCAGGGACACTTCCCACAGGAACCCGTGATGCCTGGCGTATTGCAGATTGAGGCGATGGCACAATGTGGTGGTCTGCTGGTGCTGAACACGCTCGATGACCCCAGCAAGTGGAGCACATACTTCATGAAGATCGATGACGTGAAGTTCCGTCAGAAGGTGGTGCCTGGAGACACACTTATCTTCAAGGTTGACCTGCTGGCACCCGTCCGTCACGGCATCTCTTCTATGAAGGGTTATATCTTCGTGGGCGACCATGTAGTGGCCGAAGCCACATTCACCGCACAAATCGTAAAGAACAAATAATATGGCAAATCAGATACATCCATTGGCAGTCGTTGACCCAGAAGCCAAAATTGGCGACGGCAACATCATCGGTCCTTTCTGTGTGATAGACAAGAATGTCGTCATCGGCGACAACAATAAGTTCCTTAACAACGTGACCATCCATTATGGTGCCCGTATCGGCAACGGCAACGAGATCTTCCCAGGAGCCTCCATCTCCACGAAGCCTCAGGACTTGAAGTTCAAGGGCGAGGATACGACGTGCGAGATCGGCGATAACAACAGCATCCGAGAGAACGTGACCATCAGTCGCGGTACGGCCTCAAAGGGCAAGACCGTCATTGGCAATGGCAATCTGCTGATGGAGAATATGCACGTGGCCCACGACTGTGTGATCGGCAACGGCTGCATCATCGGCAACTCGACGAAGTTTGCCGGTGAGGTAGAGGTCGATGACTATGCCATCATCTCCGCTACCTGTCTGTTCCACCAATTCTGTAAGGTAGGCAGCTACATCATGTTCCAAGGCGGCTCACGCACAAGTCAGGATATTCCGCCCTACGTCATCGCAGGCAAGGAGCCTGTGCGCTATGCTGGTGTGAACCTCGTAGGCTTGCGTCGCAGAGGCTTCCCCCGTGAGACCATCGAAGCCATCCACGAGGCCTATCGCATCATCTACTCCCAGGGCGTCCTGAAAGACGGTGTGGCGATGGCCCGCGAACAGTTCCCCGACTCGAAGGAAGTGGAATATATCTGCTCGTTTATCGAGAACTCCAAGCGTGGCGTCATCAGATAGTTTACGGTTTGCAGTAGTTTACGGTTTACAGTAGTTTACGGTTTACGGATAAAACGCTCATCGTAATAACAGGACCCACCGCCGTCGGGAAGACTGCCGTCAGTCTGGACATTGCCAAGCATTTTGGCATCCCCGTCATCAATGCAGACTCGCGACAGATATTCAAGGAACTGCGCATCGGCACAGCCCGTCCCACGGAGGCAGAGATGGAAGAAGTGAAGCACTACTTTGTCGGCACACTGGGCATCGAGGACTATTACAGCGCATCGCTCTATGAGCAACAGGTGCTGGAGCTGTTGGATAAGGAGTTTCAATCTCACGACTACGCCCTGCTATCAGGCGGCAGCATGATGTATATTGACGCAGTATGCGACGGCATTGACGACATCCCCACCATCGACGACCAGACCCGTGAGACCATGAAGAGGCGACTGAAGGAAGAAGGCCTTGAGGCACTCGTTGAGGAGTTGAGAAGGCTCGACCCAGACTACTACGAGATCGTCGATCGTCAGAATCCCCGCCGTGTGGTGCACGCCCTCGAAATCTGCGTGATGACAGGAAAGACGTACACTTCGTTTAGGAAAAAGGAGTCAGGAGTCAGGAGTCAGGAGAGCAGTAGAAATGTGAGGCCATTCCGTATTATAAAAATCGGTCTCGACCGTCCACGAGAAGAGCTTTACAATCGCATCAACGCCCGCGTGGATCAGATGATGAGCGACGGCCTGCTCGACGAAGTGAAGGCACTCTATCCGAAGAAGGAGCTGAACGCGCTGAACACCGTCGGCTATAAAGAACTCTTCGACTATCTCGACGGACGCTGGCCACTGGAAGAGGCTGTGGAACGCATCAAGGGCAACACCCGCCGCTATGCCCGCAAGCAGCTCACTTGGTATAAGAAAGACGAACATATCAGATGGTTTCATCCAGACGACAAACAATCATTAATGAACTACATATTAAAAGACTATGAGTAACGAATCATCAAACATCATAAGCCGCACCTTTCAGTGGTGCAAGCAGAAGCTGGCAGCAGCCTGGCAATGGTACAAGCATCTCTACAAGGGTCGCCCATGGTATATTAAGATACTGTCATTTGTCATATCTGTCATCCTCGCCTTCTTTCTCTACCTTGGAGCCGTAGACATCAACTTCCTGTGGCTCTTCGGCAAGTCGCCCTCGATGTCGACCATCAAGAACAAGCGCCCTGCGGAGGCCTCAATCATCTACAGTGCCGACGGCAAGCAGATCGGCAAGTTCTTCAGCGAGAACCGTACGCCCGTAACCTACGAGGAGGTGAATCCCGTATTCTGGCAGGCACTCATCTCTACTGAGGACGAACATTTCTATCATCACCACGGCATCGACTATACCGCCTTCGTAGCCGTCGCCAAGGACTATATCCTCCATCGCGACGCCCGTGGTGCCTCGACCATCACCCAGCAGCTGGCCAAGAACCTCTTCCGCACACGCTCTGAATACTCTACAGGCCTCTTGGGAAACATTCCCGGACTGAAGATGCTCATCATGAAGAGCAAGGAATGGATCACCGCCTACAAACTCGAGTACTTCTTCACCAAGGAAGAGATCCTGACGCAGTATGCCAACACCGTCGACTTCGGCTCCAACGCCTTTGGCATCAAGACCGCCTGCAAGACCTACTTCGGCTGTTCGCCCAAAGACTTGAAGCCTGAGAACGCCGCCATCCTCGTAGGCATGCTCAAGGCCACCACCTACTACAATCCCCTCATCAATCCCGACAACGCCATCAAGCGTCGCAACATCGTGCTCGACCTCACACAGCAGCACGGACACCTGTCGAAGGAAGTCTGTGACTCACTGAAGCAGTTGGAAATCAAACTCGACTACAGCGTGGAGAGTGCCTACGATGGCGATGCCAACTACTTCCGCGAGGCCGTCTCAGACTATCTGAAGGATTGGTGCAAGGAGTTCTACGACAACCGCAACGCCCTCTATACCGAAGGCTTGAAGATCTACACCACCCTCGACTCACGCATGCAGCAGTATGCCGAGGAGGCTGCCTACAAGCAGATGAAGGAGGTGCAGAAGACCTTCAACCAGCACTGGGGCTCCACCAATCCCTGGCAGGATGAGCGCCACATAGAGATCAAGAACTTCATCGAGGACATCGCCAAGCGGCAGCCCGTCTACAAATACCTCTCAAAGAAATACGACGGCAACGAGGACTCCATCAACTACTACCTGAACCTGCCCCACCCCGTCAAGGTGTTCGACTACGAACAGGGCCAGGTCGTGAAGGAACTCTCCACGATGGACTCCATCCGTTACATGGTGCGCTTCATGCACTGCGGCTTCGTGGCGATGGAACCCCAGACGGGCCACGTGAAAGCCTGGGTGGGCGACATTGATTTCCGCTCATGGAAATACGACAAGGTGACTGCCATGCGCCAGCCTGGTTCCACCTTCAAGCTCTTTGTCTATACGGAGGCGATGAATCAGGGCATTTCTCCCTGCGACACCCGTAAGGACGAATACTTCGCCATGAAGGTGATGGATCACGGCAAGGAGGTCACTTGGGCTCCCACTAATGCCGACGGACACTTCTCTGGAGCCAACATCACCCTGAAGCAGGCCTTCGCGATGAGTATCAACTCCGTAGCCGTCCGTCTGGGGCAGGAATGCGGCATTGAGAACATCGTGAACACCGCCCACAACATGGGCATCAAGTCGAAACTCGACCCCACGCCCTCGCTCACCCTCGGCTCCAGCGACGTGAACCTTCTGGAGATGGTGAACGCCTACTGTACGCCTGTGAACGACGGCAAGCACTTAGACCCCGTGCTCGTAGCAAGGATTGAAGACCGCGACGGCAACGTGATCTACCAGGCTCCGACAGAGGCCAAGCAGGTCATCCCCTATCGTTCTGCCTTCCTCGTGCAGCAGTTGTTGAAGGGCGGCATGAGCGGCACCAGTTCACGACTGATGGGCTTCGTGGGCTACGACAAAGCTGCTGATACCGACTTCGGCGGCAAGACGGGAACATCGAATAATCACTCCGATGCATGGTTCATCGGCACAACGCCCAAATTAGTGGTTGGTGCCTGGGTGGGTGGCGAATACCGCAGCATCCATTTCCGCACAGGTATGCTTGGACAAGGCAACCGCACGGCACTGCCCATCTGCGGCTACTTCCTCGGCTCCGTGCTCAACGACCCAGCCTTCAAGCAGTATCGCGCCAAGTTCAGCGACCCGCACCACGACACGACACTCTATTCGACAGAGTACGACTGCGGTGGCTATTTCAGTGCGCCTGCCGACTCAGACTCCATCAGCATCGACTCACTCGACGTCGATGAGATCGATGAATACACCGCCGTCGACGAATGGGGCAATCCCGTGCCGCCACCACACGACGATGAAGACAGCGAAGCACAGCCGGAACCCACAGAGACAGAGAATACAGAGGCCATCAAGGAGGATTAAATGACACTGTCATTTGTCATAATTGTCATACATGGAACAGTTAGACCTTGAAAACAAGGAATGGCAAGACGCCCTGCAGATTGTGAACTACACCCGTCGCTCGCTTTTCCTCACGGGAAAGGCTGGCACGGGCAAGAGCACATTTCTCCGCTACGTCTCGAAGCACACGAAGAAGAAGCACGTGATCCTCGCCCCTACGGGCATCGCGGCCATCAATGCCGGAGGCTCCACGCTGCACAGTTTCTTCCGTCTGCCCTTCCATCCCCTGCTGCCCAACGATTCGCGCTACGACCGACGGCACATCAAGGAAACACTGAAATACACAGGCGCCCAGCGCAAGCTGATACGTGAGGTGGAACTCATCATCATCGACGAGATATCTATGGTACGCGCGGACATCATCGACTTCATCGACAAGGTGCTGCGCATCTACACCCGCAACCCTGAGCCTTTCGGAGGCAAACAGCTGTTGCTCGTAGGTGACATCTTCCAGCTCGAGCCCGTACTGAAAGACGATGAGCGCCAGCTGCTGCAGCCCTTCTATCCATCGCCCTATTTCTTCAACGCGAAAGTGTGGCAGCAGATGCCCGTCGTCTCCATCGAGCTCCGCAAGGTATATCGCCAGTCCGATCCTTCCTTCATCGCCATCCTCGACCGCATCCGCACCAACACCGCCACTACAGCCGACCTCCAAGCGCTTAACTCGAGGGTTTCGAGATCTTCCCTCCAAGGTAATCCCACTCCTCCCTCCACACTCCTCCCTCCACGAGATTCCCTAACCATCACTCTCGCCACTCGCCGCGACACCGTCGATTACATCAACGAGCAGCACCTCTCAGCCCTCGAAGGCTCGCCCTCCATCTTCTTTGGCGCTATCAAGGGTGACTTCCCTGAGACCTCGCTCCCCACGCCGATGGAACTCCAATTGAAACCTGGTGCCCAAGTCATCTTCATCAAGAACGACAAGGAGAAACGCTGGGTGAACGGCACCCTTGGCACCATCGACTACATCGACGAGGAAGAAGGCGTAATCGGCATCATCAACGAACAGGCGCAAGAGTTCGATGTCGAGCGCGAGGTCTGGGAAAACATGCGCTACACCTTCAACGAAAAGGAGCAGAAGATCGAAGAAGAACTCTTAGGCACCTACACGCAATTCCCCATCCGTCTGGCGTGGGCCATCACCGTCCACAAGAGCCAGGGACTCACGTTCTCTCAAGTCGCCATCGATTTCGGTGGAGGCGGTGCCTTTGCAGGCGGACAGACCTACGTAGCCCTATCCCGCTGCACCTCTCTCGAAGGCATCACCCTCAAGGAGCCCATCCGTCAGAGTGACGTTTTCGTGCGTGCCGAAGTGGTGCAGTTTGCCAGCCGTTACAACGATGCCTCGCTCATCGCTCAGGCGATGCAGGAGGGCAAGGCCGACCGCGAATATCACGATGCCGTGATGGCCTTCGACAGAGGCGACTTTGATGCCTTCCTCAACCATTTCTTCCTGGCCATCCACTCCCGCTACGACATCGAGAAGCCCCACGCACGCCGTCTTATCCGTCGCAAACTGGAGATCATCAACCGCCAGCGCAGAGCCATCTCAGACCTCCAGCAAAAGCACGCCTCAGAGCTCCAATCCCTGCAGTCCCAGCTCGACGCGCAGAACGAACTCTTAAAACGCCTCGCCGCCGAATATACCATCATGGGCCGCGAGTGCGAGCACGAGCACATGACCGACGCTGCCATCCGCAACTACGAGAAGGCCCTCGAGCTCTACCCCGATGCCGGTGACGCCCACCGCCGCCTCAAAAAACTCCAGAAGAAATAATCCCCGACGCCGTTAAGCATCGGGGATTATATTATCAAATTAAAGATACATTTTATTCAATCGGTGTCCACCAATTATCAGGAAGTGATTCACGCTCATCTTGCCAATCTACATATGTATTGACAGCAATGATCATAGGTGCTTCGCCTGTCTTTGGGAAAGGAATAGTCAAAATGACATTACCGTTAACATTACTCTTCACTTCGGCAGAGATATTGTTGATATTGGGTTTCCAACCAACAACATCAAACTCGGCCAACGTCTTTGAGAAATCAGGGCTCTGAGTATTATACATAGTCTCCACATCAAAGCCGCTACCGCTCTTGGTCCACGTAGTATTACCAATCTTTAAGGCGAAATCAAGCGTACCACCCATAGCACGGATAATAGCCTTCTGTTTGCCTGCGGCATCCTGCATCACATCGACCACGATATCGTTGAAGTCAAAGTCATCCTTAGAACCAAGGTCTTCAATGAAATAACGCTTTGCCAAAGGTGCGGGATTAGGAAGTGCCAGATAAATCAGGTCATCATAATCATTTTCGTCATCAAAGCTAAAACACCAATAGGTTCGACCACTTTTAACTGTCACAACTTTGTACTTTGCAATCCTTGAAGCCTTACCATTATAATTTAATGACCAATAAACATCCGAATTGGAAGCAGTCTGCATGCTCATCGTATTGATATAGAAGCCACTCTGGGCGGATGTTGTAGCGCCATTATTTTCCCACCACTTATCATTCTTAATTTGTACTGTATTGATGACTTCCGACGTATTATTATAATTAACAGCCAAATCGAAATACTTATTTTTCTTTGACTCATCACAACTCCACGCCGGGTACAAAGCTACCTGCACATAGGGATTGAAATCTGTAGCTGCAGTTGTGAGCAACTTTGAATGAACATCCGACTTGTCGTTTTTCAGAGACTTTTCAAATTGTTTTGGATCTTTAATTGATCCCGTGACAAAAGAAGAATAAGTAGCTCGAGTCGTAGCTCCGTTTGAGAAATTGGTAAAATCCCAAGACTGATTGGGATCAATCTTACCATACTTCGCCTCATAGTACGAGCGATACTCATCTTTCTCACTGGCCTCAATGCTGGCCTTGTTTGCTTCAAAAACATCACTCTTTGAGCAACTTACGAATGCGGCACTTGACATAAGCACCGACAATCCTAAAAACAATACACTTTTTTTCATAATGTCTAGTTTTTTAAAGATTTTAATGAATGATTAATTACGGCTTCAAATTTACCTAAAAATGATGATATATGAAAAAATTATGCCCATTATTTTAGTTAAAAAATCAAAATACTTGCGATTCGTCAACACATTGTGCCCAATTCTTGGAGGATTGGTGGAAAATGAC
>JAEEGH010012626.1_pt1 | contig 18882 bp, 12 predicted proteins | sample 9134181 | NCBI WGS metagenome assembly JAEEGH01 (sample SAMN16246544, study PRJNA631951) | gut metagenome | biome: gut microbiome; feature: rumen; material: DP-attached | host: Bos | place: Iran: Karaj | collected 2018-10 | reverse complement strand
ATTATTTCCAGTTCGAGGTCACTTTTGGGCCTGACACGAATTCGATGTTCGTCTGCGAACAATGAACTCAATCATCGACTGCCAAAACACGCATCAGGCAATTTCGGCAATCAAATTCGAGGCGGAAGGTGTTCGCGCCGTTGCGGATATACAGCGGCGTGGCCTTCTGTCCCGTTTCTTTGCTGCACATGCCGTTGGCGTAACGGATGCAGTGGTGGCAGGTCATGAGAGCGGATGGAATTTCATCAGGGTCTGTGATTGTTATAGAGGCGTTGCGTGCAACGTCGGTACGACAATTACGGTTATTCCTATGATTCTCAATCAATTCCTCTGTTAATTTCGCCACCAATTCGCGTTTCATCTCACCGATGACCGAGGCGGGAATAAGACGCGGTTCGTTGAATTTCAATTCCAAATTGACAGGATTGAACACCGTGTCGCCCCATTGCAAGGCCTTTTTTCGGATATTTTCGGTGGCCTTTTCGGGGTTGTTAGCAATGATTTTGTCGCATTGTGTGGTCGTCATTGCGAGCGAAGCGAGGCAATCCAGAGATTGGAATTCTTTGTCTGGATTGCTTCGTCGTTCCTCCTCGCAATGACGCGAAGCGGTCAATTCGTATCCATCTGCTGTTTCGGAAAGGGTCAAATCGATGTCCATCTTGCGGTTGCCCTTCGAGGCATCCACCTGTTTCTGCCATTCGATGTCGAGGTTGCGGTAGATTCTTGCGCCACGAAAGGCTCCGTGGGGTCGGTTTGTAGAGACGGTGTGCACACCGTCTCTACCCAAATTCACCACATCGGCCCGCAACCCAACTAATTCATTATCCTGATTCAAAAAACACAGGCCATCACCGTTGTGCAAAACCTTGTCGGTGTCGATTTCCATTCGGAGCGGGTTGCACCAACTGACCTCGCCAATGTATTCGCCCATCGATTTCGGCGTGAATGGCGAACCTATGCCCTTCTGCCGCCCGTTGATGAAAAAGTCGGTAAAACCACGGTTGAAGGATTTCTCCGGATTGACCTCAAACGTATAGGCGCAACGTCCGCGCGAGGCTTGCTCCAAATCACTGCGACGACTGATGATTTCGTCCAATTTCTGGCGATAATAGGCCGTCACATTCTTCACATAATCAGCGTCTTTCATTCGGCCTTCGATCTTGAAGCTCGTGATGCCCGCATCGATGAGTTCCTCCAAATGCGCACTGTTGTTGAGGTCTTTCAACGACAGCAAATGACGATTTCTTATCAAAACCTTCCCGTTTTCATCAAGCAAGTCGTAGGGCAAGCGACAAGGCTGGGCACAAGCGCCACGATTGGCACTGCGGTTGCCAATAAATTGGCTCAGGAAGCACTGTCCACTATGGCTGACGCAAAGCGCGCCATGCACGAAAAACTCCAACGGCACGGTAGTCTGCCGGCGGATTTCGCGAATTTGGTCAAGGGTAAGCTCTCGACCCAAAACCACTTGACTAAACCCAAGGCTTTCAAGCAATTGCACTTTCTCGACGGTCAGGTTGTCGCATTGCGTGCTGGCGTGCAAAGGAATGGGAGGCAGGTCGAGTTGCAGCAGTTTCATGTCCTGCACGATGAGGGCATCCACACCAGCATTCCAGCAGTCGTAAGCCATCTTGCGGGCACGTTCCAACTCATTGTCGTACAGCAAGGTATTCAGCGTCACATACACCTTGGCATCAAACAAGGCCGCGTGGCGACATAGGCGTTCAATATCGTCAATGTTGTTGGAGGCTTTTTCGCGTGCGCCAAAATCGGGGCCTCCAATATAAACGGCATCTGCACCATGATTGATGGCGGCCATGCCCACCTCACAGTCCTTGGCTGGCGAAAGCAGTTCTATCTTCTTCGTTTTCATGGCGCAAAAATAATGTTTTTCAACTGCATTAAGGATATATTTCATACTTTTGCAAATAAAATTCAGCGAGCCGCATGGTTTTCAGCAGCAACATATTCCTACTCTACTTCATGCCGATTTTCTTCCTGGTGTACTTCATACTGCCGAGGAAGGTGCGCAACTACTTCCTGCTGCTCGCCTCGCTCATGTTCTACGCCTGGGGCGCGCCCGAGTTCATCATCCACCTCATCGTGTCGGTCATCGCCAACTTCTACTTGGTGCGCTGGATGAACAAAACCGAAAAGCCAGGGCTAAAAAAACTGCTCTGCGGCATCAGCATCGCCATCAGCATCGGGCTGCTGTTCTATTTCAAGTACGGCAACTTCACCATGCAGAACATCAACGCAGTGCGAGGCTGGTTCCATGCCGAACCGTTACAGTGGGTTAAAATTTTGCTACCCATCGGTATCTCCTTCTTCTCGTTCCAGAGCGTCACCTATACCTTGGACACCTACCGAAAAGTGAACGAGCCCATGGACAAGCTGAGCGACTACATGCTCTATATCGTCATGTTCCCGCAACTGATTGCCGGTCCCATCGTGCGCTACTGCGACATTGCCGACCAAATTCGCAACCGCGAGTCGCTCTATACGGACAGGTTGCATGGCTTCTATCGTTTCGTCATTGGTCTATGCAAAAAGGTGCTCATCGCTGATGTCATCGGATTCCAAGTCGACCAAATCTTGGGACCGTCGAACTACGACGTGCTGACCTCTGCACAATTGGCCGACATCGCCAACAAAATCGCGACCATCGACTCCACCAGTGCCTGGATTGCCATTTTCGCCTTCACTTTCCAGATTTACTTCGACTTCGCTGGTTATACCGACATGGCCATCGGTCTGGGTCGCATGATGGGCTTCAAGTTTCCCGAAAACTTCGACAATCCGTATGTATCCACCACGATTTCAGAGTTTTGGCGACGTTGGCACCAAACCTTCAGCGTGTTCATCAAGAACTACCTCTACTTCCCCTTGGGCGGTAGCCGTGTGAAGACCGAAGCGCGCAAATACTTCAACCTGTGGTTCTGCTTCCTCATCAGCGGCTTGTGGCATGGCGCGGCATGGAACTTCGTGGTCTATGGTGCTTTGCAAGGCATTTTCATCTGTGCCGACAAGCTGTTTTTGAAGAAATTCAACGAGCGGTTGGGCAGGATTCCGAGCGTGTTTTTCACCTTCCTCATCATCGTCCTAACCCGCTGCTTCTTCCGCATCGAGCGCATCGACCTGTCGTGGCTATTCATCAAGCGGTTGTTTGCCTTCGACTTTACGCCTTTCCACTTCGACAACAACCCGCACCTCTACGTGACCATGCTCGTAGCGGCCTTCTTCTCGTTTTTCACCCTGTCGAAGCTTGGCTTGAAAGTACAGGACAAGGTCTACTTCACCAACTACAACAACCGGCAACACAGCATCGCGTTTGTCGTCAGCATCTGCGCTTTCGTCTTCTGCCTTGGCGCACTGAATGCCAGCGGCTTCAGTCCGTTCATCTATTTCAGGTTCTGATCATGGACAAGCAACGACACCATATCATCCAATTCGCCTGCATCATGGCTTTGCTTGCTGCCATAGTGCTGCAAGGCTTTACCAATGTGGTGAAAATAAAGCCGTTAAGTCCCTACACAAGCCATTTCGTGGTCGAGCCGCAAACGTTGACCTTCAAGACCTATCTTGATGGCAGTTATCAGAAACACCTCGCCCAAAAAGCCAGAAAACACACGGGCTTCGTTGAGTTTTTCAGCCGTTGCCACCACCAAGTCGCTTATTCCTGCTTCGGGAAAATCGCCAACCCAAACGTGATTGAAGGCAAGCACCAAGAGCTTTTCCTAAAAGGCAACATTGATGACATCACCGGAAAACTCCTGCTGTTGAAATACGGCTCCATCGAGAACGCCAAGGCCGAAGCCCAAAAAAATGTCGCGGCAACCTTGACGCTGATGAACACCCTTCGCCAGCACGGCACCCAATTTCTGTTCGTCTTTTGTCCCACCAAGCCAGCGGTTTATCCCGAATATCTTCCGGAGCCCTACCAAGACGAGCTTTCAGACTTTTGCTTGGAGGACTATTACGTTCAATTGTTCAAGGAAAACGACATTCCGCACATCGATTTCCACAGCTATTTCAAGACGATTAAAGACACCTTCCCTTATCCGCTCTACACGCGCACGGGCTCCCATTGGGCCGCCTCGACCATGCCTTTCGTCTGCGATTCACTCTTTCGGAAATTGGAAGAAATCTCCGGCTGCCAGCTCCCATCCATCAATTACATCGACCCCAACCTTGGTTCAAGATACACGGAGCAGGATGGTGAGTTGGAGCACAGCCTCGACCTGTTGTTTCCCATGGCCAAGCCCAAGGTGCCGCGCCCCGTTTTCGCTCTGCAAGACACTGTGGGAAAAAGTCGTCCCAACTTGGTAGTTGTCGGCGATGGCTATTTTGTCCCCCTCGAAAAGACCTGCTTCCTTGAAGCTTTCCACACTTGGAACTATCTGAAATACAACGATTACGTCATCTCTTCCAATCCCGATTACAGTTGGAAGCACTTCAAGAATTTGCCCGATGCCCGCCAAGTGTTAGAAAATGCCGATTTTGTGATGGCGGTCTACACGTCCAATTACCTGTTTGACTACATGAATGGTTTCGCACAGTCGGCCATTGAGCTATACAATATGCCTTAAATCGAAAAACAAACACACCCTTAATCCAAATCAAGATATGATATTCAGCAGCAACATTTTCCTTTTCTTTTTTCTGCCCATTTTCCTGATTGCCTATTTCGTCACGCCGCAGAAATTCAGAAACTACACGCTCCTACTTTTCTCCATTGTGTTCTATGCCTACGGCGCGCCCGACTTTGTGTTTCTACTCGTCGGCGAGTGCATCATCAACTATTATTTGGTGAAGGCGATGGGGCGTTGTACAGACAGTGTGCACACCGTCTCTACAAAAAAGAAATGGCTCTGTGCCCTTTCCATCATCATGGCTTTGGGGTTGCTGCTCTATTTCAAATACGCCAACTTCTTCATGGAAAACCTCAACACCATTTTGGGTTGGGCCAACCATGAACCCATCGGTTGGATGAAGGTGGCCTTGCCCATCGGCATCTCTTTTTTCACCTTCCAAAGCATCACCTATACCATCGATGTGTATCGCGGCACCACACCGCCCTGTCAAAAGCTGACAGATTATGTGTTGTATATCATGATGTTTCCACAACTCATCGCGGGTCCCATCGTCAACTACAACAGCGTGGCCGCACAATTGGTCGAGCGCACCAGCACGATGGAAGACCGCGTGGTGGGCTTCTACCGCTTCGTCATTGGTCTGGCAAAAAAGGTGCTCATTGCCAACACCATGGCGCTCTATGCCGACCAAGTCTTTGGCATGAACTACGGCGACTTGGCCACCAGCACCGCTTGGATTGGCATCCTCGCCTACACTTTCCAAATCTATTTCGACTTCTCGGGCTACAGCGACATGGCCATCGGCCTCGGCAAGATGATGGGTTTCCGATTCCCCGAAAACTTCAACGACCCCTACACCAGCCGCAGCGTCACCGAGTTCTGGAAACGCTGGCATATCACCTTGGGCAACTTCATCATGAACTACCTCTACATCCCCCTCGGCGGCAACCGCAAAGGCAAAGGACGCATGTATTTCAACCTCTGGCTGTGCTTCCTGCTATCGGGATTGTGGCACGGGGCCTCGTGGAATTTCGTCCTTTGGGGTGCTTTCCACGGCTTCTTCATTTGCGCCGACAAGCTTTTCTTGAAGAACGCCTTGAAGAAAATCGGCACCATTCCCTCGGTCATCATCACCTTCTTCTTGGTGGCTATGGGTTGGGTGCTCTTTAGGGTTGACACGGCCACCGATGCGGGGACGTACTATCAGGCATTGTTCGCCTTCAAGGGCGGCTTGACGGTGGCAGGCGATTCGCAGTTCTGGTTCACCTTCGTCCTTGCGGTCGTTTTTTCCTTCCTCACGCTGACCAAGGCCGGACAACGGCTTCAGGAAAGCATCTTCGCCGACAGCTACTCCAAGCCCTTATCGTGGACGATGTTCGCCATTACCTTGGTTCTCTTCATCCTCTCGGCGGGCTCACTCTGTGTTTCCGATTTCAATCCTTTCATCTATTTCAGATTCTGAGCCATGAACAAGAAACCACACTTCCTCATACAGTTCGTTTGCATCCTCGCGATGCTCACCGCTATCCTCTTGCAAGGCTTCAACCATAAAGTGAAGTTGAAACCTTTGGCGGGCTATATTCCCAACGAACAACCCGTGAAACTGACCTTCAAGACTTATTACGACGGCAGTTTCCAGAACTACCTCACCGACCACACCAAGCGCAACAGCGGCTTCCGCGAAATCTATATCAGGTCGTACAACCAATGCCTTTACTCGCTGTTCGGCAAGTGGAACAACAATAACATCCTCGCTGGCAAAAACGAGGAAATGTTTCTCAAGTTGTACCTCAACGAAATCACGGGCAAGACCCTCAAAAACTGCTACGGCTCAGAGGAATACTTCAAATTCATAGCAAAAAAAGAGATCGAAAAGACATTGGTGCTCATCGACAGCCTCCGCAACCACGGCACGGCCTTCCTCTACATTGAAGCCCCGTCCAAGACCTGGATCTATCCCGAATACATGCCACAAGAATACCAAGATTCCATCATGTCCTTCTGCGTGCAAGACTACTACACGCAATTGCTCAAGGAAAACAACATTTCGCACATCGATTTCCTGAGCTATTTCAAGTCGCTGAAAGGCAAGACGAAATACCCCTTGTATACCCGTTACGGCACACACTGGGCCGAAAGCACCATACCTTTTGTGGCCGACTCCATTCTATCAAAAATCGGCAGCCTTATCGGGCAGGAAATGCCGCACATTGTTTGCGTCGACGAAAACCTTACCACCAAATACTCGAAACAAGACGGCGAGCTCGAAAGCCTGATGAACCTGCTGCTGCCCATACGCAAACCTGCCGTACCCAAGCCCATCATGGCACTCAGCGACACCACGTTGAGAAAACCTAACCTCCTCGTGGTAGCCGACAGTTATTTCGTCCAATTGCATGAGTCGGCCTTCGCGGATGCTTTCGACCGCTGCGAGTATTGGAAAGACAACTACCACGTCATCACCAAGGATTTGGAGTTTTTGGACAAAGTGGCAGTATATCCCGATGTCTATAAGGTGATAGATGAAGTTGATATGGTGATGGTCATCGCCACTTCTGTCAATGCCTACAATCCCATGTTCGGTTTCTGTGAAACTGCACAAAATGCCTTCGTCAACCACGCCAACACCCTAAATAAATGAAGAGAAAACCGAAATATGACCTTGTGCTCTTCATCCTGCTGATGGTGTTGGGATTCTTGCCCATGCTGCAAGGTTGGTTTCACTTCATCCCCACAAAACCGCTCTACGGCGTAATCGAAACAGCGGAAAAACCTGAATTTGAGCTTGATACCTATCGTTCAGGAGCCTATGCCAAACAAGCGGAAGCCTACACCAGTGAGCACTTCGGTTTCAGGGAGCCCATCATAAGGCTTTACAACCAGTATCTTTGGGACTTTTACAACAAGACCTACGCGCACGACGTGGTGGCCGGAAAAAAAGGTTGGCTTTATTATCCCCAAAGCGTGAGGGATTATTACGGTCAGGAGCTACTCCGTTGGCACAACTCCACCGACGAGGCAAAGGAAAAATTCGACCGCGAGGTGAAACACCTCAACTGGGCACGCAACATATTGAAAGAGAACGGTGTCGACCTGCTCGTCTTCATGGCCCCCGAAAAGAGTTTCATCTATCCCGAGTTCCTCCCAAGAGGCGAAAAAGACACGAACACCTTCAACGCATGCGACTATTTCGCCCAACGGTTCGAGGAAACCGGTTTCCCTTACATTGAAATGACCCGCTGGTTCCAGCAAATCAAGGACACAGTCGACTATCCGCTGATTCCCCAGGCAGGAGCGCATTGGATTTTCCCTGCCGTTTATGCCGTCGACTCGCTGACACGCCTCATGGGCGATTTGAAAGGCATTGAACTGCCGAAAATCAAAATCGGAGAGGCTTACCCCACACGCGATGCCGACCACGACTACGACGACGACCTTGAGCTGCTCCTCAACCTGGCCTTTCCCATGAGGCACCAATACGGCTACTTCCCGAGGCACCACGTCAGCGTCGAACACGACTCAACCGCCGTGAAGCCCAAGGTGCTCTTCATCGGCAATTCCTATTTCTGGGCCATGCAACTGTTTGTGCCTTTCCAAGAGCTGTTCGAAACTTCGGAGTTTTGGTTCTATTCCTCGACGGCCTACTTCGGCGAAGACTTCTCGCGAACCGCCGACGTCAAGCAGCTCGACTTCTTGGAAAAAATGCTAAGCTTCGATTATGTGGTGTGGTTCACGACGGGCAACCAAATCAACAAAGGCACCGAGGGCTTCGCGGAAAGAACCCTGTTGAACTTGTGCTACAACAACAATGAAACCATCCCGACCTACGACCGCATCATCGACAGCCTTCGGCACGACAGCCTGACCTTGGCCACACTCGACACGCCGCTTTCCGACAGCAACTACAAGGAACAACTTTGGCCGATAGCACTCCTATTAGTGTACGACCATCCCGAACGCTATTTCCCCGAAATAGCCTCCGACAGCCTACCGACGGTGCGCAGCCCAAGAATCAAGGAAGTGTTGGCCATCAACGAAATCAAGAAAGACTCCGTTTGGCTGTGGAACCTCGCAACCTACCAAACCGTCATCCAAAACGCCTCGTTGGAGCAAGTGCTGCTGATGGAGGCCCACAACCTCATCGACAGCAAGCCCCTGTTGCGCGACATGCCCGACCCCGAAGCCAAACGCGACCGCGTGGAACAGCTCGTCGCCGCGATGATAGAGGAAATCAAGCCTCAAACCGAGCTTATGGAGCGTATCCGAACGATAGCCAAGGAAAAAGGCATCACCATCGAGGAGCAAACCGAACTTGCCGCCCGCTGGATTGTGAACGACAAAATCAACAAAGGAATTGTTGTCTTGTGATTCAGAACTGCCGCGATTCCAAAATGGAGGGGATGCGGCTATTGCGCGTGGCTGGGATACCATCGCCGGCCAAATCGGGGAAGTAGCTCTCGGGCGACTCAAACAAAAGCTTTTTGGCTTCCTTCATGCGTTCGGCCTCATTGTCGCTCCCAATGCTTGCCGCTATGGCGTTCAGCGTGCTGTCGATTTCCGCATCGTCGTGGGTGAGATACAGCAATGCTTTTGGCAAGAATCCATTGCTGAAAACGTAAAGTTGCTCGGGCGAATAGGATAGGTCGATGATGTCGGCATTGAGCAGTTCGTAGAGGAGGTCGGCATCGTCGGTATGGTCGTATTTCGTGTTATAATACACCGAACTGTTGTAATACCAATAGTAATAACAGTTGAAAATGAGGCCAAGCGGCACCGACTGGGTGAGATTCCAAAAATAGGAATCGCCGATGATGAGGAAGTTGGGCTTGACGGCTGTTGTGTCGTCGTCAAGTTGGGCAATGGCATAGTAGTTCTGGTTAGGTTTGATGGGCCGCCACAAGTTGAGAAGGCTTTCGAGGTCGTTGTCGGGATAAACGGTTTCGTCTTCATATTTTTCACTCACCGTGAAATTAGGGATGTTCATGTTGCCCTTGTGCTCGATGTAGCGCACAATGGTGTCGAAAGCGTGGGCAGAGGCAATATAAGTCCAGTGCTTGCCAGTTTTGGGATATAAGGGATAGTCCACCTTGCCTTTCCAGTTATGGAAAATCTCCAACACGTTGATATAATTGACTCCAAGGCTGTCAAACAGCTTCGGATAGTATTGGTAGGCATGGAACGGCTCAAGGGATAGGCCAGGGTTCTCGGACATGTGTTCGGGATAGACGAAGGTTTTGGAAGGCAGCATCGACACGAAAATGAAGTTTCCATATTCGTCGAGGATATGCTGCACCTTATGGAGGCGTAGCGCTTCAAGGTCGCATTGGCGTTGCATCTCGGCGCAATTCTGGGTGTAGGAATACACACTGCTTTGGTAGTAGTTGATAACATCGTCAAGACCATACAGCCAGTTGTCTTTGCCAATGACTATGGTGTAATTGAGCGTTTTGTGGTAAAAATCCCAGATATATTGGTTATAACTCCTGATGAACAGTTCCCTAAAACCGAAGTTGAAACGCAAGTAGGTCTCAAGGCTTTGCTGGTAGGAACCGTCAATCATATTGGCAATGACAGCAGGCTTCTTCTCGGGTTGGTAAAGGACACCGTTCAAAGGTTTCACCTTGATAAAATGGGTTTGTTCTTGGACATTAATCAGAACGAAGAGGCACAAAGTCAACACACATAATATGGCAGATATCTTATTTTTCATTGTTTTTTTCATTGTCGACAAACCAACGGGCATCCATAAGCAATTGTTCCTCAAATGTAAGGCCGGTCTCTTCCAACTGCTTCGTAATGATATCTATCATCTCTGTGTTGTTTCTCCAGTTTTCGACCACCTCTTGCACCCTGTATTCTGTCAGGATAGAGTCGTTGACGGCCATGTCATCGCGTAAAAGTGGATGACCGTCAACCACATTTATTGCTTCGCGTTTGACAAGACTTTCCAAAGATTCATTATCTGTAAAAGCCTTAATTTTCAATGCATTCAACCAGTTTTCATCTTGGTTGATGCGATAGGCTGTCTGTGCCAAAACAATTCCTCTTGTGTTGCGAATGGCAGGTACACAGTCGCCACCCAACCCTTCGATTCTCTCGATGTCGTTCCTCAAAATGTCTTCGGCTTGCGTTTTGTTGACGTTTTCAGCCACCATCACCTTTTCGACCTCAGCTTCCCAAAGGCTGTCGCTCACACACAGCCGCAACAAAGCGTCTTCGGCAAATCCGTATGAGATTTTGTACATCTGGGCCTTGTCGGTGAACCAAGCAATATAGTCAGCGTTGACGATGGCATAAAGACGGTCGGTCTCGCTTATTGGCCTGTTTTTTTGTAACCTTTGGCCATAGTATTCAGTCATATTGTAGAACCAATATCTCACATCAGAGAAGACCTCATTAAGATCGATATATTGGTTGATGGCAAAGAAATAAGAGTTGCCGATGAAAACCGCATTGGGTTTCACCGCATTGGAATCAGATCTAATGCTAACTTCCCGCTCATAGTAAATATCTTCATTAATAGTGATGTCGCGCTGTAGATTCAGCAATTTTTCCAAGTCGCGAATGTTGCCTTTGGTCAGTTCACTGCATTCAAGACGCTCACCAATGACAATTCTTGACATTTCAATGCCTTTCATCGTAGCCATATAGCTAAACAACGAATCGGCTGCATACACTGCGGGAAATATCCAGTGAGCTGAAGTTTGCGGGATGGCAGGATAGTCGAGAGTATCCTGCATGTTGATAAACCAACTATCCATGTCAATATAGGGAATTCCATTTTCCACTAAGGCCTGACGGTAATAATCGTAAGCATGGATGGTGGTGGTATCGAAATCACGTTCGGGCAAAAACTGGGGATAGAGGTTCGCTTTATCAGGTGTCGTGTAAATCAGAAAATCAATGTCAAAAGTCTTCAACACCCCTATCAACTTCTTCAGCATTCGGATTTGCTTCTCAAATCGGTCCACTGCCTTGTCGTTGGACTCAATCCAGCGATACATCTCCTTGCCGTAATACTCATCGACATTGAAATTGAAAAACAACCAGTCATCCTTTCCGATAGCCACCTCATCGCTATATGTTTTTCTGAAGAAATCCCAAAGATATTGGTTATAGAATCGCGTCATTGGTTCTCTGAAGCCAATATTCTCGGAAAGGTACTGTTCGAGATTGTCTTGGAATACGCCTGCCGTCAAATTCTCGAAAGACAACGAAGGAGTAGCCACAGGAATGCTTTGTCCAGCCAACGGTCGCATCTCCAACCATTTCGTATTTTGCTGGATGGCAGGTAGCGCAAGTATGGCCACGGAAAGACAAAATAGTGCTATGGAAACAATCCTCTTCACTTCAGAACCTAAAATAGATGAATGGGCTGAAGCCCACTGCGTTGATGGCCGCGATGCAGAAAAACAGCATGAACAAGGCCAGCACCCATGCCACGATGGTGCCTGCCACGGAATAATCCTTATAGTAAATCGTGTCTTGCAGCTTCTTCCCGAAGGGGAACAAACCCACGAACGAGAACAACAAGGCGATGATGAGCATGGTGTAGAACTGCCCATCGGCTTTGATGCTGAAAGTGCTGAAATCGAAAGCGAAGAGCCTCGAAATGAAGGTGAAAGCATCGCCCATATCTTCTATACGGAAGATAGCCCAGCCCACCATGGCGATGATAAAGGTGATAATGACGCTTGGAGCTTTGCCGATTCGCTCGTAAAACTTCTTCAGCCCCATACGCTCAAGCACAAGCCACATGCCATGCCATGCGCCCCAAACTACGAAATTCCAAGATGCGCCGTGCCACAAACCCGACAGCAAGAAAACGACCCAAAGGTTGAAGTACATCCTCCGCTTCGAGCAGCGGTTGCCGCCCAGCGGGATGTACAGATAGTTGCGCATGAACGCGCCCAACGTAATGTGCCAGCGGCGCCAAAACTCGGTGATGCTCGCCGAGTTGTAAGGGTTGTCGAAGTTCTCCGGAAAATGGAAGCCCATGATGCGACCGAGGCCAATGGCCATGTCGGAGTAGCCGGCAAAATCGAAATAGAGCTGCATGGTGTAGGCGGCAATGGTAATCCATGCGGTGCCAGTGTCCATCGAAGCGAGCGGCGTGGCCAGTAGTTGGTCCACCTGCGTGCCAATCACGTCGGCAACCAGCACCTTTTTGGAAAGACCGATAACGAATCGGAACAAGCCTTGCAGACATTCCGAGCTGCTGTATTCGCGGTGACGGATTTCGCCCTCAATGTCGCAATAGCGCACAATCGGGCCTGCTATAAGCTGAGGGAACATCATGATATAAACGATGTAGTCGCTCAGCTTGTCCATCGGAGCGTTGTTGCCGCGATAGGTGTCGATGACGTATGTGATGGACTGGAAGGTGAAAAACGAAATGCCAATCGGTAGCAGCACTTTCGCCATCTTGATGGGATTGGCACCAAACACGCTTATCAGAGCGTTCAAGTTGTCAATCAGGAAGTTGGCGTATTTGTAATAGACCAAAAGTCCCAAACTGACCGAGATGGCCAGGCCGCAGTACAGCTTTTTGAGCGGCTTCTTCTCCGTTTTGTACATCAGTTTGACCAAGAAGAAGTTGGCGATGGTGGAGCCAAGCAGCCAAAGGATGAAGTCGGGGGCACCAAAGCCGTAGAACACGATGGAAAAGAGCAGAATCACATAGTTCCTGAACCTTTTCGGACACACAAAATAACACAGCAGGAAAAGCGGCAGGAAATAAAGTAGGAATACGTTGCTACTGAACACCATGATAATTGTCGGATTTTAAAGTTTTACAATGCGTTGGACGGCGGTTCCAATCTTTATTACATACACGCCCGCCGGTATGATGGGTTGAATGGTAAATGTGTTCAACCCTTCCGAAAGTTGGCAGGATTGTGCGAACACCTTCCGGCCTGTCAGGTCGTAGATGGCGATTTCTTCGGCATCAAACAATACAGCGTCAATATTGATATGAATTCCGTTGGTGAAGGGATTGGGGTGGACGGAAATCTGCATCGACTGTTTTTCTCCAAAGCCGTCAAAGCTGGTCAACTCGTTCCTGAAATACTGGTCGCGATTAAGGAGGAAGTCGTTGGTAAGCTCCATGTCGGCCAACCATTTGTTTTTGTTCCATGGGAAGATGAAGCGATGGGCCTGCGCCTCAACCTCGTCTTCAACCTGATGACAATACTCGTCCAACACCGATTTCATGTAGCTGTAGCTGAAAAAGGTTTCTGAAAGCTCTTGGTATCGCTGGCAGAATTGCAACCGGAAACTTTGGTTGTCCAAAAAACGGCTAAACGTCATGCTGTTGTTTCCTTGGTCGAGTGCGTTGGATATGGCAAGATATTCAGGGATAATAAAGCAGCCGTCGCCGTCATAGAACATCCAGCGGAACGGTGCTCCCGGTGCCATTTGACTGATTTTTACATTATTGTTTGGCCAGTCCAAATTAGCAGTGAAGGTTTCCATAAGCATGTAATCGATGAAAGCAGGCACATCGACACGAGAGAAGGCGAAAGCCGAGTCTTCGGGTTGGGTCAAATCGGCATCAAGCATCCACATTAGGAACTCTCTCCATTCTGTAGGGTCGCCATAGTTGGGCACACCCCAATACTTGATGATGGTCACGCTGTCGAGGTTGACGTCGTAATGATCATCCAGGTAACGCTCGTCGGCGGCTTCTTCCAAGGTGTAGATGCCCCAATACTCGCCGTTTATGAAGACGACAGTTTCTCTCACCGCCATTGCATCAAACAGAAGGTTGCCGGCCACTCGTTGTGCCAAATAGTCGGCGCCTCCGGTCTGATGCCAGTTGCTGCATCGGAATGGATGAAGATTGAGATGCTTGAATTTGGCGATGGATGTGTGTTCGAAAAACCGATGCGAGAAGCGTTTTTTGCCATATTCTTCGCGGGCATAGAGCTTCAAGCCCTTTTGCTGGAACCAACGCGAGGCACCGCCATGCGTACGAAGACCACATTGCTGATTAATGCCTTGGTTGTCAGGTTCGTAAAACTCCAAATTGATAAGCCTCTCCCATTCGCGACCTTTGTTGCAATAGTTTCCTGTGTGCGTCGAATCGACGGGGTCGTAGCTGGCTCCAGGGATGAAAATGCCCGTTTCGTGGTCGAACAAAGCCAACGAGTCAGCCGTGATGGAAACCACGGGCAGTCCGTGCGTGTCGCAGCCCAAGGCGCGAATGAAATAGCTTTGGGTCGTCACGGTACTCAAGCAACTGTCGCGGTCGTCAAACACTGCCGCGCGAATGACGATGCAGTGCTTGATGCTGTCGGGAAGATAGAACTGTGACGGGATGGTGTTAACGATGGTATAAATATCTGATTTCGAGTGCAGGTTCGCGTTTAAGACCAAAGGCTCGGTGTAAAGTGCCGACTGCGCTGTGGGCCGGTTGCCGTTGGTGGTGTAGCGGATATGGCCTTCCGGATAGGTACTGAACAGTTCCAAGGCAAAAGTGTCCTCATAAAAACCGCCGCTGGCCGAAAAGAGAACCTTCCAGTCTTGGGCCACTGCCGACAACGAGGCGAGACATAGCAATATGGCGAATAGGCGTTTTTTCATAATTGGCCGCAAAAGTAACAAAAATCAATCATTTTCGCCCATGTCGGTTTGTTTTTCTTCGTTTTCAATAATCCATTTCGCATCAAGTTCGAGCATTTCCTCAACGGAAACGCCCCTGCTTTCCGCTTTTTCTTGAATCATTTCCATCAGCGCGGGCTTGGCTTCCATCTCGTTCATCAGCAACGCGACTTCCACCTTTTCGGGGTCCTTGATGGAGCTTAGGGCATCTTCCACGAAACCGTTTGTTCCCCTACACCATTGGTAACCAACAGAATAAACCACCACATAATCCACATTGAGAATACTCCTCAGGCGGTTGATTTCGCTAATCTTGTATTCCTTCTTGTCGAAGCCTTTATACACTTTGTCGTAATAGAACCAATTTTCATAATAGGAAATCAGCTCTTTCCTCGGGATGAGGCCCTCGAAGGCGAAAATGAACGAATCACCGACAAACAAAACGCGGGGCTTACGGCTCGTGCTGTCGGCCTCCACACTGATGTCGGCCCGATAGGCGGGCGTGTTGTTCTTCACCTTAAAAAGCAGGTTGAGCGTGGCCTCGTCGTCCTGCCGTCCGGGATAAGGTTCTTCTGCAATATAGTTGATTTTCATCCTTGGAATGCCGAATCCGTTGAGGCTGTCCATGAGGCGGAACAGCGAATCGTAGCCGTAGGCCGACGAAAACGTCCAATGGGTGTCCATCGGCATGAAAAGCAAGCGCGAGGAAGTGTCGGCGATGGCAGCAAACCAAGTCGTCATGTCGATGTTGGGGAAGCCGATTTCCTTGAACCTCTGCGTGAAACGCTGGGCTGGAACGCCAACCGTTGTATCGTGCGTCATACGGGGAAGATGCTCAGGATAGACGAAAGCCTTGTCGGGCGCAATGAATGTGAGCAACTCAATGCCGAAATCCTCTTTCAGAATGCTCCTTAACTCGTTCAACATGTCAACTTGATGGTCGACATATTCGTTCAAATCGTCATCGGAATCGAAAAACTTGGAGGCCTCGCGACCGTAATAGTCGAGTACACCGGGCCTATAGTACATCCAATGGTCTCGTCCGGGAAAGAAAAACTCGTTGCACGACTTTCTCCAAAGCGAATAAGCATATTGGTTATAGGTGCGAATCCCGAATTCCCGAAATGCGAAACGCTCTCTGAGGTATTTTTCCGTTTGTTCCTGAAACGAGCCGTCTTTGTAGTTTTTGAAGGTCAATTGGGGCTTTTCGGCATCTTTCGGGTCGTTTTTCAATGCCAAACGGTCAAGCTTGATGGGTTGCCATTGCGTTTGCACCAACAGCAACAAGAGAAAAGCCATGCTCAATATCCACAAAAAGTCCTTCAGCCGTTTGTTCATTTCAGTATCCAACGATTAGACCTGCAAAAGTAGCAATTTTTATGACAAGAAACATAATTAGCCACTTGAATACTTGACATTCTCATTTTTTTATTATTTTTGCCGTTCCAACATTCTAAAATTATTGCATTATGAAAAGATTAGCTTTTGTTACCTTGATGTTAGCCACTTTGATGGGCTGCAAGCCAACCGATTGGCGCGAACCCTACACGGGCTCTTTCGATTTCATGTGCCGAAAAAGCCTCGTGAGCATGTGCCAAGACCCCTCCTCTCCTGACTGCAATGACGGGTGGATGGAAAGCCAAATTGACACCACCTATTACACTTACAATGTGGTCAAGCAGGATGCAGACAGGGTGAAAATCCAAGTTGGGGAAATGACCTTAATCCCCATCATCAACAAAAACGGGAACTTGGAGTTCCCCGCCTCAGAATACGACTTGGGCGGCAACAACAACTACACCGGACATTACGTTGGCACTGATTCCATCATCCTTGACATCACCAATGGTTTGACTGGCATGTACACGAAATACCAAATCGTCGGAACGCGAAAACGTTGAAAACAGATTGGTTTTGGAAAAACAAAAACGACCACCAGGTTTGATGGTCGTTTTTGTTTTGGGATGATCTTTCGATTATTCCACCACTTCCTCTTCCTCTTCCACGCGGAGCGGCTTGGGCTCGCCCTTGCGGATGTCGAGTTCGTCGATCAGGTTGGTGGCACCAGCGTACTTGTCGATGATGAAAAGCACATAACGGATGTCGACATTGATGGTGCGCTGGAGTTTCGGCTCAAAGTTGACGTCGCCGCTCATGGCTTCCCAGTTGCCGTCGAAGGCGAGGCCGATGAGTTCGCCCTTGCCGTTCATGATGGGGCTGCCGGAGTTGCCGCCGGTGATGTCGTTGGTCGAAAGGAAACACACAACGAGTTCGCCGTTATCGTCGGCGTATGCGCCGAAGTCCTTCTTCTCGATGAGGTCGATGAGGCGCTTGGGAGCGTCAAACTCGTAGTCGCCGGGCACATACTTCTCAAGGATGCCGTTGGCGGTGCAGATGTAGTCGTAATGCACGGCGTCGGCGGGCATGTAGTCTTGCACCGAACCGTAGCTCATTCTCATCGTCGAGTTGGCGTCGGGATAGAGGCTCTTGCCAGGCTGGGTGGCAGCATAGTATTCGCGCAGGCCCTTCACGAAGATGTGGTCGTTCTCGGCCACAGTCTGCATAGCTGCACGATAATCACCCATATGGTTCATGATGACTTCCATCATCGACTTGTTCATGATGTAGGCGTAGTCTTTACCAATCTTCTTGGGATTGGGTTTGGCCAAAAAAGCCTTGATGCTCTCAGGCGTGGCGAAAATCGAGTTGGTGTAGACATCCTCAGCAAAAGCGTCAATGTCGCCTTTGAACTTCTTGTCGATAATCGTGTAGATTTCAGGCAATTCCTCACCCTTGAAGGCGTTCTTGTAGGCTTTCAGCATTTCGGCGAAGGTCTTCTTTTCCACTTGGGGGTCGGTTTCGGCAAAGAGGTCGTCGATGTTCATGCCTTGGAGCAGCATCAGTGCCATTGCCTCGGATTCCTTGTCCTTTGAAACGTAGGCGTCATAATAGCCACTGAACTGGCTGGCGATGCCGGCGGCACCAATATTCGACACGAAGTTGGGATAGAAGATGTACTTGGCCACTTGGCTCATGTTCTTGTAGGCTTCCTTCAGGTTCGGGAGGGCTTGCTTGTACTCGTTCTTGTTGTTGACGTTCACCCATTTGGTGAAATCGCTTTCCAAGGCGACCTTGGCTTCGCTCACCTTGTTCTTGCGGAGCATCTTGCACTGGCCGATGAAGTTCTTCCAAGTGTTGGCCAAGCCAGCGTGGTTGTCGGCATACATCAGGTTGATGTGATCGTCCACCTTCATGTATTCTTCCATCGCGGCGAGTTGGGTACCGAAGATGTCGATGATGGTGGGATAGAACGTGTCCACGTTGTAATCAATGCCGTAGCTCGACATGTAACGCTCGGTGCTGCCCGGGAAGCCCCAAATCATGGTGAAGTCGTCTTTCTGCACACCATCGAGGCTGATGGGAAGGTGATGCTTAGGGGTCAACGGCACATTGTCCTTGCTGTAAGCGGCGGGGTTGCCGTCTTTGTCGGCATAGACGCGGAAAATCGAGAAGTCGCCAGTGTGACGGGGCCACATCCAATTGTCGGTGTCGCCACCGAACTTGCCAATCGAAGAGTTGGCCACGCCCACGAGACGCACATCGGGGAACACTTGATAGACAAACATGTAGTATTCGTTGCCCTCAAAGAAGCCCTTGATGACGGGATTGTACTTGCCGTCTTCTG
>JAEEGH010012625.1_pt1 | contig 18883 bp, 29 predicted proteins | sample 9134181 | NCBI WGS metagenome assembly JAEEGH01 (sample SAMN16246544, study PRJNA631951) | gut metagenome | biome: gut microbiome; feature: rumen; material: DP-attached | host: Bos | place: Iran: Karaj | collected 2018-10 | reverse complement strand
TATACAAGTTATTCACTCAAAAATCCCTTATAGTACCTTACTGTCATCTGCGATTCGATCTGTTTCATCGTCTCAATGACAACACCCACTACGATGATCAGCGACGTTCCACCGAAGGAGACGGAAGCACCGAACACACCGTTGAAGAAGATGGGAAGGAACGTGACAAACGCAAGTCCTACCGCACCGATAAAGACGATGTAATGCAGTATCCTCGTCAGATAATCACTGGTGGGCTTCCCGGGTCGGATCCCGGGGATAAATCCGCCGGCCTTCTTCATATTATCCGCGATCTCCAATGGATTAAAGGTGATCGACGTGTAGAAGTAAGCAAATGCTATGATCAATGCAATGTAAATGATCAGACCGACTGAATAACTCATGTTCGCCGGATTGCACCAGTTGGACTGGCTCAGCATCTTGAAGAACCAGTTGTCCTCGCCCTTTCCGATGAGCTGCGCAATGATCACAGGGAACTGCATCAAGCTCTGGGCGAAGATGACGGGGATAACGCCACCGGTGTTCACCTTCAGGGGGATGTGGGTGGACTGTCCGCCAACCTGCCGGCGCCCCTGTATCTTTCGGCTGTACTGCACGGGAATGCGGCGTTCCGCATCCTGCAGGATCACAACCAGCACCACGACTGCGATAATGATCGCCGCGATGATGGCAATTGCCAGTACCATTTTCGCCACGGTCTTTCCGGCAACAAACTGCTCATACAGCGAAGCCAGATCGTCGGGCATACGGGAAATGATATTGATCACAAGAACAATGGAAATACCGTTCCCTACACCCTTTTCCGTGATCCGTTCACCGATCCACATCAGAACCGCGGAGCCGGCGATCAGAGATACGATAACCATCAGAACGGTCAGGAAATTGTTCTGGGTGAGATACCCTGATCTCCAGAAACCGATACCCATGGCAACTGCTTCGAGAGTCGCAAGGCCAACCGTCAGATAACGGGTGATCTCAACAATCTTCTTCCGGCCTTCTTCTCCGTCTCTCTGCATCTCTTCCAGCTTCGGAATAGCGATCGTCAGCAGCTGCATGATGATGGATGCGTTAATGTACGGCGTGATGTTCAAAGCAAAGACGGACATGTTAAGGAACGAACCGCCGGTGATCGCGTCAAAGAAACTGAATGCATCACCGCTCTTGCTCTGATACCACTGTTGGAATACCTCCCGGTTGATGCCGGGGATCGGAAGTTCCGACCCGATCCGGATCACGACCAGCATAAGCAGGGTGAATAACAGCCGCTTCCTGATGTCCGGGATCTTAAAAGCATTTCGAACTGTTTTAAACATTATACCACCTCGGCTGTTCCGCCCTTTGCCTCAATTTTTTCTTTGGCAAGCGCGCTGAAACCATTCGCCTGCACCGTAAGCTTCTTTGTCAGTTCACCGTTTCCGAGGATCTTTACGCCGTCTCTCGGATTCTTGATCACGCCCTTTTCGATCAGGGACTCTACGGATACGGTTTCTCCGTCTTCAAATTTCTCCAGAGCGCTGACATTGATCGCAACGATATCCTTTGTGTTGCGGTTCTTAAAACCTCTCTTCGGCAGACGACGGTACAAAGGCATCTGACCACCTTCAAAGCCGATCCTGGGTGCCCCGGATCTGGCCTTCTGGCCCTTATGTCCCTTACCGGCAGTCTTTCCGTTTCCGGAACCGTGGCCTCTGCCGCGGCGGAAATTATCGTTGTGTTTTGAACCTTCCGCAGGTTTTAAATTCGATAAATCCATCAAAGGCTCCCTCCTCTTATACTTCTTCCACTTTCAGATACGGCGCTACCAGGCGGATCTGTCCTCTGGACGCGTCATTATCCGGGATCTCCACGGTCTTGCCGATCTTACGCAGGCCCATGGACTCAATGATCTTCTTGTTTTTCGGTACAGCGCCGATGGTGGAACGAACCAGCGTGACCTTGAGTTTCTTGTCCGCCATTACTGCAGCACCTCCTCAACACTCTTGTTTCTTGCCTTGGCCACTTCCTCGGGCGACTTCAACAGCTTGAGCGCTTCGATCGTGGCAAGCACGACGTTCTGCTTGTTGTTGGAGCCAAGCGATTTGGTACGGATGTTCTTGATCCCGGCAAGCTCGCAAACGTTACGCGCGGGGCCGCCGGCGATCACGCCGGTACCTTCGGGAGCCGTCTTCAAAAGAACCGTTGCGCCCGTATGCTTTCCGATAATGTCATGGGTAATGGAATTGTTGCGGTCCAGCTTCACCTCGATGAGCTTCTTCGCAGCATCCTCTTTTCCTTTGCGGATGGCTTCCGGAATTTCTGTGGCTTTTCCGAGGCCGGCGCCTACATGTCCGTTGCCGTCACCTACCACCACCAGGGCGGAGAACCGCATATTCCGGCCACCCTTTACCACCTTGGTAACACGTTTGATGGCCACTACCTTTTCCGACAGCTCAAGGCTGTTCGGATCAATAATTGTATGCTTCATATTGTCTCTTTCCTCCCTAGAACTCTAAGCCTGCTTCACGGGCTGCGTCGGCGAGCGCCTTCACCTTGCCCTGATAAATATATCCTCCCCGGTCAAATACCACTTTGGTAATCCCGGCTTCCTTCGCTTTCTTTCCAATGGCTGTTCCTACTGCCGCGGCAGCCTCCACATCATTGGTCTTCTTCAGGCCGATCTCCTTGTCCAGGGTCGATGCCGCTGCCAGAGTTTTTCCGGCGGCATCATCAATGATCTGGGCATACATATGATTATTGCTGCGAAATACGCAAAGCCTCGGCTTGTCCGCCGTTCCTTTAAGGGAAAAGCGCATTCTTCTGTGCTTAGCGCTGCGCACCTCAGCTCTTGATTTTTTATTAACCATTTTCGCGCCTCCCTTACTTCTTGCCGGTCTTTCCAACCTTGCGGCGGATCGTCTCAGTCACATATTTGATACCTTTGCCCTTATACGGCTCCGGCGGACGTTTTCCGCGGATCTCCGCAGCATACTGTCCGACTTTTTCCTTGTCGATCCCTTTGACAACGATCTTGTTGCCTTCCACGGTGCTCTCCAGACCTTCCGGATCCGTCATCTCCACCGGGTGGGAATAACCAAGGTTCAGTGTCAGGGTCTTGCCCTGCTTTGCGGCACGGTAACCAACACCGTTCACCTCAAGTTCCTTTGTGTAGCCCTCTGTTACACCAACCACCATGTTGTTGATCAGTGTTCTTGTTAATCCGTGAAGGGATTTCATCTTCTTCAGATCATTGGGCCGTGTAACCTGAATTTCCGCTCCCTCCAGCTTGATCTCCATCTCTGCCGGCAGAGTACGTTCCAGGGTTCCCTTCGGACCCTTAACCGTCACATGATTATTTTCTGCGATATCGACGGTCACACCCGCCGGTACAGCGATGGGCATTCTTCCAATTCGTGACATGCCTTCGTCGTCGCAAACTACGCTTTTGCTCGAAGCTCGTAAACTCGCTTCTCACGAGCGCTCCGTTGCTCCTCCTCCCGACGAAATCACAGATTTCGTCGATCCAGCGCCTTGCGACTTCTCCTTTCTTAATTATTTTTTACTAGGTAACTCCCGCTCCACTAAACTCTTTCTGTGCCTGCGGCTTGAATTCGTTTAGTGGCTGCGAGTGGTTCGCACTAAGTTCGTTCTTCGCTCGCACTCACTAAGTGCTCTACTCACCAAACAAACGCAAGAACTTCGCCGCCGACCTGAAGCTTTCTGGCTTCTTTATCGGTTACGATTCCCTGGTTCGTGGACAGGATCGCGATGCCAAGTCCGCCAAGGACCTTCGGGATCTGATCCTTTCCTGTGTAAACCCGGAGGCCGGGTTTGCTGATCCTCTTCAAACCGGTGATGATCTTTTCATTCCGATCAGAACCGTATTTCAGAGTGATCCGGATGACCTTGAAGTTGTTCTTGTCATCCACCATATCGTATTTTTCAATATATCCTTCGTTGACAAGGATATCCGCGATCGCGACCTTCATCTTTGAAGACGGCACGTCCACTGTATCGTGTTTCGCCGTATTAGCGTTCCGGATTCTTGTCAGCATATCCGCAATCGGATCGTTTACCATTTTACGCGCCCTCCTTTCACCAAGATGCTTTCTTCACGCCGGGAATCTGGCCCTTGTACGCAAGCTCGCGGAAGCAGACCCTGCAGATCCCGTATTTCTTCAGAACCGAATGGGGACGGCCGCAGATCCTGCATCTCGTATACGCCCTCGTGGAAAACTTCGGTTTCCTCGCCTGTTTGATCTTCATACTTGTCTTTGCCATCAGTTATCTCCTTATCTCTTACCCTTTGCGGGCAAACGGCATATTAAACTGTGTCAGCAGTTCCCGTGCTTCCTCATCGGTCCTTGCGGTGGTCACAAAGATCACATCCATGCCGCGGACCTTGTCCACTTTGTCATACTCTATCTCAGGGAAGATGATCTGTTCCTTGATACCCAGAGCGTAGTTTCCTCTGCCGTCAAAAGCATCCGGGTTTACACCGCGGAAGTCGCGGACTCGCGGGAGCGCCAGGTTCACCAGACGATCCAGAAACTCATACATCTTCTCGCCCCGAAGCGTTACCTTGCAGCCGATGGACATGCCTTCGCGGATCTTGAAGTTCGCGATGGAGTTCTTTGCCTTGGTCACGACCGGCTTCTGTCCGGTGATGATCTGCATATCTGCCATGGCAGCTTCAAGGATCTTTGCGTTTTCCTTTGCTTCCCCGACACCCATGTTCACTACGATCTTATCCAGCTTCGGTACCTGCATCACGTTCTTGTAGCCGAACTTTTTCATCAGGGCGTCCTTGATCTCGGATTCGTATTGTTCTTTTAATCTGCTCAAAACCTCATCCTCCTTAATCGATCACATCGCCGTTTGACTTGGCAAAACGGACCTTCTTATCCCCCTCCATCTTAAAGCCGATGCGGGTGGGCTTGCCCTTATGCAGATACATCACATTAGAGATGTGGATCGGTCCTTCCTGATGAAGGATGCCGCCCTGCTGGTTTGCCATGGAAGGCTTCGTGTGCTTGGTGATCATGTTTACGCCTTCTACAAGAAGGGTTCCCTTCTTATGATTAACGGCGATCACCTTTCCCTCTTTATCCTTATCTCTGCCGGCGATGACCTTTACGGTGTCGCCTTTTTTAATCTTTAACTGCGCCATCTTGACCTCCTTATAACACTTCCGGAGCAAGGGACACGATCTTCATGAACTGTTTTTCACGAAGCTCTCTCGCTACCGGTCCGAAAATACGGGTTCCGCGGGGGGTCTTGTCGTCTTTGATGATGACCGCCGCATTCTCGTCAAAGCGGATATAGGATCCGTCTTTTCTGCGGGCGCCCTTAACGGTACGCACGACCACAGCCTTTACGACGTCACCCTTTTTCACTACACCACCCGGTGTCGCGTCTTTGACGGTTGCCGTGATGATATCGCCGATCTCGGCATATCTTCTCGTGGAGCCTCCCATAACGCGGATGCAGAGCAGTTCCTTCGCACCCGTATTATCGGCGACCCTGAGTCTGCTTTCCTGTTGAATCATAACTTGTACCTCCGACTTTTTAAGTGCTTTACTTCGCTCTCTCCACTACTTCCACCACTCTCCAGCGTTTATCCTTGGAAAGCGGCCTGGTTTCCATAACGCGGACCGTGTCGCCGGTATGGCAGTCATTGGTCTCGTCATGGGCCTTCAACTTGTATGTCTTCTTAACGATCTTTCCGTACAGCGGATGCTTTACGTTGTCACGGACAGCGACCACGATCGTCTTGTCCATCTTATCGCTGACAACGATGCCGGTACGGGTTTTTCTTAAGTTTCTTTCCATCGTTACTCTCCTTTCTGTTTAATCACGGTCTGGATCCGTGCAATGTTGCGACGCACCTCTCTGATCCGCCCGGTATTGTCGAGCTGATTGGTGGCGTTCTGGAACCTCAGATTAAAGAGTTCCTTCTTCGCATCTACCAGTGCCGCGTTTAAATCCGAAAGGGACTTTGTGTTCAATTCTTCCAAAAATTTTACGCTTTTCACTGCTCATCACCGCCTTCCAGATCTGCCTTTGACACGATCTTGCATTTGCAGGGAAGCTTGTGGGTGGCAAGACGGAGGGCTTCTCTCGCCGTCTCCTCCGGCACGCCTGCGATCTCAAACAGGACTCTGCCCGGCTTTACCACTGCGACCCAGTATTCCAGAGTTCCTTTACCGGAACCCATACGGGTTTCCGCCGGCTTTGCGGTAACGGGCTTGTCCGGGAAGATCTTGATCCAGACCTGGCCGCCACGCTTTACATAACGGGTCATTGCAATACGGGCTGCTTCGATCTGATTGCTCTTGATCCAGCAGGGCTCTGCTGCCACGATCCCGTATTCGCCGTATGTGATCTTATTGCCGCGGGAAGCTTTTCCGGCCATCGTGCCACGGAATTGCTTTCTGTGCTTCACTCTTTTCGGCATTAACATATTTTCGTCCCTCCTTAAGCTTCCTTCTGTTTCTCTTCGGACTTGGTGGGAAGAATTTCTCCCTTATAAATCCAAACCTTAACGCCCACTTTTCCGTAGGTCGTGTCCGCTTCGGCGAAACCGTAATCGATATCAGCCCTGAGGGTCTGAAGCGGGATGGTTCCGTCGTTGTAGAATTCCTTTCTTGCCATGTCCGCACCGCCGAGACGTCCGGCCACCGCGCACTTGATCCCAAGGGCGCCTGCCTTCATGGTCCGCTGCATGCTGGATTTCACGGCTCTCCGGAAACCTACACGGTTCTCAAGCTGCAGAGCGATGTTCTCTGCCACCAGCTGGGCATCCTTGTCCGGTCTCTTGACCTCTTTGATGTCCACGACCAGTTTCTTCTTTGTATACTTGGTCAGATCCTTTTTGATCTTCTCGATCTCGGATCCGCCCTTGCCGATGACCACGCCGGGTTTCGCCGTGAAAAGCACGATCTTCAGCCGGTCGCTGGCACGTTCGATCTCGATCTTGGAAACTCCGGCAGCATACAGCTTTTTCTTTAAGAACTCACGGATCTTGTAATCCTCTACGAGGTTATCCGCGAAATCCGCGTCTGCATACCATCTGGAATCCCAGTCTTTGATTACTCCTACTCTTAATCCATGGGGATTTACTTTCTGACCCATTTATGTCCCTCCTTACTTCTTCTCGTCCAAAATGATCGTGATGTGACTCATGCGCTTTTCGATGCGATACGCTCTGCCCTGTGCCCTCGGCTGAATTCTCTTCATCGTGGGTCCTTTGTTGGCAAAGCACTCTGCCACATACAGATTTTCGACGGAATAGTTCTTATCGGGATAATTGTTCTCCGCGTTGGCAACTGCCGAACGAAGCAGTTTATTGATCACGCTGCTCGCGTATCTCGGATTATACAGGGTGATCGCCAGCGCTTCCTCTGCACTCTTTCCCCGGATCGCATCCAGGACGAATCCGGCCTTCTGGGCCGATATCCGCGCATAGGAAAGCTTTGCATAAGGACGGAGTTCTCTTTGGGATTCGTTTCTCTCACGTTTGATCTGACTTCTATGTCCCTTAGCCACTTTGATGTACTCCTTTCTCTTGCTTCCGCGGCTCATCTTTTCCGCGGAACCCTACTCATGGTGCTTCCTATTTCACACCGGATTTCTTTTCATCCTTGCCGTGTCCGCGGTAGGTTCTGGTCTGAACGAACTCGCCCAGCTTATGTCCTACCATGTCTTCGGTCACATACACCGGAACATGCCGTCTTCCGTCATGTACCGCAAATGTATGTCCCACAAAGCTGGGGAAGATCGTGGAACGGCGGCTCCAGGTCTTGATCACCTGTTTGTCATTTCCTGCATTCATCGCATCAACCTTTTTCAGTAAATGCTCATCTGCAAAAGGTCCTTTTTTTAATGATCTGGACATCTGGTCTACCTCCTACTTAATCGCTCTGCCGTCGCGGCGCCGCACGATCAGCTTGTTGGATGCTTTCTTCTTCTTTCTGGTCTTCAAACCGAGAGCCGGCTTGCCCCAGGGAGTGCAGGGACCGGGACGTCCGATCGGTGCCCTACCTTCACCACCGCCGTGCGGATGGTCATTCGGGTTCATAACAGAACCACGGACTGTCGGGCGGATGCCCATGTGCCGTTTCCGGCCTGCCTTACCGATCTTGACCAGGTTGTGGTCGCCGTTGCCGATGGTTCCGATGGAAGCCCGGCAGATGATCGGCACCATTCTCATCTCACCCGAGGGGAGACGTAAGGTGGCGTATTTTCCTTCTTTAGCCATAAGCTGAGCTGCGTTTCCGGCGGAACGGACCATCTGGCCGCCCTTTCCGGGATAAAGCTCGACGTTATGTACCAATGTACCGACGGGGATGTTCTCGAGCGGCAGGCAGTTTCCGAGGCGAACCTCAGCCTTCGGTCCGTTCATGACGGTCATGCCGTCTGTCAGACCTTCGGGAGCCAGGATGTATGCCTTCTCGCCGTCAGCGTAGCAGATCAGGGCGATGTTGGCGGTGCGGTTCGGATCGTATTCGATGCCGATGACCTTCGCCGGAATGTCGTCCTTTCTTCTCTTAAAATCGATGATACGATATTTCTGCCGGTTTCCGCCGCCCTGATGGCGAACCGTGATCTTGCCCTGGTTGTTACGGCCGGCATGCTTCTTCTTGGAGCAGACCAGGCTTTTCTCCGGATAGCTTTTCGTGATCTCGGAGAAATCGGATCCGGTCATATTCCTTCTGGAAGGAGTGTATGCATTGTATGATTTGATTCCCATTTCCTTATCCTTTCTCTATCTTACAGAGAGCTGAAAAGCTCGATATCCTTGCTGTCCTTTGTCAGTTCCACGATGGCCTTCTTTGTCGCGGCCGTCTTTCCGGTGGTCCGTCCTCTTCTCTTGTTCTTTCCTTCGCAGTTCATGGTGTTGACCTTTGCGACCTTTACGCCGTCAAACATCTTTTCCACTGCGTCCCGGATCATAACCTTCGTTGCATCGGGATGAACCAGGAAGGTATATTTACGTTTGGATCCGTCTTCCATGCCGGTGGAAAGGGTCATGGCCTTTTCTGTTACGACAGGTTTCTGGATCACGTCATAATATTTGATATCCGCCATTACGCATACACCTCCTCAATGGTCTTTACCGCATCCTTTGTGACCACCACCGTATTGTACTTCAGCACATCAAATACATTGATGGCATTGGTCTGGGCCGTTTTCACATTGGGAATGTTTCTTGCGGAGAGCACCGTATTCTTATCATTCTCGTTCAGGATCACCAGAGCCTTGTCCAGCTTGAGGTTCTTTAAGACCTGCGCGAATTTCTTCGTCTTGATCTCGTCAAACTTCAGATCCTCGAGTACGATGAGTTTCTCTTCTTTCACACAGGAGCTCAGCGCGCTCTTTAATGCTGCTCTCTTTTCCTTCTTGTTCATCTTGAAGGAATAATCCCGCGGTACCGGTGCGAACACAACGCCGCCGCCTGTCCACTGGGGTGACCGGGTTGAACCCTGTCTTGCATGACCTGTTCCCTTCTGTCTCCAGGGCTTTCTTCCGCCGCCGCTGACTTCGGAACGGGTCTTGGCCTTCTGGGTTCCCTGGCGGTTATTGGCAAGCTGCTGAAGCACTGCCAGATGTACCAGGTGTTCGTTTACCTCAACTCCGAAGACCTCATCGGAAAGATCGATCTTTCCGGTTTCTTTTCCATCCATATTATAAACAGTTACACTGGCCATTTCTTATTCCTCCCTACTCCGCTGCCTTTACGGTCTCTTTAATAGTCACAAGGCACTTCTTCGGTCCCGGAACGGTTCCCTTCACCAGCAGAAGGTTCTTTTCCGCGTCTACCTTCACCACCGTCAGGTTCTGCACCGTGATCTGTACGGATCCCATGTGTCCCGGCATCCCTTTGCCCTTGAATACACGGCTGGGGGAGCTGCAGGCTCCGTTACTACCCTGATGACGATGGAACTTGGAACCGTGCGCCATGGGTCCTCTGTGCTGACCGTATCTCTTGATGGTTCCCTGATAGCCTTTACCTTTGCTGATCGCTGTCGCGTCGACGCGATCGCCTTCCGCAAAGATGTCCGCCTTGATCTCATCCTTCAGATTGTACTCTTCCGCGTTGTCGAACCGGAATTCCTTTAAGAACCTCTTTCCGGACACGCCGGCTTTCTGAAGATGTCCCTTTTCCGGTTTGTTGATGCCATGGCGGCGGTTGATCTCCTTGTTCCCCGCGGCATCCTTGTTCATTGTTTTTTCCTTTTTCTCTCCGAACCCGACCTGTACGGCGCTGTATCCGTCATTCTCTACGGTCTTTACCTGAGTCACCACGCAAGGTCCTGCCTGAAGCACGGTCACCGGGATCAGCATTCCGTCCTGGTCGAAGATCTGGGTCATACCGACCTTCGTTGCCAAAATCGCTTTTTTCATGATTACTTCTCCTTCATCTTAATGTCGATGTACACGCCGGCCGGCATTTCCAGCTTGGACAGTGCGTCCACGGTCTTCTGCGTCGGTGTGATGATGTCGATGAGCCTCTTGTGAGTTCTCTGTTCGAACTGCTCCCTGGAATCTTTGTACTTGTGTACAGCCCGAAGGATCGTAACTACTTCCTTCTTCGTGGGGAGCGGGATCGGTCCGCTGACCTGGGATCCGTTCTTCCTCACAGTGTCGATGATCTTCTTTGCGGAAGAGTCCACAAGGGTGTGATCATACGCCTTCAAAGTGATTCGCATTGTTTGTGCCATAAAAAAAGTCGCCTCCTTTTCGCATTCTAACGCTCCAAGCGGTGACTGTACAACTTTGCCGTGCGTGTCCTGAACTTATCAAAACATTGACACGGTGGTTTCCGCCCTGCATTCGAAGAAATCCGATGTTGGCAGACCTGATGGCGTAATTTCTTACGCCTTGTACAGTGACTTGTCGCAAAAGTATCTGGTACCTAAGCATTCGCTCCACGAAAAACCGAGCCGGGTGGCTCGCAACCTCCGCTTCATCGCTATCAATGCCACAGCAAAAGCTATTCTACACGGATTTCTTCAGGATTGCAAGGAAAAATTTAATTTTTTTGTATTTTTATGTAAAATTGCCTACTTTCTATGTCTTTCGAGCTCATATTTTGAACGCATTGATATCGCGTTCTTGAGTTTATTATATCGATCCTCGGTATCCGTGCCCTCGATGACGAGGTCTAAGGACGCTGCCATGTCGTCGATCAGCCGGTCGTTGATGTCGTCCCGCATGGCCCGCAGGATCTGATATTTCTCATTTGTGGAAGCTGCATCCAAAAACGCTTCGAACTTTGTCTGGACGTCCACGCCCAGGAGCGCCGCTTCGTCCTCTTTTGCCATGTTCATGCGGACATGGATCTCTTCTCTGTATTCCGAATCCTCTCTGACCGGAGCCGGAGGCGGCGACGGAACGGGCGCCATGCCCGATTTCGGCTGTGTATTTTCCCTCATCGGATGCGGAACTGTGGGTTGCGGGATCACAGGCTCCGGGATCGAAGACTCACGTCTTTGCTGCGGCTGCACCGGTTCACGCGCCGGCTGCGGCCGTACAGGCTCACGCGCCGGTTTCGCGGTGATGGGTTCCTGCAGGGTTTTTGCCTTCACGGGCTCCTGTGCGGTTTTGGGTCTCACAGGCTCCTGCGCCGGCTGCGCCTGGCTTTTCGATTCACCGCTGAAACGATTCCAGATGTAATTCTTCACAACCGAGATCAGTTTTTCATAGCTCATGGCCGCGGTGTCGATGCACAGATCGTAATTATGCGCGTCAAACCATTCGCGGTTGGTGTAGTACTTATAATAATTGGCCCGGTACTTGTCGATCTTGCGGATCTTTTCCGCGGCCTCCGCCTCGGAGATCCCTTCCTGCGCGATCAAACGGCGGATGCAGTTCTCCTTGGAAGCATAGAAGAAAAGGCGAAGCACCCCTTCCCTGTCTTTTAAGATATAATCGGCAGCCCGCCCGATGATGATGCAGCTCTCGGTATCGGCCAGTTCCTTGATCACCTTGGCCTGATAGCGGAACAGGTTCTCATCGGAAGTAAAGTTATCCGAATCCGGCGGGAACACCTCTCCGTGATGATTCTTTTTCGCGATCGAAAAGATCGGCAGACTCTTTAAGTTCTCATCCACTTTTCCGAACATGGCCTCGTTGATCCCGCTGGCGTCGGACGCCATCCGGATCAGCTCCCGGTCATAGCAGTGGATCCCAAGTTCCGCGGCAAGCTTTTTCCCCAAAGTCCTTCCGCCGCTGCCGTAACTTCTCGCGATCGTGATCACCAATCTTTGCATTTTTTCTCTCTCCTCTCCCCTGTCTGCTATATTCCTTTTGCGCCGATCGCGAGCGGCAAAAAACCGCATTCCTATCGCAATCGTGTGCCTCGGATTACGAAGCCAGGTATGCCTTTCTCACAGCCTCGTCATTGAGGAGACTGTCCGCCGGCCCCTCCTTTACGATCGATCCCGTTTCAAGAACATAGGCACGGTCTGCGATCTGCAAGGCCTTATTCGCGTTTTGTTCCACCAGAAGCACGGTGGTCCCTCCCGTTTTGATCTCTTCTATAATACGGAAGATCTCCTGCACCAGAATGGGTGAAAGCCCCATGGACGGCTCATCCATCAGGATGATGGATGGAAAGCTCATCAGCGCCCTTCCCATGGCAAGCATCTGCTGTTCCCCGCCGGAAAGCGTTCCGGCCAGCTGGTTTTTTCGTTCCTCAAGCCGCGGGAAGCTCCTGTACACGCGGCTGAAGAGATAATCGATCTCTACCCGGTTTCTTCCTGTAAACGCGCCGAGCTTCAGATTTTCATAAACGGTGAGCTGTGAGAATACGCGCCGTCCCTCCGGCACATGCGCGATCCCGCGTTTTACGAGTTCATGACCCGGGGTTTTCGTGATATTCTGCCCGTTATAGATGATCTCTCCCGACGCGGCCTGATGCATGCCCGTAATGGTCTGCAGGGTCGTTGTCTTCCCCGCGCCGTTACTGCCGATCAACGCGATGACCTCCCCCTCATCCACATGGAAAGAGATCTTCTTCAGCGCCTGGATCACGCCATAATATACGCATAAGTCTTTTACTTCCAAAAGTGCCATCTTTATTCTCCCAAATACGCCCGGACAACCTCATCATTCTTCAGCACCTCAGCCGTCGGGCCGGTCAGAAGCTCCTGTCCGAAATTCAGCACCGTGATCCGTTCGCAGATCCCGGACACCAGCCTCATGTCATGCTCGATGAGGAGGATCGTCATGTCAAACTTATCCCGGACAAAACGGATCGTATTCATCAGTTCCTCTGTCTCATTCGGGTTCATGCCGGCCGCCGGCTCATCGAGGAGCAGCAGCACCGGTTCCGTCGCGAGGGCTCTCGCGATCTCCAGCTTCCGCTGCGCGCCGTAGGGGAGGTTGCTGGACATGAGGTTCGCCTCTTTTTCGAGTCCGAACACCGACAGCAGCTCCATCGCGCGTTCGTTCATCTCCTTTTCCGCAGCGAAGAACTTCGGCAGGCGGAGGATCCCGGTCATTGTGGAATAGGGCTTGGAGTTATGCAGCCCCACCTTAACGTTATCCAGCACCGACATCTCATGAAACAGGCGGATATTCTGGAACGTACGGGCGATGCCGGCCTGGTTGATCGCCGTGGTCGGCAGTCCCGTGATATTCCTGTCTTTCAAAATGATCGTGCCTTCCGTGGGCTTATACACCCCGGTCAGCATATTGAAAACCGTGGTCTTTCCGGCGCCGTTCGGCCCGATCAGACCGTAGAGTTCATTCTTTTCCACGGAAAAGGAAAGGTTGTCGACAGCCCGTAAGCCCCCGAAGGAGATCCCGAGGGACTTGATCGTAAGAAGGCTCATGGTCTATCCTCCTTTCTTCTTCCGAAGTGCTTTTTAATGCGGCTGCGAAGGTCAACCGCTCCCGGCGACCAGTTGAACAGCATCATCGCGATCAGCAGGACCGCATAGATCAGCATACGATAACTGCTCAGGCCACGCAGCACCTCCGGCAGCAGCGTCAGGATCACGGCCGCGATAATGGAGCCGCGGAAGCTGCCGAGCCCGCCGAGGACGACAAACACAAGGATCAGGATCGACATGTTGAAGTCGAACTTGGAGGCGGTCAATGAAGATACATAATGGGAATACAGAACGCCCGCCACCCCGGCGATCGCCGCGGAGATGGAGAAAGCGATCAGTTTATACTTCGTAACATTGATCCCGACGGATTCCGCCGCGATGCGGTTATCCCGGATCGCCTGAATGGCGCGGCCGCTCCTGGAGTTTACAAGGAACGTCACGACAACAAGCGTCAGGATCAAAAGGATACAGGCCACCGTAAAGGTTGTGACGTGCGGTGTGCCGATGATTCCCTTTGCACCGTCCACGATCATCTTTCCGGTTTCCGGATCAAGCGACTCCTGATTGGAATTGATGAGCGACACATGTATTCCGTTCTTGTCTTTTCCTATAAAGAGAACATTTAAGATCCCTTTTATGATCTCGCCGAACGCCAGCGTCACGATCGCGAGGTAGTCCCCCTTCAGCCGAAGCACGGGGATCCCGATCAAAAAGCCGAATACGCCGGCCAGCACCGTTCCGAGGATCAGGCCGATCACGAAACGCACGCCGAGCGAGGGAATGGCGTCTGCTGCCGCATTGGTAAAGGCCGCCGACGTAAACGCGCCGATGGACATGAACGCGGCATGGCCGATAGAAAGCTCCCCGAGGAAACCGACGCATAAGTTCAGGCCCACAGCCACGATCGCATAGAAGCAAAGCTGCGGCATCAGGTTGGACAGAGAACTGGACAAAACACCCACGGCATCCAATATCTGGATCACAATGAACACCACGAGGATCCCGAGGATCGTTACACACATTTTCTGGGAGGCGATGGATAATCTTTCTTTGATCTTCTTCATAGCCGTCACCTACACCTTCTCCCGCTGCGGTTTTCCGAAGAGACCGCTGGGTTTTACAAGCAAAACGATGATGAGCACCGCGAACACGATCGCATTGGCGAGCTGCGAGGAAATATAGGCGCTCGACAGGATCTCGATCACACCGAGAAGGAGCCCGCCGAAGAACGCGCCCGGAATGGAACCGATGCCGCCGAAGACCGCCGCCGTAAAAGCCTTGATCCCGGGAAGCGAGCCGGTATAGGGCGTCAGCTGATTATACTGGGAGCAAAGAAGCACGCCCGCGATCGCGGCAAGCCCGGAGCCGATGGCAAAGGTCAGAGAGATCGTGCCGTTGACGTTGATCCCGCACAGCATGGCGGCGTCCTTGTCCTCCGACACGGCCAGCATGGCCTGCCCCTGTTTGGTTTTTTTGATGAAAAGCATCAGAAGGACCATGATCAGAATGTTGGCCCCGATGGACACAAGAGTTGTCCCCGCTATGGTGAGCTGGCCGCCGAAAAGAGTGAGGGGCGGCAGGTCGATCACGTTCGGAAAGATCTTCGGATCTGCGCCGAAAAAGAGGAGCGCCAGATTCTGCAGCAGGTAACTCACGCCGATTGCCGTGATCAGAACAGCCAGCGACGCTGCCCGCCGCAGCGGCTTATACGCCACCTTTTCGATCGCGATCCCGAGGATCGTACACAAAACTACAGAAAGCAGCACAGCAACCGGGGCAGGCAATGAAGCCCCGGTCACTGCGTAATACACCACAAAGCTGCCGATCATGATCACGTCGCCGTGCGCAAAATTCAACATTTTCGCTATGCCGTAGACCATGGTATAACCCAAAGCCATGATGGCATAGATGCTTCCCAGGCTGATGCCTGAGATCAGATAAGATAAGAAACTCATCGCTATTTTCCCCTTGGCAAGTCTCCCGTTTCGGCGGGAGGCGTCTTGCGAGTGACATCATCGACTCGCAGAGCCGTTGTCTCCGCTCTGTCGATAATGCACTCACAATCCGCCTCCCTCTTACATTATTCTGCGGATACGTACGCTCCATCCTGGATCACAACCGCCTTCGGGTCCTTGTTCACTGCGCCGTTTTCGTCCCATACCATGGCATCACCTGTAAGGCCGCCTTCGAAGGTCATCGTGCTCATCTGCTGCGTGAGCAGTGTGCAGAGGTCGGATGTGCTCATATCCGGCGTAGCCTTTCCGGCTTCCAGCGCCTGCTTGATGATGTAGATCGCATCATACGCGTCTGCGCCGAACTGGTTCGGGATCTCGTTGTATTTTGCCTGATACGCATCAACAAAGCTCTTTGCGTCTTCCGCGTCTGCGGAGAACGGAGTCAGAAGCATGACGCCTTCCGCGAGGGAGGTATCAAAGCCTTCCAGCGTAAGGATACCGTCCATGCCGTCCACGCCGAAGAATACCGGATGATAGTCTTTCTTGTTCGCTTCGCTTAAGATCAGGGAAGCTGCTTCATAATAGATCGGAAGGAACACAAGGTCTGCGCCTGCGTCGATCGCCTTCTGCACCTGTGTTGAGAAATCTGTCTTGGTGTCTTCGGTGAAGGCTGTATCACTTACGATATTTAAGCCTCTGGATGCACATTCGGATTTGAAGGTCGTGTAGATACCGGTGGAATAGGTATCGGAGCTGTTGTAGATGATGGCGATACCGGTGCTGGACAGTCCGTGTTCGTCAATGTACTGCGCCGATTTCTTTCCCTGGTTCGGGTCGGTGAAGCAAACCTGGTATACATTGGAGTTGCCTGCGATCACGTCCTCGGAAGAAGCGGACGGAGTGATCTCAAACATATTGTCGGCCGCTGTCTCGGATTTCACGGCAAGGCAGGGGGTTGTCGTCACGGTTCCCATCAGGATCTGCATACCCCAGTCCTTAAGGGTGTTGTAGGCGTTTACAGCCTTTTCCGCGTCATGCGTATCATCTTCAAAACGGTACTCTACCTGATATCCGTTGATCCCGCCGGCTGCGTTGATCTCGTCCACCGCGATCTGCGCCGCGTTCATGACAGCCGAGCCGTAAATGGCTGCGCCGCCGGTGGTGGGTCCGATCCCGCCGATGTAAAACTTATCTCCGCTGCCGGTCTTTGCGCCGCCGCAGGCAGTGAACATGGCCGCGCCAAGCACCGCGCACAGAGCGACTGATGCTGCTTTTTTCAGATTTTTCATAATACTTATCCTCCTTTTTTATTAAAGAAAGAAGGGCACTCTTAGACCGTAAGAGCCCCCTTGTTCCTCAGCTATTCTATTACGAAGATTTTATTCTGTCAAGAAAACGTATAGATTTTTCAACCCAGAAAAGCACCGATTCCGTCCGCGATGCCTCTTGCGATCTTCCACTGATAGTCATCCGAGGCCATCAGCTGGTCCTCGTTCGGGTTTGACATATACCCCATTTCGATGATCGTGACCGGCACCGTGCACCAGTTGATCCCGGACATCGTGTCTGTTTCCCAGACATATTGCCTGCTGCAGCCCGTCGCGGCGACCACGCCGTCCAGCACCGCATTGGAAAGCGCCTTGGAGGACGAAGCCAGATTCCCGTTATAAGGATTGGATGGCGTCTGGCAGATCGTCATGGCCCCGTTCACCCCCGGATCTCCCGAGCCGTTCGCGTGGATGCGGACAAAAGCGGCTGCGCCGGCGTTATTTGCCATTGTCGCCCGTTCCGCGTTGCTGATGTTCACGTCATTGCTCTCACGGATCATCAGCACCTGGTAACCGCGATTTATCAATTCTTCTTTTAATTTCAGTGCCACATTCAGGGTGAGCTGGTACTCCGGGATCCCTGTGGACACGCCCGTGGTGCCGCTGGACACCTTCGCCTTGGTTTCCGAGGCGCCCGGCCCGATGGGTTCCGGATCCGGATTTCCTTTCGCCTGATGGCCGGCATCGATGCAGACAAGACGTCCGTTCCCGGCCGGCACCGGTGCAGCCTCGACCACATTCTCCGTTTCGGGAACCGCTTCTGTTACGCTTTCCGTCTCAATCTCTGTTTCAGTCTCTGTTTCCGTTTCTGTCTCGGTCTCCGTTTCCGTCTCGGTCTCTGTTTCCGTTTCCGTTTCCGTCTCGGTTTCGGTCTCTGTCTCCGTTTCCGTTTCTGTTTCTGTTTCTTCTATTATCTTTGTTTCGGTTTTGATCTCGGTGGCCTCTGCGGTCAGCGTTTCCTGCTCCGCCGTCTTCGATTCTTTATTTGCCGAAGCGGTCCGATAGATCAGGACCCCGGCCAGCGCCACTGCTGCGACCAGCACAATTGCAATAATGATCTTTACTGAAGTTTTCATATGTCCCTCGCTTCTGTCTTAAATTATAGTAAATACTGATCCTGTCACTCTTCCCCGATCACCATAGCGCGTAAGATCCCGGGGCCGTCATAGACCCGCTTTCCTGCGCCGACGCCGATCTTTTTGATCGTATAACGATCCGGCAGCCGGCGGCCTTTAGACAGGGCTGCCGCGATGGCCGCTCCGGTCGGGGTCACGAACTCCCCTTCCAGCCCCATGGGATGGAAAACGATCCCATGCTCTTCCGCGATCCGCGCCACTGCCGGCACCGGCACGGGAAGGACGCCATGCTGGCATCGTACGGTACCAAACCCTTCAAACAGCGGGGACACGATCGTCTCCTTCAAGCCGAGCGACTCGAGGCAGATCGCTGCCGCCGCGACATCCACGATCGAATCCACCGCGCCGACCTCATGAAAATGCACCTCTTCCTTCGGCTGCCCGTGGACAAAACCCTCCGCCGACGCCACAATGTCAAAGATCGAAAGCGCCGTTTCTTTTTCCGCCGCCGTCATCGCGCTTTTTTCATAGATCTCCCGAATATCCCGAAGAGATCTGTGCACATGCTCATGATCGTGTTCATGATGATGCTCATGTTCATGCTCGTGGTGATGCTCATGCTCATGGTGATGTCCGTGTTCATGACCATGCCCCTGCTCGCGCGCATACAGGTACTCCATGTCATGGTCATGGTTTTTCTCTTCGAG
>JAEEGH010012621.1_pt1 | contig 18887 bp, 16 predicted proteins | sample 9134181 | NCBI WGS metagenome assembly JAEEGH01 (sample SAMN16246544, study PRJNA631951) | gut metagenome | biome: gut microbiome; feature: rumen; material: DP-attached | host: Bos | place: Iran: Karaj | collected 2018-10 | reverse complement strand
CAATAACTTCGTTTACATTACAGAAGGCTTTTAGCAGGCCCGCAAGAGAAGCCCAGATAGCAGCACAAAGAACAGCGCACAAAAGGCAGAGCCACCATGGCAGATGCCAGGCAAGTGCACACCACAAAGAAACTCCAATTCCAATACAGTACTGACCGGCAACACCAATATTGAACAAGCCTGATTTATAGGCGAACAAAACTGCAATACCACAGAGAATAAGCGGAACTGCTTTTACCAGAGTCTGGCCCAGGTAGTAAAGTTTTTTACCGTTATTCCTGTAATACAAAAAGTTTTTCAAAATTACGCTGATTGCCTTTGGAGCATGTTCAGCATTAATAATCAAAAGGATGATAAAACCAACTATGATTCCAACAAGAGCACAAATTACCGCAGAAGCAATAGAGCGGAAAGTGTCGGAAGCAAGAATGGCCTTAAACTTATTTGTTTTGATTACATTATCACTCATTTATGCTTCCTCCTTTGCTGCGCCAACATTACGCTTAGCACCCGCCATGTAAAGTCCAAGTTCTTCAGGTGTAGTCTGCTTTGGATCAAGTTCTCCGACAATCTCACCCTCATACATTACAAGGATTCTGTCGCTGAGATTCAAAACCTCTTCCAGTTCATAAGAAACCAGAAGAACAGCCTTACCTGCATCACGGTCTGCAATAATTGCCTTATGCAGATATTCAATGGCTCCAACATCAAGACCACGGGTTGGCTGAACGGCAATAAGAAGTGAGTGAGCCTTGTCCAGCTCGCGGCCAACAATTGCCTTCTGCTGATTTCCACCAGACATTGCCCGGGCAATTGTTTTATTTCCCTGTCCGCTGCGAACATCGTATTTATCAATAAGCATCTGCGAATAAGCAGAAACTTCTTTTGTCTTTATAAACTGATTCTTCTGGAACTGAGGTTCCCAGTAACGCTGAAGCACCATATTCTGTTCAAGAGTGTAATCCAGAACCAAACCATGCTTATGGCGGTCTTCCGGAACATGGCTCATACCAGCTTTGCTTCTTTCGCGGATAGATTTTTTAGTGATATCAATTCCGCACAAAGTGATTTTTGAAGCAGAATGAGGAGCAACACGCTCAAGACCAGTAATTCCCTGAATAAACTCAGACTGACCGTTTCCATCTATTCCGGCAATACAAACGATTTCTCCGGCACGAACCTGAAGGCTAACGTTATGAACGGCAAGTTTTTTATGAACATGACTTTCAACGCAAAGATTTTCAACATCAAGAACAACGTTACCAGGCTTTGCAAGCTCCTTGTCTACAGTGAACTTAACGTCGCGGCCAACCATCATGCGGCTGAGCTCTTCCTTGCTTGTATTTGCAATCTCAACAGTACCAATGTAGCGTCCTTTACAGAGAACTGAACAGCGGTCTGAAACTTCCATGATTTCGTTGAGCTTATGTGTAATAAAGAGGATTGATTTTCCCTCTGCCGCAAGATTTTTCATAATCTGCATAAGCTCTTTGATTTCCTGAGGGGTAAGGACAGCAGTAGGTTCATCGAAAATCAAAATCTCATTATCGCGGTAGAGCATTTTCAAAATCTCTACGCGCTGCTGCATACCAACTGTAATGTCTTCGATTTTTGCGTCAGGGTCAACTGCAAGACCATACTTCTGACTCAGATTGATGATTTTTTCTCTGGCAGCTTTTCTATCAACAAAACCATGCTTTACTGTTTCGCTGCCTAAAATGATATTATCAAGAACGGTAAAAACTTCTACGAGCTTAAAGTGCTGATGCACCATTCCAATTCCAAGAGCCGTAGCATCATTAGGATTTTTGATTTCAACCTTTTTTCCATTCTTGTGGATTTCGCCTTCTTCCGGCTGATAAAGACCGAAAAGAACGCTCATAAGCGTAGACTTACCAGCTCCGTTCTCGCCCAAAAGCGCATGGATTTCGCCTTTTTTGAGCTGAAGGGTGATATTGTCATTCGCAATAATTCCGGGGAAACGCTTAGTAATATTAAGCATTTCAATGATGTATTCTTCACTCATAAGAAAGAATTATATACTAAAAAGAAAGGGATTTAAACAAAAAAAGCGTGAACACCGAATTACGGAGTTCACGCTTAATAATTTCCGTTTTGTCGGCTCGCAAGTCTCGCCTCTGAGCCGTTCTTTCGATGAACCTAAACAGGCCCGCTGTCGCAGCCCTGTTTTTAACGGTTCTTCGATTTTTGGCTTATTTAATGTTCTGGTAGTAGTTAACCTTTACAGTTGTAGCTGGAGCCTTGTCGATTGCGTTAGAAACTGTAACTTTATTAGCATATACATCAGCAACAAGTTTCTTGTAATCATTTACTGAGTAGTTCTTCATTGTCCAAGTATCTGTTGGAAGACCTACATAGTTCAAAGAAAGATCTTTTCCTGATACAAGACCGAGGTTAGCAATCTTTCCAGAGTAGTCAGCCCAGTTTCCAGCCTGAATAGCAGAAAGAGCAGCGTTTACTGTTGCAGAAAGACCCTTCATAGCAGAAGTTACACACATACCATCAGCGTAGCTGTTAATCTGTGCTGTCTGATCAACGTCAACACCAATTACCTTTCCGCCAACTTTAGAAGCAGCTTCACAAGCAGAAGACCAGATAGCTCCACCACATGCGAATACAACTTCTACACCACGGTTCTTGTACCATCCGTCCATAGCAGCTGTAATTGTCTGGTCACCGTAGAACTGTCCACCATAAACATATTCAATTGTTACCTGATCAGCAACTTTGAGTTCTTCAGCAGCCTTGTTAGCCCCCTGAACGAATCCGTATCCGTAGCGAACTACAGCTGGAACAGCCATACCACCGAGGAATCCAAGGTGACGATATCCTTCTTTTACTGCAGCATAACCTGCGAAGAATCCAGGAAGCTCTTCTGCATAAACTGCACAGAATACGTTAGCTGGAACAGCAATACCACCGAGGTCACCTTCGCTGATATCAAGACCGATGAATTTAGCATCATCATAATCTTTAGCTACCTTTCCAATTGCTTCACCGAAAAGGTATCCAGGAAGAACGATTACATTGTAACCATCCTGATAAGCAGCATCGATAGAAGCAACGCGGTCTGCGTTTGAATCTCCGGCTGGTTTGTAGTACTGGAACTCAAGTCCGTTTGCTTCGGCGTAATCTTTACAAGCCTGGTAAGTTGTCTGATTGAAAGACTGATCTGTAATATCGCCTGAATCTGTTACCATAGCGATTTTGATAGAAGCCTTAGAAGACTTCTTTGCTTTTTTTGCTTTAGCAGCAAAAGTTGATGAACAAACAAGTGCCATCATCATTGCAATTGCAATAAGCTTTTTCATTTAAGTTATCCTCCAAATAAATGATAGTATCACTATTATAAAACATTACGTTATAAGTATCTACTAAAATAGGAAATTCTAAATATATTTGACAATCTGATTTTTAGCGTTAGACTTTTGAATATGGTAGAAAAGAAATCAATACTTCAAACTATTCAGGATTTTACACAAAAACTGGAAGAATTCTCTCAACATAATGGTGTTCGTATTCCTCAGGAGAACTCGGAAACTCAAAAACTCACAAGACTTCAGCAGCATATAAACCAACAGGATGAAGAAAAGCGGGCACTGCTCCGTTCTCAGTTTCAGGAGTTTGCAATGCCTGTAACACAGGATATCGAAAAAGATGAAGAAGATTTATTGAAGGCTTATGAATTGTTCTGCCAGTTGAAGTCATTAAATGAACAAAGCGGCGACCGTCAGACTCATCTGAAAAGTCTGGCACTTTCAAGTCCGCTTTGCCATAAATCAGAATATGCCGCAGAAGGAAATACTCGTTTTGCCTTTCTGCGCTTGTGGTTTCTTACAACAAAGCCAGATGCTCAGTTTGTGCCAGAAATAACTGAAGACTCTAACGGTTCCGTTGCACTTGAGTTTACAGATCTCGATCTCTGGCAGCCATCCTCGTTTGAAAAAGAAATTATGCAGGCTTTTGATGATTAGAGCTTCTGCACCTTTTTTTGATTAAGCCAGATAAACGCAATCACACAGATAACCGCAGAAAGCAGGCTTCCAAGTGGAGCTGCACAGCCCATTGGGAAAAGTGTTTCCGGCCAGTATTTTGATGCCAGCCATGCGCCCGGTATTCGCACAAGTATGATTGATGTCACGTTGTGAATAAATGAAAGAATTGATTTTCCCATTGCGCAGAAGTAACCACTGAAGCAGAAGTGGATTGCGGCAAAGACGCAGTCGAATACATAAGATTTCAGATACTGAGCTCCAAGATTGATTACAACCTCTTCGCGGGTAAAAAGTGCAATAAGAGGATTCAAAACAAACTGAAGTGACACCGCAAAAATCAGACCAATACCAGTTGCAATTGCGGTACCGGCATAAAGAGTTTTTCGTGCACGGTCATAGTATCCGGCACCAATATTCTGAGCGGCAATTGCGCTGACTGTAGAAAGCATGCTTGAAGGAATAAGGAAGAGGAAGCAGATGATTTTTTCAACGATTCCAACGGCGGCCGCTACGTTTACACCACGACGGTTTGCAATAACTGTAATCAGCATAAAGGAAATCTGAACAAAACCGTCCTGGCAGGCAACAGGAACACCAATTTTTAAGATTGGAACAAGTGCATCCTGCTGAAGTTTGAAATCTTCTTTTGTAAGTTTAAGGCTTTTTGATCGCACAATTGCAATCAAACTGATGATAACGCTGACTGCCTGTGCAATAACTGTAGCAATCGCTGCACCCTCGGCCTTCATACCAAGTACGCCCATAAAAATGTAATCGAGAATGATATTGAGAGTACAGGCGATGATTACAAAAATCATAGGGCTTTTAGAGTCGCCCATGCCACGGAAAATCGAAGCAATTACGTTATATGCAACAATAAATGGAATACCGATAAAACAGATTCGAAGATAAAGAACTGTCTGCTCTATACTTTCCGGCGGGGTCTGAATCAGACTTACAATTCCGCGGCAGGCAAGCAAAAGAATTACAGTAATCACAGCTGAAAAAATCAGGAAAAAAGTTACTGTGTTACCAATGATTTTAGAAGCACGTTTTGTGTCTTTAGCACCAACAGCCTGACCAATCAGAACTGTGCCGCCCATTGCAAGTCCAACGATGATTACCGTAAACATGTGCATTACCTGACTTCCGATAGACACAGCAGAAATTACATCTGCGCCATTGAACTGGCCGGCAAGGAAAAGGTCTGCCATACCGTAAAGAGTCTGTAAAAAATATGAAAGAAGATATGGTAAAGAAAAAACGACGATATTTTTGAGGACGCTGCCATCGGTAAGATTCTTTGTCATAAATATTATTATAATGAAAAATTCACGTCATTGCGAGGAGCCCGACAGGGCGACGTGGCAATCTATGTAGCATGGATTGCTTCGCTTCGCTCGCAATGACGTAGTTTAGAACAGTCTCATCAAATCATCAATGGTCTCGCGTCTTCGGATAAGCTTTACGCTGCCATCCTTGCAGATGAGAACTTCTGCAGGACGTGGGCGGCTGTTGTAAGTTGAACACATGCTCCAGCCGTAAGCACCTGTATCGAGAACGCAGGCGAGGTCTCCGCGCTGCATTTCCGGAAGCTGACGATCCTTAGCAAGAAGGTCACCACTTTCACAGATGTTACCGGTTACAGTCTGTTCCATAAGATTATCGCGAGGAACAACTTTTCCGTCACGGATAACTTCAATGTCGTGCCAGCTGTCGTACATACTTGGGCGAACAAGAACGTTCATACCGATATCAGTTCCGGCAAAAGTCTTTCCGTTGTTGTGCTTAACTGCATTAACGCGGCCAAGAATTACGCTGCCTTCTGCAACACAGAAACGGCCAGGCTCAGACTTGAACAGAACAGGCTTTCCGTACTTTGCAACAAAGTCGTCGAGAATAGGCTCGAGGCGTTTCTTAAAATCTTCCATTGGGAAAACTGCTTCGTCATCCAGCTTGTGATATGGAATACCATAACCACCGCCGAAATCAACAAACTCAAGATCCTTAAACTGAAGTGCAATGCGAAGCAGGTTTGTAACTGCATCGAGGTAAGGCTGTGGGTCCATAAAGAGCGAACCAATGTGCTGGTTGATTCCCGCAATTGTAAGATTATATCTGTCTGCAATTTCAAAAATCTGAGGAATAAATTCTTCTGAAATTCCAAACTTAGTTTTCTTACCACCGGTAACAACCTTTTCGTGGTGACCAGCCCCTACACCAGGATTGATGCGGACTGCAACCTTACCGCCCTTGTTGAGGCTTCCGTAAAGCTCGAGCTGAGCGAGTGAATCACAGCTGGTCATAATTTTGTTATCAATTGCAAACTGCATTTCTTCTGCACTTACATTGTTTGGAACAAAGAAAATACGATCGGTTGGGAAGCCTGCCTTAAGCAGCATCTGGATTTCTCCAACGCTCATAGCATCGCAGTTGTTGCCCTCTTCAAGAGCAAGCTTAAGAATGTGAATGTTTGTATTGGCCTTTACCGAATAGTTTGCAGTGTACTTATACTTTGTAATTACCTTAGCAACAGCGTCCATACGGTTACGAAGAATCTTCTCGTTGTAAACGTAGAGCGGTGTACCAAAGTCCTGTGCAAGCTTTTCCGGGTCGTTTCCTTCAAAAAAGTTTGATTGTTCTATAAATGAATTCATAGTGTCTCCTATTACGGTGGTTGAGCTTGTCGAAACTACCGCAGATCTCAGAAAGGTGGTTTCGACAGGCTCAACCACCGGTGAGTTCTCTTACAGTAAGTGAGCTCTGATTTCGTCGCCGCTCAATGGGCTCAGGTAAGCTGGTGCAACATCAAATACTGTCTTACAGCCTGTCTGTCCTTCCTTGTTCATTCTGTAAACTGCGCGAGCGTAAGCAACGAGAACGCTTGAAGTAAATGCAGGGTTTGAGTCGAGCTTGAGGCTGTACTCAATTACGTTGTTGAACTCGTTGTCCCAGCCAGTTTTTCCAGAGCGGATTACAAATCCACCGTGTGGAATACCAGAGTGGTTCTTCTTCAATTCTTCTTCGCTGATGAAGTGAACTGTTGTGTCGTAATCAGCAAAGTAGTTTGGCATCTCTTTGATTTCTTTTTCGATGCGGGCCTTGTCTGCACCTTCTTCTGCTACAACAAAACATTCGCGTGTGTGCTTCTGGCGTGTTGTCAAATCAGGATTGCTTCCAGAGCGAACAGCATCCAAAGCAGCCTGTACAGGAATTGTGTACTGCTTGCCATCTTTTACACCTTCAATGCGGCGGATAGCATCTGAGTGTCCCTGTGAAACTCCCTTACCCCAGAAAGTGTAATCCTTTCCGTTTGGAAGAATGCAGTTAGCATAAAGACGATTCAAGCTGAAAAGACCTGGATCCCATCCGCAGCTGATCAAAGCTGTATGCTTGAAATCTTTTGCAACTGTATCAACATTTGCAAAGTGCTCTGGGATTTTTGCGTGTGTATCGAAGCTGTCGATTACATTGAAATATTTTGCATATTCTGGAGTCTGTTTTGGAAGGTCTGTTGCAGAACCACCACAGATAATAAGAACATCAACTTCGTCCTTGTGTTTTTCAACTTCTGAAACGTTGTAAACAGGAACACCTGCAGTCAAGATTTTTACAGTTGAAGGATCACGACGTGTGAATACAGCAGTCAATTCACAATCTGGATTCTGCTTAACAGCAGCCTCAACACCTCTACCAAGGTTACCATAACCTAAAATACCAATTTTCATTTTGTACCTCTTTTACGCTAAAAGCGTTATTTTATCTTTTAATGCCTCTTTCATTACTTCAACCAGATTCTTCTGGCCGGAGTATAGACATGTATTATGCTCATCATCTGTAAGCTCGCCGGTAAGCACATAAGCTGAATCAGTTATAAAACGAATCTGTCCTTCATCAACTTTTGTGTTGTAAACCTTTGCACCCTTAACTGAATAGTCCTGAGTAAGCAGTACAATTTTCTTTCCTTCCGAAATAAGACGTTTAAGATCTTCTTCAAAATCCTTTACAATCTGTGCAGGTGCCATCAGATAAAGACGAAGCTCAGTTTTGGAAATCATCTCGTGCATTTTGTTGCGGATATTTTTTGCGCCTACAATTGTGATATAACCGTCCGCGGCAATTACTTTCTGAGGACCGTGTTTTTCCAGATACTCAGCAGATTTTTTGAGTTCAGCTATTTTATTTGAGGTAAATGTTTTGATTTCAACAGGACGATACTTTGTAGCCTCGCCCTCAACAAGATAAGCGGCTCCCTTTTCTACAAGAGCATTAAGTGCAGCATAAACATTTGAACGGGAAAAACCGGTATCCTTAGCAACCTCGTAACCGGTCATATCACCATGATTTAAAAGTGCGGCATAAATTGAGGCTTCCTGTCTTGTGAGAGAGAACTCTGTAAGAATGTCGATAATCTTTGTTTCAGCCATATCAAAACCTCAAATCAGTTTATCCCGCGTCGTTGCGTTATTAGTAGTATTGTTTAGTACTACTTGTGACAATATACAAAGAATTTCTGATTATGTCAAATTTATAATTGATTAACAGGAAAAAAGATGTATGATTAGGTAAATCGATTAACTAATTCATGAAAATAGATGCTGAAACAAGTTCAGCATGACGCGAAAAGAGGTAAAAAAATGACACCAACCGAACCTGCAAAAATCACAGACAATAAATATCGTTTTGATAGTTTTACTAATGGCCAGGTACTTCCCGGAAACGTAAAAGGCCGCCTTCCCGCAATGGGCTGGAACAGCTGGAATGCTTTTGGAAGCGGCAACACAGAAGCACTCACAAAAATCATGACCGACAAAATCATTGAACTTGGACTCGATAAACTCGGCTACCAGTATTTAGTTCTTGATGACGGCTGCTATAAATCTGAACGCGAGGACGGCAAGCTTGCAAATGAACCTGTAAAGTTTCCAAACGGCTTCCGCGCTCTTTCTGACTATGTTCACGCTCGCGGTCTTAAATTTGGAATGTACAATGATATTGGAACAAACCTTTGTGCCGGTGCTGCAGTAGGAACCTGTGGTTTTGAAAAGACAGATGCTAAATCTTACATTGACTGGGGAGTAGATTTCCTCAAAATTGATAACTGTTATTACCTCTGGGATAACGCAACTTTCTCAAATCCTGAGAACGCAAAGTACGTTTTTGCCCCAAATTTGAAAGAAATTCAGTTAAAAAAAGACGAATTTTCGATTTTACTCAGCGCTGATAAAGGAATTTTGAAAGGTCGTGGCGCTTCAATAAAAGACGGCTATGCTACAGGAATCGGAACTTTTGACGGTACAAATACCGGAACAACTCCAGTTGGACCAATGAGCAGTGAGCTAGTTTTTGAAGTTGAAGCACCTGAGGACGGCGAATACGAGCTAACAGTAAACTACGCAACTGCCCGCCAGAACGGATGCGGAGAATGGCTTCAGGTGGCAGCGGGGACTGCGGTTTCGGATAGTAATGAGAACTCAGTCCTCTTTTTTGACAACCTCCTCCCATCAACAGAAACTCCGAAAACTTTCGAGGCTTCCGCCCCAATCAAAATTACCCTCAAAGCCGGACGCAACAAAATCCGCCTTATGAATCATCGCCGCCAGGAAAATACTCTATGCTCTTATGCCGCAATGCTCGAAGGCCTCAACGAAGCAAAACCAGATCACGGCGTACTTCTTTCCCTCTGCGAATGGGGAAAAACTCAGCCACAGAACTGGGGCTATAAAGTTGGTAATTCATGGAGAATCTTAAATGACATTACTTTCCGCGTAGGTTCAGACGGTAACCCGGGGTTTGGAAACTGGACAGATCCTGGAACACCAAGCGTAACTTCTCAATACAACAAGGCTGTTATTATGGATGAATTTTCCGGACTCGACAAAGGCTGGAACGACCCGGACATGATGATGGTTGGAATGAACGGAATGACCACTCAGATGAGCCAGACTCATTTTACAATGTGGTGTATGATGAACTCTCCTTTAATGCTCGGCCTCGACCTTCGCCGTGTTCAGAAGGGAGATGAACTTTACAATATAATTGCTAACCGAGATATCATCGCTCTTAATCAGGATGCACTTGGTATTCAGGCAAAACGTATTTTCACAACTGCTGCAATTCCTGAAAACCTAGATGCCGTAGACCGTACACCGGACCGCGCCTACATCACCGACTGCGACCGCGTAGATATTCTTGCAAAACCTCTTGCAGACGGTTCTCTCGCTCTCTCATTCTTCAACCTGAGTCAGGAAAAGAAGTGCGGTGACTTTGCGGTAGATACAGCACTTATTCAAAAATATCTCGGCGATAAATTACCGGAGAACTTCTACAGTGCTGGGGCAACCGACTCCTCAGCCACCGCCGGCCGCTACACCTTCCGTAATCTCTGGACCGGTGAAACCGGCACTTTTGAAAACGGCCGTTTCGCTGTTTCAGAAATTGAAGGCTGTGGAAACATTACCCTGAAAATTTCGCCGGAAGCACAGATAGAGGGCTAGGCGTGGAAATTGAAGATATCTCGGTCGGCGAGTTTGTGAGCCGGCTGTTTGAATTAAAACTCGCCAGAACTCAGACGAATTCACCGCGCCAGTCCGCCGCCGCGGAAGATATTCTGCGGTACGGGCATTATCGCGGATGGCTGGAAGATCAGGATGAACGACACCCGGAAACCCTGCTAAACCGTCAGACAGCAGCACGCATAGCGCATATGTTTCTGCTGATTGAATGCGGTCTCCCTGACTTATCAGATATAACTCCCTCAACTGTCCTTAAAGATTTATACACCTGCCGGATCTGCGCAAATCATATTGCACAGATTTATACACGTGGTATTATAAAAAGCTGGAATGAAGACGAAAAATATGATCTTCAAAATAAAAAGGAGTCCGATTCTTCGGACTCCTCTGAGCTCTTTTTTAATCACCTGGCTCAGGTTTCAAAACCTGAAGCCCTCGAAATAATCAGAAAACTAGAACAGATTCTTTAACTGATTTCCCAGCTGTTTTTTAGCCTCATCTGTTGCTTTTCCTTTCAGCTGTTTTTCAGCTTCAGTACGTTTCTGATTAAGCTGCTTTTCGAAACCATTGGCAGTTGATAAAGAACCTGTCAGTTTTGTCTTGATATCATCAAGTGAACCAAACTGACCTAGAGCCCCACCACTTGCCTCATTGATTTTCTTTGTAAGTTCAGTCTTCAGATTATCTTTAATTTCAGCAAGCTGAGCTTCCATTTCTTTCTTAAGTGAATTGATTACCTGAACATCTGCATCAGAATCAAGATTCATCTTAAGTCCATCAGTAAGAGTAAAGCCGCTTGTAATGCCTGCACGAACAGTATTGATTCTACCCATTACATTTGAATAAATCTTCGAAGCATATTCAGGCTCAAACGGAACTGTAGCAATCTTCAAATCTGTAAGAAGTCCTTTTCCTGAAAGTTCAAAACCATCCTTATCGAAAATCTTAAGGATTGCATCTACTGCACACTTAGCATCGAACGAAGGAACTCCAGGATATTCACCAAACTTTTCTGCAGGAATATTCAAAGGAATATTCTTAAGTCCATAATCTGCACGAATAAGAGGTTCCTTTGTATCAGTTCTAAAATCTACAACAAGTTTTGCTTCATGCTGTAAATTGTAAAGTTCCATATTGAAATCAATCTTAGCAGGTTTATTTATTATATCCTGATTACTTGCAATATCTGTAGCCTGGGCAAAGAAGTTAGGACCTGAACCAGCCATCTTTTTAATCCACAAAGCAGGAACCTTATCCTGTCTGTAGAAGATGTCCTGACCTGGTGCACGCTTTACAGAATACTTCTTTTTCTCTTTCTTAACCTTTGCTTCTTTAGGCTTACTACCCTGTTTTGTCTTCAAATCAAGAATATAATCAACGCCTTTCATTGCATAAGGATAATATTTTCCAAGCACATCACAGGCAACATTTTCAAACATTCCGCTAATCAGCTTTGTTCCATCAGAAATATTCAAAGACTTAATTTTATTGATTTCAGAATTTGCAAAGTTCATATCATGTGTAACTGCATTCTGAACGCTCTTTCTAAGTCCATCTGCTTCAGCTATATCTGCATTAAAGTTTTTCAGAACTCCATTAGCATCATTCTTTACCTTTTCAATATTCTTCTTGGTTGAATCAATTTTTTCAATGAATTCTTTAATCTTAAGCGGATTATTCTGAACTGCACTGTAATCAAAGTTCATAATATCATTTACAGATTTCTGAAGCTCATCTACTGTCTGCTGAACCTCTGCCGGCTTAGCCTGCCACTTTGCAACAATCTGAGGAATCTGCTCCTGAACTTGCTTAGAAAGCCCTGGTGTCTGAAGCTGTGAATAAAAATTATTCATCAAAGTTTCAGGATTAAGCTGATTGAAAAGTCCTGTAATATTGCTTTCCAGAGAATTAGCTGCAACTGCTTTTTTCTCTGCAATCACCTGTCCAAGTTTAGATTCAGATGCTTCTTTTGCTGCCTTTTCCTTCTGCTTTTTGATTTTCTTTTCTTTCTTAGGTGGAAGTTCTCCAGAAGTCTTTCTTTCAGTTCCTGTATCAACACCAAGTACAGAAAGTTCATCTGCAACAAAACGCTTTCTTAAAAGCTGTCCTAAATCAAAATCCACTGTAATTGAACCAATATCAACGAGATTTTTCATATAATCGTCTTTATTGGCAATCTCAAGCTTTTTAATCTTAAGTGATGAATCAAGCAGCTTAAAATCTACATTCTGAATATCACACTTTGCCTCAAAAATAGTCTCGCAGGCATAAGTAATTCCCTTCTTTACGATTATATTTTTGAAGGTTATAAAGCAGATTGGAATTGCCACAACGAAGGCAGCTGTAACAATAAGCGGAACAAAGTTTATACGTCCTTTTTGTTTCTTTATCTGCTTTGCCAGTGCTTTAAGGCGTTTCATATCTTTCTTGGCAAGCTGTTCTGCTTTTTCTGGTGGAATTGCAAAAACTGGAATCTGTTTAGCACCCTTTTTCTCAATTTCAGTAAAAAGTCCTTTTACATATTTTTTATCTTCAGGAACATAAAGTCTTTTATAGATTTTTTTCTCGAGTTTCTTAGCTGTATATTTCTTTCTGAAAAGTGATGGTATCTTTTTCATCTTATTGCCCCCTTAGTCCTTCTTGGCTGCAAGAGCAGCTGCTTTTTTTACAAGCGGAATCTTCGAAAGGAAAACAACAAATTTTGTTTTACGAAGAACAGGAACAATCTTATTACGAATTAGCCATATTAAAAGTCTGGCAATCAAATAAAGTGGAATATAAATAGCAAGTCCACATAAAAGTGAACCTGAGGCTATTGTATTATTGAATTTAGTAAAGCCTACAAAAGGAATATCCAGCAGCCATGCAAAAACCGGTTCGAGTTTTGGAAGTGTAAGGAACCAGTAGCCGACTGTATCAAACAGTGGATCGAACAATGGCGCCAGCAATGAAAAACAAAGTGTACAAAGAACAAGTGCACCCTTGTTTATTCTCATAAATAATACAAAAACGGTTATGATAAACCAGAAAATGTTGTTTTTAGGAAGGAATCCAAGCAGCATTCCCAAACAAACCGCATGAGCAATTTCACCAGGATGTGAATTGCTGTTCAATGCTTTTAACAATTTGACAATGAATTTAAGCATATTTGACTCCGATTTTAAAATCTTAATCTTTATTTTAACAGAAAGGTCAGAGTTTGCAAGAATAAAAAAGAAGGGCTCAGAGGCAAGCACCGCTTATCTCTGAGCCCTATTTTTTACGGATTATCGATTTCAGGCTTATTTTGCATCACGTGCAGAAAGTGCGTACTTAACTACACGGAAACCAACATCATCATAAACTCTTGTAACTGGTGCTGCATCTTTTGAAACTGCAGTTACGCCTTCTGCTGTTTTTCTATAGCTTCCGCCACGCATAATACGACGCTGAATACTTGCAGGCCATGCATTATAACACCATTCCCAGGCATTTCCATTCATGTCATACATTCCAAAAGTGTTGGCATCTTTTGTCATAACATCATGTGTTACACCATCAGAATTGTCTGAATACCATGCAACTGAAGCTAAATTCTTATTTGATACATTAGCCCAGATTTCAGAAGCCGGATCTCCTCCACGTGCAGCAAATTCCCATTCAGCTTCTGTTGGGAGTCTGTATCCATCCGCAGTAAGATCGATGATTGCATTTTCAGCTTTTCCATCTCCATCCTTAGCGGTATCTGCTTCCTTAAGTACTGCACCATTGTACTTGTAAACTGGCCCAAGACCATCTTTTTCACTTGCTGCATTACACCATACAACTGCATCACGCCAGCTGATCATAGTTACCGGCTGATTTGTGCCAGTTGGAGCTGCACCATCTACACCCTTATTTCCTTCACGTCCAGGATTAGCAAAGGTATAGCCATTGTCTTTTGCCCATGTATAAACCTCATACCAGCGGGCATAAGTTGTTTCTGTCTGGGCGATATAGAATGCCATCAAATCAACAGGCTGTTCTACAGAAGCTTTTGAAAAAGCTGAATCTCTTTCTGCGGTAGGAGTTTCTACAAATTCAATAAGATTCTTTGAAAAACCGTTCTTTGATACAAAAATTACACGTTTTTTAGATTCCGATTTTGTACTTGCACTTTTTTTTGGCTTAGAGGCACATCCTGTAAAAATCATTGCTGCCAGTAAAGCCGAAATTGAAAGAATTGTTAATTTCTTCATACTGATAACTCCTTGGTTTTAAACCTATTGTTATTTTACCATGGATTATAACATCCTTCCATTTAAAAAGTGTTACTCAAATTTGGTTACATTTTTACTTTTAAGTTCTTATTATTCTGTTATATTCATTTTTTTTGATTGCCTGAATGAAAAAGCCATCTTATAATCAAATTCAAACTATATACAGGAGTTCCTATGGATCCAAAAGCTCTTTTTTCTCTTTCTTACGGTGTTTTTATTCTCGGCTCGCATGATGACAAAAAAATCAATGCATGTGTTACAAATACCTGTATGCAGGTTGCTGCAAATCCTAATCGTCTTGCAATTACTGTAATCAATCAGAATTACACCTGTGGTCAAATTAAAGAGTGCGGAACTTTTGCCCTTTCTGTCCTCGATAAATCAGTTACTTTCCCAACAATTGAGCACTTTGGCTTTCAAAGTGGTCGTGATGTAGATAAATTCGCTGATTTTGAGCATTCCCTCGATGCCAATGGAAACCCTTATCTGAACAGTCAGGTATGCGCCCTGTTTACCTGTAAGGTTATCAGTTCTCAGGATTTAGGTACTCATACTCTTTTTGTTGCTGAAATTGAAGATTCTAAGGTTTTAAGTGATAAAGCTCCTCTTACCTATGCTGATTATCATAAGGATATTAAGCCTAAGCCAGGTGCTGCAGCCGAACCAGACAAAAAGATTATCGGCTGGCGCTGCAAAATCTGCGGTTACGAATATGAAGGTGCCGAACTCCCTGCCGATTATGAATGCCCTATCTGCGGACATCCAGCCGAGGATTTTGAGCCTATTTACGAGAAATGATCTTAGCAGCCGGTCGCGCATTCCGTACTTCGCCATCTACCGCGGCTCATCCACTCAGCTTCGCTTCGGGACTGCTTCGCAGGTACTACAATCGCTATCCTCTTTCTTAGTAATTTTTCGTAAAAAAATACACTTCTGATTTTTTAATGTATTTTCTTTACGGCTCAAATCGCCATGCCTTATTTGAGTCGTGATTTGAAATGTCAAAGAACATACTTAAATAAAATTTCATGGTAAAAATATCAAAGTGATTTAAAATGCTTATTTATATAAAATAATTAACAAATTATTATTTTATCCTCAAAAAAGGAATAACTTCATTTTACATAAGTATGATAAATAGTATCTGTAGGAATCAAAAAATCTCGTTCTTCAAAGTGAACTCCCAGATTCATACAAAAAGATTTTAATTTTTCATAATTAAACTTCTTAGTAACTCCACGTTCTTTATATAAATCTCCCATCTCAAAATCTTGTTTAGGTCCATTTTGAAAAAATACCCAATGTTCTCCATCTTTCATACTATAAATAACTCGTTTTTTGCTACCATTATAATAATATAATTCATAAGCAGGATAGATCGATTCATCATCTGCAAAAATATATAATCCTTCATATCCATATTTTGCACAAGTAAACTCAATATTTGTAATCCAATTATCTGAAATATTATTTACATAAACAACGAAAGAATCTTTCTGGCGAAAAAGATAACCTTCATATTTTTTAATCCCTGTAACATTTCTTAATGGTTTTATATCATCTTTTTTTATTTCTTCATGAATGAAATTTATATTCAAATTTGAATATTTCGATAAATCAAATAATTCTTCCTTACAAAAAGAATCTATATTTTTTATATTAAAAAATAGTCCAAATTTTAGAATCACATTGAGATCTCCATTTATAATAATCTTCACCATTAAAACAAAATAAACTATTTGTAAATTCTTGATAAATTTGTATTCTCCATTTTTTATTTTAATTTTCTTTTTATTCAAATATACAAAAAGGATTCTCTTTCTTTATATAGTCAAACAATAATTTCTTTTTTTTCTTCTGAAATAATAAATCAATACGCAAATATGGACATTCTTGATTATTTGATTTGATTACATACGTTCCAAAATATAAAGAACGCTTTACAGAAATAATATCCTTCAACAATACTTTTCTTTTTTTTCCATAAATTGATTTTTCTAAATACGTTTCTGAAAATCCATAACTCTCTCCAATTGCATACAAACACGCTATTATTAAAAATATAGCTCCAATTTTTAATAATATGGTCATTTCACTGTTATGCACTAACACAAAAATCGGTAAAAAAATGAATACAAAAGCTTCATAACGTAAAACAGGTATAATTTTATTATTTACCATTTTAATATATCTCCAAACACATAATCACAAAATTTATTTGCAAGAGTTGCACCTGCTATACTTCCAGCTGTGGTTCCAACAGCAGTGCCAACAGCTCCACCAACAACAGAGCCTCCTCCAGGTGCAATTGCAGTTCCAATAGCAGTACCTAAACTTCCTCCAATTTCACCTCCAAACTCCCCGCCAATTTTGCCACCTAAATAAGTAGCTCCAATTGTTATCATATTTCTCGCCAAACGTTTTATACCCGCATTTGAATCCTCGTTTTCTTGTGTTTCGACAATAGCAGCATCTAAAACTCCTAATCCAATTGAAACAGCTATTTATCCATTTGATTTATTTTCAAGATTTTTTCCTTTTTCAACCATATCAAAATTTTGTACGGTCTGATAATATTCTGAAAAACCAGTTATAGATTTTGTTTTTACAACTCCGTGAGTTTTTTCTCCATAATTCGTTAATAATGAAGCACCCATAGAAAAAACATTACTAAAAAAATCAATAACTTTTGAAACTATATCTTTTTGATTTTTTGTTTCTTTTTCTAAAGCCTCTGGTTGAGCTGAATTATCAGTTTTTCCTTTATACTCAGGAGCCTGTTTGTCCTGTGAACCTGGACCAGTTATATGAGGATCTTCATCTGGTGCAGCCTGATTTTTTTTGCTCCCTTTATTAGATTTACTTCCTCCTGACTTATCTTTTTTAAGTCCATTTCTATCAATGTAGTTAGTCGGGTTCTGCCCCGCATATCCATACCAGTTATGTCCATCACGAGCCGGATCCTGGGTTAGCCAAGAATCTCCGTCTTCGCTTCGCCATCGATTCCAGTGATAGGTCAGGCCTGTCTCTGCATCGTAATCACAGCCGGTGTATAGACCGTCAAAGTCTATAAGATTTGTCGTCTCGCCGGCCTTAATTCCAAACGCAGTGTAACCTGATTTCCAGACAAGGACTCCATCCTCAGCATAAACCTCAGTAACACTTCCCTGAATGTCTGTTACAGTATAATACAGTTTTTCTGTGCCGTCATCTGATTTGTCCAGGAAAGCTGTAATCTGATTATTCAGGTATGCAAAAGTTCGGGAAACTTCGCTGTTTTCTTTCTTCCGGTAAGTTATCGCTCCGTTTCTGCCGTAGGCATATTGAGTTACTTCTGCCTCGGCTTTTGTCCGGCTTGTACGTTCAATTCTTCTGTTGAGTGCGTCATATTCGTATTCGACAATGATATTCTGACCTTTATCCGGAGCATTAAACTGCTGAACCTTTACAAGCCGGTTGTGGTAATCCCAGCTGTATTCCCAGTACTCACCGGTTTTGTCGAGTATAACTTCATTGTTGTTATGAACAGCATTTGATGCTCTCGCTGTTCTGTTGCCGTTTGCATCATAGGTGTACCACCATTTACCGTCATACATCACGCGGGCAGTGTTTCCGTTTACGGCATTCTTGTAATACTGGTAGTTTCTTACATTTCCGTACTCTGTAAGGGAGATTCTGTTAGAGTTCTTATCATAACTGTAAGACTCATTTCTCTTATCATCGAGCGTCCAGATTCTTATCATCTTCTGTACGCTGTCATTGGTAAAGGACACGTAATCACTTACGTTATTGTTATCGATGTCACGATCATCCCAGATTGTGCGGATTTTTATGAAACGGGATTTAAGAGAAGTCTTCAGATTAAAATGAATACTCTGGTTTTTCGGATCTACCACATAGTTCCAGTTATCCGGTGTAAGTTCGCTCCAGCCATCTGCTTCATTCTGTTTTGTGTAGATGTGAAGGTCCCGTTCACGGATACGGCTCTTTCTTTCGAGATTTGTCTTAAAAAGCTCAATCTTCTGAATTTCCTTTTCTTCTTTGAAATCGTAGACAAAAGACTTTCCCTTCTCGTCTAGTGTGACTTTATCTGCCGGGAATAACTGACCATTGAGGGT
>JAEEGH010012613.1_pt1 | contig 18897 bp, 18 predicted proteins | sample 9134181 | NCBI WGS metagenome assembly JAEEGH01 (sample SAMN16246544, study PRJNA631951) | gut metagenome | biome: gut microbiome; feature: rumen; material: DP-attached | host: Bos | place: Iran: Karaj | collected 2018-10 | reverse complement strand
TCGCTTCTCAGCGATCTCTTATTCCCGTTATTAATGCAGGTGATGGTGGTCACCAACATCCAACTCAAACACTCACTGATTTATTTACCATTCGTAGTTTACGTGGTGAAATCAAAGACCTTACTATTGGACTTTGCGGTGATTTAAAATTTGGTCGTACTGTACACTCTCTTATCAATGCATTAGTACGTTATCCTGGTATAAAATTCGTACTTATTTCACCTGAGGAATTAAGAGTACCTGAATATATTCGCGAAGATGTATTGGACAAAAACGGATTTGAGTATAAAGAAGTTGATTCTCTTGATGATGTAATGTCAGAGCTTGATATTCTCTACATGACACGTGTTCAAAGAGAACGTTTCTTCAACGAGGAGGATTATATCCGATTAAAGGATTTCTTCATCCTTACTCCTGACAAAATGAGATTAGCAAAACAGGACATGATGGTACTACATCCATTGCCACGAGTTAATGAAATCTCTGTTGATGTAGACGATGATCCACGTGCCAGATATTTTGAACAAGCAAAAAACGGAGTTTACATTCGAATGGCTCTGATTTTAACCTTATTAGATTTAGTTTAAAGGAGGCTATATATGTTAAATATAAGTGGAATTCATCAGGGGTTCGTTCTTGACCACATAAAAGCTGGTGAGTCTATGACAATATACAATGACTTACATTTAGCAAATCTAGGCTGTGATTGTACAATTGCTATGATTATGAATGCCAAGTCTAACAAAATGGGCCGCAAGGATATTATCAAAATCGAATGCCCTATTGAAAGCGTTGATTTAGATATTCTTGGATTCATTGATCACAATATCACATGCAATATTATCAAAGATGATGTAATAGTAGAAAAAAGACAACTGTCTCTCCCAAAAGAAATAAAGAATGTCATTTCTTGTAAGAATCCTCGTTGCATTAGCACTGTCGAGCAGGAATTAGACCAGATTTTCATTCTCACAGATGCCGAAAACGAAGTTTACAGATGCAAATATTGCGAAGAGAAATATACAGGAAGCAAATAAAAAACAGGCTCAGTATTATCACAATACTGAGCCTATTATTTTATTGCATTTGATATGTAACGAAAGCCTGCTTACGTTTATTGATGCAACTAAGAACTGTTGGAACAGCACCTAGCGCTGAGAATGCATATGCTTGTAAAAGTCCAATGATTATACTGTCATAAGCATCAGCCATATCTACTAAATTCCAGAAATATACAAACACATCATAAACATCTCTGTGTATTTGATCTGCAATTGAAATACACCAATCTATTTTTACTCCTAGATAAGTCATAACTATCATAAAAATGCAGCTGACGAAAATACCTTTGGTGGAAATCTTCTTTCCTAATTGCTCATATCCTTTGATAGTGCAGAATCCCATAATCACACCTGACACTGCAGCCACATACCCTAGCTGGCCAATGATAATCAGTGCAAGTACGCCAAGTAATGAACCTATAAACGCACCAAATACACCTGCAATAACATTCTCTTGGGTATTTGAATCACTAATCTCAGCCTGCTGAAGAGTCCTATTAATTCTGGTATAACAATCATCGCAAAGGAAGCTAACTCCACCACTGATGTTGTATATTCCAATTTTATTCGTAGGCTGACCGCAGCACTCACATACATCATAATATCCATTTACTCTAAGGCATTCTGTGACTCCTCGAGTTGCATTAATCAAATTTGAAATAATTTTGTTCTTTGTAGCTCCGCAAATATTGAACATAATATTGTTGCCCTGGATACCTGCAGCTCTAATGCCCTCTACATTTTTCTTAATATATTTAAGGAAATCCTTTGGAGGAAGGATTCCATTCTGTCTTGCTGAAACATATAAGACATACACATTATTTTTCAATCCAATAGTAAGATGGTAATTATTTACTACACCAATTAATGTTTCTGTCCTTTCGTCAATAATCAATCCTGTTGCATCAGAAACTTCTTCAAAGATAACTTTAGTTGATTTATTCATAACATTAACCCTTTCCTCTGAAATCTGACATTATAATAATAGTTATTTATTTACTTGTCAATAGGTATTATATTAATACTTATAAATAATTTTAAAATAATACTTTTCAGAGAAAAAAACTATTAAATAAAAAAACATCTAGTACCTTTTCAAGTACTAGATGTTTAATAGTTAACTTAAATTTACTGTGCTGTTGCAGCTGCTGGAGCTGGGGCTGTTGCTACAACCATACCAGTCTCATCTGTCTGGTAAATTGTATCTCCAACCTGAACCACCTGGTTAACAACAAGCTTTCCATCTAAACCAAAGAGGAAGTTACCTGCGCCAATCTTTACAGCCTGACCAGCAACTAACTTACCGTCAGTGCCTGCATAGTAAACACCATCAGTTGCCTGGATAAGACCTGTTGCCATTACACCATCAGCTCCGAAGTAGTATACTCCGTCTCCAATTGTCTGCATTCCTGTCTGCATCTTGCCATCTGCTCCGAAGTAATATGTTGCACCATTTACATTAACAACACCTACCTGCATCTGACCAAGCTCGTTGAAGTAATATACTGAACCATCTATTGCAGCAAGACCTGTTGTTCTGTGAGCATCAGCTGCATCTAAGTAGTATGTTCCAGTAGGATCTGTCCACCAGCCCTTGTAAAGCTTTCCGCCATCGTTTGGATTGAATAAGTATGTAACACCGTCAACATCAACCCATCCTGTCTGGAGATAACCCTGCTCATTAAAGAAGTACATATCCTGTCCGATAACGCTAAGACCTGTAAGCATATGTCCATCTGTTGTATCTAAGTAACGAGTTCCAACTGCTGGATCTGTCCACCAGCCTGTGTAAAGCTTACCGTTCTCAGCTGGGTTAAATAAGAATGTAAATCCATCAAGCTCTAACCAACCAGTCTGTAACTGTGCTGCCTCGTTGAAGTAGTAAACTCCATCCTCGATTGCGTTAAGTCCAGTAACGGCATTTGCTGCGCCTGGTGTGAAGTAATATGTACCAGTCTCATCAGCAAACCATCCCTGAGTAACAATACCTGTAGCTGGGTCTGTATGGTATTTAACACCTGCTATATCAACCCAACCAAACTGTCTACGATAGTTATTAAAGAAGAATACGTTGCCTGCGCCTAAATCAAGAAGACCTGCCTGTGGAATAAATGCTGTATAATCCTTTGCAGCAACGTTCATATCTACTCTTCCATTAACACCTGCTACAGCTCCGCTTGAAGAGTACTGCCAAATTGCCCAACCAGCAATATCGTTATGATCTGAGTACTGAGCAATCCACTTATCATAAGCAAATGCTGATGTGAAGTGCGATTTATAGAAGTTTGTGTATGTGTAAAGGATTGGTGTGTAACCTGCCTGAGAAATAATGCTGCAGAATGTATTAGCCATTGCTGTACATGTGTTAGCATCTAATCCCTTCTGAACACTATCCTCAATATCAAAAGCAACTGGGAAATTAATATTGTATGGCTCAATCCACTGAAGAACTAACTCAGCCTCAGCAGCAGCCTGCTCTACTGAAGTAGCATATGAGTAAATATATACACCTGTACGAATACCAGCAGCCTGAGCTCCCTGAACATTAGCAGCAAAGTATGGATCAATACCACTATTTGTACTACCAACCTTAATGAATGCGTATGAAACGCCTGATGCAGCAACAGCAGCCCAATTGATTGATCCCTGCCATTTAGATACATCGATACCTTGACTACCTGCTGCATTTGCTGTTAATGACACTGAGAATGTCATAGCCACCGCTATTGCAAATGCGGTAAGTCTTTTGAAAATGCTTGTCTTTAATTTTCCCACGACAAAACCTCCTAAGATTTAACTTTTCTTTCTATATATAGTATAGGTTAAAATGTAGTTAAGGAAAACTACATTTTTATTTTGTTTCTACATCTGATGACGTACAACCTTGTACTCGTCACCGTTCACAAAGTATGGACACTCGCTGTAATGACCTGTGACAAGTCTCACATAATCATCCTCATCCATATCCATTTCACAATAATACTGCTCATCTTCTTCGTCCCATACGAAGTTGTTACAGTACTCACATGCCGTCTGCCTTTTTACCTTAGAAGCCATCTGATTAATCCTCCAACTAAAACTGCAAACAATATAGCCATAAGCATTATTGCATATTGAATCTGTTCATGTTCCTTACCCCATCTGGTATTACAAATGAAAATATATATAAACAATCCAGATACAATGGCTGCAACATTAATTAGCATATTAACAGTATCCATTTTAAGCTGTTACTCCTATATATGCACCTAAACCAAGTGAACAAACAACGCCAATGATACATCCAGCAAGTGCAACACCGCAAATAACTGCAAGAATTGATGACTTAAAATCCATATCAAGAATTGATGCTGCTAGAGTACCAGTCCAAGCTCCAGTTCCAGGAAGTGGAATTCCTACAAAAAGCATTAATGCAACGAATAAACCGCGGCCTGCCTTTTCCTTGAGCTTCTGTCCTCCCTTTTCACCCTTCTCAAGGCAGAAAGTGAAGAAACCACCAATGCCTGGCTTGTCCTTGCCCCAAATTAAAACCTTGCGGGCAAAGAAATAAATGATAGGTACTGGAAGCATATTGCCTATTGCAATCAAAATGTAGGCTGTCAACAAATTGAAATCTGGATTAGCAGCCTTGATCACATAAGCTACTGGAATGGCGCCTCTTAATTCTATAAGGGGTACCATTGAAATCAAAAACACATAGAAATAACTATTCATTTATAAAATCTCCTTTAATACTTGGATGAATGTCTCCATCTCTTCTTTTGTGCCAATGGAAATACGCAAATAATTTGCTATTCTCTCAGGCTTTTTGAAGTGGCGCACATAAATGCCTCGCTTTTTAAGCTCTTCAAATATATTAACTGCTTCAGCAGTAGCATGCTTTGCAAAAATGAAATTGCTTTTTGAATCTGGGAAAGTAAATCCAAGTTTCTTTAGTTCAAGCTTTGTCCATTCTCTAGTAGAAATAACATCCTCTACTCTAGCTCTGAAATACTCATCATCCTCTATTGATGCAACTCCTGCTGCAAGAGTGATAGTATCCATAGTATATGAATTGAATGAGAATTTGCAGTCTGATAAATACTTTATCAACTCAGGTGAGCCAATTGCATAACCAATACGGTTTCCAGCCATGGCTCTAGATTTAGAGAAGGTGCGGACAACCAAAACATTATCATACTTCTCAGTAAGACCTACGCAGCTCTCACTACCAAAATCTACATAAGCCTCATCAATAATCACGACACACTCAGGGTGAGATGCCACAAGCTTCTCAAAGAACTCTACTGGTTCTGCAACACCTGTTGGCGCGTTTGGATTTGGAATAACAATTCCGCCACATTGCTTTTCGTAGTCAGAAGCATCAATTTTGAAAGCAGAATCTAGAGGCTTCTGTTCAAATGGAATCCTGAATAATTCTGCCCACACATCATAAAAAGAATATGTGATATCTGGGAAAAATACAGGTCTGTCGGAATTAAAAAATGTGAGAAAGCTCATTGCCAACACATCATCTGAACCGACTCCAACAAATACTCTTTCTTTATCCACACCATGATAATTTGCAATGGCTGATATCAACACATCACAAGCAGGGTCTGGATATTTTCTGAGTGCATCCAAATTAACACTTGAAATAGCTTTACCCACCAAAGGACTTGGTGGGTATGGATTTTCATTGGTGTTAAGCTTAATAACTTTAGCTTTTGGCTGCTCTCCAGGTGTATAAGGTACTACTCTTCGAACATTGTCCTTCCAATTTGTCATTATTATCCCTCATGAAAAAAGCTAGTTGTTTATATTACTGTGTTACTGAATAATCTGGTGTGACCTCTGTTGTACCATCTGTGGTACCTTCTGTAGTTCCATCAGTAGTCTCTGGTGTAGCTATTCCGGCCTGCTCCTTTAACATCTGAAGCTGAAGCTCTGCATTAACAAGATCCTGATAGTTTGTAACCTGAGCCTTTTGCTCGTCTGAAAGTGCATCGTACTGAATTCTAGCAGAAACAATCTGTGTCTCAGATTCAAGTGTTACTGTCTCAATCTCTGCGATAAGCTGTGAAACCTTAATCTGTGGATTAAGAATCAAATAATTTTCTTGCTCTGTATCGCCAGTATAAAATACGAGAACTGGCCAACCAGCCTCAACTACATCATAAATCTCAGCTGCCTTAGATTTAGGTAAGTTTACACAACCGTGGCTACCGCTAGTTTTGTAAATAGATCCGCCAAAGTTAGAACGCCATGTTGCATCATGTAATCCCTCACCCATATTGAATGGCATCCAGTAAGCTACATGTGATTCATAATTGTCACCACGTAATGTAGCATCCTTTTGCTTATATGCTATTGGGTAAACGCCTGTATGTGTACCGTGATTTGCTGAAATATTTCCAGAAACACAATCAGATTCAACTACAAGCTCCCCATCCTTATAAACATATACATGCTGTTCTGAAAGATTAACCTCTACATAAGAGTTACCATAATCATGCTCGCCATGACTTGTTCCTCTGTAAAGATATGTGAAATCTCTAGTAACATCCTCACCAGCTGTTAAGTCAGCGATGATTTGATCAATTTCACCATCGTAGGCTATCTTCCATCCAAATGAACCACATGGAACTGAAATAGTCTCTCCTGAGGTAGTTGTAAATTCTTTTGCCTTGCCGTAGGTGTTATATTTGTCACCCATAGAGTTTACATACTCACCAATAGCATCTCTGTTAAATGAAACATTGAAATCATCGTCCCAAGTAAACCATCCAGCCTTTGTCTCTGTAGGAATCTCCTCAGTATAACCTTCACCTAAATCGTAGTGAATAGCTGTGGTCATATAATTATTGAGAGTCTCAACTGCTTTGTTAATGTCATCATCAGTGGCTAACACATCTGGCTTGTTGAAGCATGTACCGTCTGAAATATTAATAACAGTTTTAAGGTTCTCAACGGCATCGATGATTGCTTCCTCAACGCCCTCCTGGTCAATTCTGTCACCGTAAACTTCATCTACGATAACGAACTCAGAACCATCAAACTCAATATAAGCATCCTCAGATTCCTTTGTTGATTTGTGATTGCTAAAATCAAGACTAGCTGCAACTGCTGTAACCTTTGCAGAATCATATGAGTTGCCAGTTGCTGTGTAGTACTCAGCAGGAACAAAAAGTCTACCTACCCAGTTAAATCCTGTCTGAGTATCAAGAATGTCCTGAACCTGACTAACATCATAGTTAACTCCAACACCCAAATCACCAGAGCTAACCTCATTAACCACATTTCCTTCATCATCAACAAATGAAATAGTATAATGATCGGCACTGTTAATAATTTTGTCATAAGTGCCTTCTGCTGACTTAAAGGAAGCCCCAACACCATTTACTGTACTGCGAATATAGAAATGGCTTCTAAAGAAAAGGCTACCTGCAAGATATACTAATAATAAAACACCGACAATAATGCCTCCCTTTAATAAGGCATCACGGCTAATAAAAATTTCATGAGATTTTTTCTTTTTTTTGTTACTCATTTTATTTTTCCTTTTACATAATACATAGATACTCCGTAGATTAGTTTACAGGAAAAATCAGCATAAAATCTTCTAAACTTTTATAAAAAACCTACTATTAATTTGACGCAATCGATAGAAAATTGACTGACTAATTTCTCCTAAAGCTTTTAAGCTCATCTAAAGTGAACTCATATGCTTCATTACAGAACTGACATTTAACCTCAACAGGCTTGCCATCTGCGATAATATCATCCATATCCTCTTTACCTAAAGAAGCAAGGCTCTTGATTACTCGTTCTCTTGAGCAATCACATTTATAGCATGCAGGATATGTTTCCATTATCTGAACATCAAGTCCTGCAAGAACAGTTTCAAGCATTTCTTCTGGTGTCTTTCCACTAGAAAGCATATCTGTAACAGAAGGAAGAGTCTTAAGATTCTCCTCAATTTGAGCAATAACTTCTTCTGGTGTGAAAGGCATAAGCTGGACAATGAAGCCACCAGCTACATTTACAGTGTTGTCTTTGTTCATAAGAACACCAAGACCAACTGTTGATGGAATCTGCTCAGACACAGCGTAATAATATGTCAAATCCTCTGCTATCTCACCAGTCTGGAGCTCAACAGTTCCAACATATGGCTCTTTAAGTCCCATATCCTTGATTACTCGCATAATACCAAGGTCGATTGCTCCACCTACATCAAGCTTGCCATTCTTAGGTGGCAAATCTACTACAGCTACATTTGGGAATCCCTTTACCTCGCCCTTGCTGTTAGAAGTAACTGTAATTCCCTTCATTGGACCAGTACCCTGAATCTGAAGAGTAACTAAATCATCCTCTCCCTTTAGCATAACTCCCATCATAGAACCTGCTGAAAGCATTCTACCAAGGGCCGCTGTTACGATTGGGGATGTATTGTGACGAGTTCTGGCCTCTTCAACCATCTCTCTACTAGTAATAGCAAATGCTCTAATTGCATCATTTGCCGCTGTTGCTCTAACTATATAGTCGCTCATTTAATTACCTCTCTTGCTATAAAATATAATCTATCACTGTTTATTGTAGGCTCTGACATTGTTGCCACATCTAATATATCTAAAAGCTCAAGTCCACTTGAAACTATCACTTCTTTTATCTCGTCAATTTTGAAGGCATGTTGGAGATGCTCTTCATCATATCTGTCGAAGGTCCCTTCTTCATTTTCTTCATAAATCGTTAAATAATAAGCATTGTCTCTAGTTTCAGAATCATATTCATTTTCCCATATGAAGCTGCCCTCGTCTCTATTTTCTGCAATGGTGCTAGTGCCAACGCTTTCAAAATAATGTTCAGTTTTAACATCAAAAATAAATAACCCCTTTGGGTCTAAATAATTATTTGCAAGCTTGCATACCTGCAACAATTCTTCTGTATCTCTCAGATAATTCATGCTATCACATACACTGACAATCGCACCTACTGTACCATAGAGCTCAAAGTCACGCATGTCCTGACATAGATAAAGGATTCCTTCGGAATCCTCACTTCCCATAGCCTCCATTAGCATGTCATAAGATAAATCTATGCCAATCATATCGTACCCAAATGATTTGAGGCGGCGAGTCATCTGACCTGTACCACAGCCCAAATCACATACGATTTCCATGGGCATATTATATTTTTCAAATAAATTCTTTATATTCGCAGCCCACGTGTCATAAGGTATATTATCCATATACCTATCATACACTGCTGCAAAGCCTGTATAAGCTTCCATCTGCTAAACCCTCTTAGATAAAAAGCCAGTTATCTTTCTAATAATATCAAAATCGTTTTGAATTTCTTCGACCTTTAGTCTGTTTTCCTCAGAGAATCCCACCAGAATATCATGGTTGGCCTCTGCAAGGTAATCCATAATACCATCAATATCACTCTTTATGTTCTTTGGACACTTGATGTAATGTCTCTTGCCTGCAGTAATGTAGAGTGTATAAGTAATGGAAAAATGATGCCATAAAAATTTGTGCATAGTCGAATACTTGTAAATCCAAATTATAGCATCAATTGGAACTATGGCAACACCATAGCTACTAGTTTCTATAAAATAATGCTCTGTAATGAACATATCCTCAGTCGCCAACTGTGGTAGGGTGGCAAGCTCTTCTTCTGCCTCGGCCAATATCTCTGCTGGTTTGCCGTATGCTCTAGTTTTTTGAACAGGCAATGAAAGCACTGGGAAGGCTATGTACAAAGAGAAAACAATTATACATCCAACACTATAAAAACCAAAGAGCCAGAAAAAGAATTCAAATGCTTCTGAGGAAAATCCTGTGGCATCTGGCTCAGATATTGTATATGTAGAAACGGTGGAAAGAATTCCATCTTCATTCCAATTTAAATCATTTGCCAAATTAGTAAGTAAAGTTCTAGCAGAATGAGAATCGTAAATAATTTTGCCTTTTACAGTAAGCTCCTCTATTGTAGGAGACCCCTGTTCACATATATCAGGGTCCAGCAGCACAACAACACACTCAGAGTTAATCATTGTGTAATAATAGTAGCCTCTAGTCTGGTCTAGCCATTTGTTGGTATATCCAGTAAAGTACAAATTCTTTAATTGGAATTTGGCATAGGTCTCCTTTGAATTATACAGCTCATATAAACTAACGTTTTCTTCGCTGTATGTTCTAGGAGCTAGCATGTGACCAATTGGAAACACAAAAATTAATACCAACTCAATAACTAAAAATATGATAGGAGCAAAAAGCCTATTTTTGTAATATGTCTTAATCGACCTTGTAATTAAATGCTCCAGTGAATCCATATTCTCTCCCACTAATTAACGATGAGACTCAAGCCAATTATAAATATCTTCAAAGACCTGTTCCCTATCTATTTCATGTAAAATCTCGTGTCTATCCCCTGGATATAGTTTTAGGGTAACATCCTTCATGCCTGCTTTTATGTACATATCTGCTGCAGCTTTTGTGCCCACTCCCATATTGCCAACTGGGTCTGCATCTCCAGAAACAAAAAACATTGGTAAGCTCTTTCTCATGTTAGTAACACAATCCTTTGAGCAAGCGCATCCCAAAGCCTCAACAAGTCCCTTGTAGGCATTAAGGGAAAAAGTGAAGGTACAATATTTATCGTGATAATATTTTTCTACATCCTTAATGTTTTTGGATAGCCATGAATTAGCATAATCCTTTCCGTAACAATCGTATTGCTTGTATGGGGCACTATAGGTAATATCACGAACCATTGTGCTTCGATAGTTTTTGCCTTTGAATAAAGACATTAGCTTTACAACAAAAAGTCCACCCTTGTAAGTAATAGGTTTTTCTTGGCCAGTACCCATAATTACCGCACCAGTCAAATCATCTAAGTACACAGTTTTCGTAGACAAAAACTGTCTAAGTACATAAGAACCCATTGAATGTCCTAAAATAAAGTAAGGAATGTTAGGATACTTCTTTTTTGTGAGCGTGTAGTGAGTATAAACATCCTCTACCATTATGTCAGCAGGATGTGCACCTACCATTATTCCTAATTCCTCATCGCTAGCTACAGAGTGACCGTGTCCAATATGATCATGGCCAACTACCACATAACCTTTTTCGGCAATATATGTAGCAAATTCATCATATCTTTCAATATATTCAACCATTCCGTGCACTAATTGCAAAACGGCTTTAGGTTCTGAATCTGGAAGCCATTTTATGCAGTGAATAGTTGACTGTCCATCTTTAGAGTTAAAATTATAAAATTCTTTCTGCACCATAATAACACCATTTCTCCCATTTTGTTTTTTAACATAATCATATTTGATTTTATATGATTTATGGGACACATTCAATAAATGAACCAAAGGCTATTTAAAATTCTCAATCATAATCTGTAGAGAACGATTTCCTCTAAATTCATTGATAGAAGGTTCGTAAACAATATCCATTTTCACATTGTTTTCAATACCAGAGAACACCCGCTGTAGTTGTTCTGCTCCATATTTTGCTTCGATTGCTGTTTCAAACTCTTCTACACCTCTAAACATAAGCCCTGTCATTGGCTGACCATTTTCTTTAAGGACTGTAAGTCTAAGGAATTTACCATCTTTTCCCATGTGAGTTGCATTCTTTATAGGAATATTTTTCAAAGCAAACAAAGGCTTGGTGTTTCCTGTGCCAAATGGCGCTAGCATATCGATACTTTCCACCAACCCTTCTGTCACATAAGAAAGAGGCATGTCACAATCTATCTTAATTATTTCCTGCATGTCATCTTCTGTGAGAGTACAGTTGTCATTTAAACGCTGACGAAGCTCATCTATTTTCTCACTTGGTAAAGAAAGGCCGGCTGCCATTGGGTGTCCACCGAATTTTGTAAAGATATCCTTTACCGCCGATAGCTCCTCAAACATGTTATATGCCGGAATAGAACGTCCACTGCCCTTGGCTCCCTCTTCTGCATCAGTTATGACAATTACTGGCTTGTTGTAAATCTCTCTAATTCTTCCTGCTACAATTCCCGCTAAGCTCTCATGAAGCTCAGGAATATAAACGACAAGAACTCGTTGATTCTTGAGTCCACTAGTCTCAATAATCTCTTTTGCTTTATCCAACCCAATTTGAGTCATGTTTTTTCTCTGAGAATTTAATTCTACAAGCTCATTTGCCATTGCAAGAGCTTTTGCAGAATCTTCTTCAAATAAAAGCTCAATTGCCTTGGATGCAGTGTCTAATCTACCGCTAGCATTAAGGCATGGACCAATTACAAATCCTAAATGATAACAGTTTAAAGGTTTTCCTTTTAATTCTGTTCTAGCCAATAATGCACTAAGTCCAACATTGTCTGTAGCTTCGATTGCCTTTATTCCATGATAAACTGTGGCACGATTTTCACCCTTGAGCTCCATTACATCACATACAGTAGCTATACTTGCATACTGCAAATACTTGTCAGCCATTTCTTTTTCCAGGCCAACATATTCAAATAGAACATCAACAAGCTTCCATGCAACCTGAGCTCCACAGATGCCCTTGAAGGGATACTGACAATCATTTCTTTTTGGATCCACAACCGCATCAGCATTTGGCAAATTTTGAATTGTTTGCATTCCATCCTCAGAAACCTCAAAAGGCACCTCATGATGGTCTGTAACAACAAAAGTCACGCCAAGCTCTTTAGCTAAATCAACAGCAGGACCTGCTGCAATACCATTGTCGCAGGTAATAATAAATCTAATGCCTTCATCAAAGGCCTGTCTAACCATTTCAGGATTGATGCCGTAGCCATCCACCATTCTATGAGGAACAGCGTAATCTACATCTCCCCCAACTTCTCTGATAGCGCTAGTAAGAATATAGGTTGACATAATACCATCAACATCATAGTCACCTACTACACGAATTTTGACTCCTTCGTCAATTGCATCCATAAGTAGGCCACAGGCTTCTTCCATGTCGGCAAATAAATGAGGATCAGGAAGATTATTCAATGTAGGATGTAAATATTCTTCCATTTCTTCATATGTAGTTAGTCCACGATTTACCATAAGGCGTACAATTACCGGATCCACTCCAAGCCTTTTGCTAAGCCCTGCATAATCTGCTGCCTTACGTTGTAAAATCCATTTACTCATTTATATTCTCCAAATAAAATCGTATTATACAAAATATTTACGTAAAAATAATCATCGCTCTCGCTTGAAAAATAAAAAAAGAACAGGCAGACACATATGTAATCACTGACCTTAAAGCGCCATCCCTACTTAGAAGGCTCCGCAGGAGGCTTCTTATGTAGGGTAATGAGCGCGACAAGAGCGAAAGCGTGTCAGTGATACATATGTGTTCTGACTGTTCGTATTCTCAATCTTAATTAAGCGAGAGCGGCTGTTATAATAGCCATTGAGTATACTTCCTGTGCATTGCATCCACGAGAAAGATCATTAATTGGTGCGTTAAGTCCAAGAAGGATTGGGCCGTAAGCATCAAATCCACCAAGACGCTGTGCAATCTTGTAACCAATGTTACCAGCATTGATATCTGGGAAGATGAATGTATTTGCATGTCCAGCTACTGTAGAGCCTGGGCACTTTGTCTTTGCAACACGTGGAGATACTGCAGCATCAAACTGAAGCTCGCCTTCGATGTCAAGGTTAGGATACTTCTCCTTTGCCTTTGCTGTAGCTTCACGCATCTTGTCAACATCCTCACCCTTTCCAGAGCCAAGTGTTGAGTATGAAAGCATAGCAATCTTTGGATCTATACCAAAAATCTTAGCACATTCAGCTGTCTCACCTGCGATTTCAGCGATCTCATCAGCGTTTGGCTTGATGTTGATAGCGCAATCACCCATAGCAAGAACTTCTCTATCACCTGTAGCTGAGTTACGAACCATGATGAAGCAAGAAGATACAATGCTGTTGCCTGGCTTTGTCTTGATAACCTGAAGTGCTGGACGAACAGTATCAGCTGTTGAGTATGTAGCACCACCAAGAAGTGCATCAGCAACGCCCATCTTTACAAGCATAGTACCGAAGTAGTTTGCTGAAGAACATGTAGCCTTTGCCTGCTCCATTGTAACGCCCTTAGACTTTCTAAGTTCGCAGAAGAGCTCGCACATCTCGTCAAATCTATCGTAGTTCTCTGGATCAATGATAACTGCTCCGCGGATGTTAAAACCTGCATCCTCAGCAGCTGCTTTAACCTCTTCTTCCTTACCAATGAGAATTGGCTGAAGGAAATCAGAACCTAAAAGACGGCTAGAAGCCTCAATAATACGTGGGTCTGTACCCTCTGTGAAAACGATTTTCTTTGGATCCTTTTTAAGGATGTCAATTAATGCACCAAATCCTGCCATTTTTAATTTCCTCTTTTCTTTCTTTAAATAAAACTAAAATAGTATTGTTAGTTATATAAAACCAAATGCTATTCTACTACTTTTTTATGAAAAAACAGTGGTTTTAAGCATTGTTTTTAATTTTGTACTTTTTTGTATTTTCGTTAATATTTTGTCAATTATTTCTCACTAATATAACCATTTTCATACACCGCAATATTGTCTGAAATGCTCTCCATATAGCTATATCCAGTGGAGTCAACAGCGGTGCAGGCATTAGTTGCTGTAATCGGTACTATGCGGTAGCTGATTGCATCATTTTCATCAATGGAGAACTCAACTGCACCACCGCCGCCTGACTTGATTGATTGGTTAAATATAAAATTGCCAAGACTATAAAAAATAGGCTTGCCATTGTAATACTCTATTGGCTGCAAACAATGGCTATGCATTCCGATTACTGCATCTGCCCCAGCATCTATCATTTTATGACCATCATTAACCTGATAATCTTCTAATTCGGTGGTATGCTCTACTCCCCAGTGCACCATAACAAACAGATAGTCAACCTGACTATCTGCCTCAGAAATGGCATTTAACAAATCTGTCTCGTCGTAGAAGCAGAATTCACCTGGCTGAGAATTTACAACATTCCAGCTGCCAACCGGGATAACATGGCTAGCTGCCAAGAAACCATATGTACGGCCAGCATCATCTGTTTTTATGATAAGTTTGCTAGCTTCCTCTAGGCTATTACCTGCTCCTGTATATTCAATGCCAGCATCAGACAAAGTGGTAAACGTATCTGTAAGTGCATCCTGACCATAATCCAAAACATGATTGTTAGCAAGACCTGCTATATCTACACCCATATCTGTAAGTAGCTGAGCATAGCTTGGATTAACTCTGAAGGTATACTGCTTATCAGGAGCCTGCTGTCCTCTAGTGGAAAAGCAAAACTCATTATTAATCATGGCGATATCAGCATCATTCAAAAGGCTATTAACCTCTGGGCTAACAACTCCACTAACTCCAGATGCATCATAATTAGCCTGAACATATTCACTAATTTCCACATCACCTGTAAAAACAATATTTGTGGTCATGTCTGCCGGTTCTTCCTCGGCTGTTACATCCACTTGTTTATCTTCTGTTGTAGCCTCGGTCGTCTCCTCGGTGCTCTCTTGGGACTCATCCTCACCTATTAGCCACGCCAGATTCTCATGTATGTTATGTTCCTTTGCAAACTCTCTAGCCTGAGCATTAAATGGTCCATCCTCAGCAAATGCATACCATGCTACTGCTGCCACCAAAACCAATATAGCAATTGTTTTAAATAACGCTGCAATAAACTTTTTCATAATTATCTAAACTTATTCATAGCTGGATCATAGTGATAATCAATGCTTGCAAGCTTTGCAATTATCTCATCTCCATCTACTTCATTATCCTCCACCAATGCTTCAAAACTACTGTAGTAATCACGTAATGCTGTATTTACCGCTGAAAGTAGCATTACAGGGTCCTTTGGGAATTTCATTTCTTACCGCCTATCTATTAATCAATTTACAGTTGTTATGATAACATTTATCCCCACATATATCAAAAGCCCAAGTCTAATGACCTGGGCTTTGTATTATGAATCTACAGTACGTCGTTGCGCTTAATATACGCTGGTGTAACTGATTCAGACACTATTTTATTTATTTTCTTAACCTTTACCCATTTATCAATAACGGCATTTTCGATGTAGGTACCTTCTCCAATATCCGCGTAGGATAAAATAATAGAGTTCCTAACAACAGCACCTTTGCCGATGTGGACATTACGACCGATAATCGAATTCTCAACAGTACCCTCAATCAAGCCTGCATTACAAATCATAGAATTAGTAACCTTTGCTCCATGGTAATACTGAGAAGGGCAAGCATCTGTTGTCTTTGTATAGAATGGCCACTCTGCTTTGAAGAAATCCATTGAAGTAGCATAATCAAGCAACTCCATATTTGCACGATAATAATCATCTAGGCTAGTGATTGCTGCAAAATATCCTTTATGCTGATATCCTCTTACATCCATTTCCTTGCAAGCAATTCCAATCATATCTGCCAGTGAGTATGCTGATGAATCTCTCTTTGCCTTATTAATCAAGTAAATAAATACTTCCTTGGACATTACATATGTGTCCATGCTAATATTTCTATCTTTTGCAGTGCCCATATTTCTCTGAACACTCTCTACACCCTTTTGTTTATTAAGAGTAACAATATTGCAACCACGATAGTATTCCTTTGCCTGATCAACTTTATGATAAAGCAATGTAATATCAGCGCCACTGTCCACGTGAGTATCAAGCAGTAATTGAAAATCTTGTTTGTACACCATATAGCTTGGTGCAATCACTACATAATCCTGAGGCATACGCTCAATTTGTTCGATATTCTCCAAATATGCATTAATATCAGTATTATAAATTGAACTATGTCCATTATTCTGGGTAAACATCATTTGAATGCTACCACGCTTAGAATTAATATTGTAATGACGTCCAGAGCCAATATGCTCAACTATGGAACGTGGTCTACTATTTAGATAAACGTGAATCCTATCCATTCCGCTATTGCTAAAGTTCGAAATCGGAAAATCGATAACTCTAAATCTTCCTAAGAAGGAAAATGCGCCTATAGGTCTATAATCATGAAGACCTTCAACTCGTATATTATTAGCCGCAGAATTAATTACGCCAAAAGCCTTATTTGCCATACTAATCCTCCCCCTTTACATTCTTTGACACGAGAAGGATTTCCTCGCTCTTTTTATCACCAACCTTTGCATTTTTGCCAATGCGAACATTGGCTGCAACAATTGCTCTAGTAACCGTAGCCCCTTCTAACACAGTAGCTCCCGGCATCAAAACAGAATCGATTACCTTTGCACCTGGTGCGATTTTACAATTAGTAAATACAACAGATCTAGAAACCTCTCCGCCAACTGCTGCGCCCTGATTAATATAAGCACAATCAATTTTTGCAGATGAAGCGATATACTGTGGCACAATACCACTATCCTCTGTATAAATCTTCCAAGAAGTATCATCCAGATTCAGCTCATTATCTCCATCTAGAAGGTCCATATTTGCCTCCCAGAGAGAATCAATTGTTCCTACATCCTTCCAATATCCTGAGAACTCATAAGCATAGAGCTTCTTTTTCTCATCCAACATAATCGGAATGATATCATTACCAAAATCATGTGAAGAATCAGGATTCTTCATATCTTCGATAAGCATCTTTCTCATTGTCTTCCAATTAAAAATATAGATACCCATAGATGCAAGATTGCTCTTTGGCTTTTCTGGTTTTTCTTCGAATTCGATTATTCGGCGAGTATCGTCTGTATTCATAATTCCAAAACGACTAGCCTCTTTCATAGGTACACTACGAACTGCAATAGTAGCGTCAGCACCATTTTCTTTATGGAAGCTGAGCATCTTATCATAATTCATTTTGTAAATATGATCGCCTGATAAAACAAGCAAATATTCCGGATCATAGGAATCAATAAAATCGATATTCTGAGAAATTGCATCCGCTGTTCCGCGGTAGACATCTAGACCTGAGTCAGCCTTCTCTCTAGGTGTAAGAACAAAGACACCACTGTCTTTGGTATCAAGACCCCAACGACCACCTGCTGCAACATAACTGTTAAGCAGTACAGATTCATACTGTGTAAGCACTCCCACTATATCAATGCCAGAATTGGCACAATTACTTAACGGAAAATCAATTATTCGATACTTTCCTCCATAGTAAACTGCTGGCTTCGCCACCTTACTAGTTAGCTCATGTAGACGACTTCCTCGCCCACCAGCTAGAATCATAGCTAGCATATTAGTTTGAGCCATAAACATCCCTCCCTTTTACATAAATAATCACCTATTTTCATTCTATATGTTCTACTTAAAAACCGCAACGAAACAAAATACTTTCTGCGACACTTCTGCTATAATGTCAACGTAAACGTTTTAGATTAATAGACATTTTGTGCAAAATGGAAATAATTGAAATTTCTAAAAAAATTTTAAAATTTCCCTTGACGAAACGGCCTAGCCATAGTATTATTTATCTCGTCGCTGAGACAACATATGGTTCCTTGGTCAAGCGGTTAAGACGTCGCCCTCTCACGGCGAAAACAGCGGTTCGATTCCGCTAGGAACTGCTCTTGAGCATCACAGTTTACTGTGGTGCTTTTTTATTGCTTGCCCTCTAATTTTCCTGCCCACTGGGCCCCCACGTTCCACCATGGCCGCCACCCCTGCCCCTGTAGACAAACACTTCACAAGAATATTTTGTTTTCCTAATATGCAAAGACTCGCATCTTTTATTAGCATGTGTCTTTCTCATGTCTGGACAATTTTGAAAAAGGTATTTTATGGGTGGACATCAAAAACTATATTTTGTACAACTCAGGCTCAGGGGGAATTGGGTGATTTGGGAGTGCGCTT
>JAEEGH010012612.1_pt1 | contig 18899 bp, 20 predicted proteins | sample 9134181 | NCBI WGS metagenome assembly JAEEGH01 (sample SAMN16246544, study PRJNA631951) | gut metagenome | biome: gut microbiome; feature: rumen; material: DP-attached | host: Bos | place: Iran: Karaj | collected 2018-10 | reverse complement strand
CCTTTTACAACGCAGAACAACATTGTGAACTTTAACTCTAACCCCTTTATTTCCTTTAACGTCCCAAATTACATCCTGAAAAATGATGCAAAACCTTATTTCCTCGGACTCAAAGATAATATCGTGGAAGCTGAATGGACAGCCAAGGGTCTGGATGTGGACCTGGAATTCATCAGTATCAAAGATCTCCAGGAACGCTATGATCTCAGAAACAGCCGACCTGATATGACCAGAAAGGGCTCCTACGAAATGGACGCCGTTCTCCCTTCGATTCTCATCTATGCAGACACATCTGCCGAAAGAATTCGGCTGGTTGCCGATTATGTCAGCATCCTGCGACCGACCGTCTGCGTTGAACTTGTCGAAGAAGATATCCTGACCGAAGAACGACTCGCCCATATCTTGCGACAGAACGAAGCTCTCAATCCTAAGCTGGGAACATTTGTGATATTCAACGGAGAAGCTCCCGCACTTCCTGAAGCTGTCGTTCCTATCGCACCTATCACATTCATCAAGGGCGGTTACGACCGTTCTGCGCTGGATGTGATCATAGATACAATCGATGCAGCATTTCCATCTGCATAATTCACCATGCTTCTTCACACCGGCATCCGTTTTTCTGCTACTATATGCACGGGGTAAGTACATATAATGCCTATATTTGATCAGTCCGAATCAATGATGTTTGCCAAATGGCACGGTACAGATGATCTTCAGAATAACGAAGAGTTCTGGACTGACTGCTGGGAATTTTACCTAGACAAGACTGTTAAACTGCCAATCGCCATGTCAGATAGAGTGGTTGAAACCATCTCTTCAAGAATCGTTTGTCCTCCTCATGCCTGCAATGACTGCTGTACTACATACGAGAAACTGCGTATGACAAAAGAAGAAGCAGAGGTTATGTCGATCATTGGCAACCCTGATCTCAAATACGAAATCAAGGGGGACGATGTGATTTTGGACATCTCCGGTGGCTGTCCATTCCTAAAGGACGGAGCATGTTCCGCGTATGATAAAAGACCACCGACCTGCCGCCTGTTCCCGATATTGAGCCCATGCCAAACCAGACGATCAGATATGTCTGTATTTGACCAGCTGCAGATGAGAATCAAGTGTGATACCTCTTTCGAATGTATCAAAGCAATTATTAAAGATGCCTGCGACCGTTTCGATCTTTTGCTCCTTCCCGACCTGACGCTCCTGCACAAAGACGGAAGCTTTGTCGAAGACATCCTGGAATTATAGGAATTAAACGATTATGGCAGATTACGACGTCGGCGAAGCCAAGATGTTTGCAAAATGGCATGCGACACGCAACCTACTCGATAACGAGGACTTTTGGGCCGATTGCCGAGTATTGCTATTAAATAAAGTGTTTACGCTTCCATTCCCTGACACAGAGGCTAACCGGGCAGTGTTTGCAGAGGCCTGTGCCAAATATTCGGAATGCATCGTACCGACGTTATTTAAACAGGTGCCTGTTTCAGAGCAGGAACTTCAGTTCATGAAAGAGAATATCCGATCAGGTATAAGAAACATCGTCCGCTCGAAGAACGATGTTTATCTTGACATGAGCCAGGGATGTCCGTTCAGCCGAAACAGATCATGCTCAATCAAGAAATTCTGCCCTGATTTCTGCAGCAGATTCCCTGTAATGCCTCCGTTTGTTTCAGTCTCAGACGACGGAGAAACGTTCTATCACCTTCAGGTGCTTGCCTGCTATCCCGAAGTGATTGACGTGATCAAAACGCTATATAAGATGGCTTTTTCTAACCATCCGGAAATCGTCATCCTTCCGGATTTGAGTGTAGTCGCAAATCAGTAAACGCCCGTTTTTCCCAGAAACAACTCTGGGATGGTTTTTCTGGGACGCATCTCTGGCTGTTCTGCTGGATATCCAACTGCAACGCATGACACTATTTCGTACTGAGTTCCTAAAAACTCTTCCAATTCGTCCTGCGTGTAACATACATCTCTGAGCCAAACTGTCCCCAGACCCAGTTCGACAGCAACAAGGCACATATTCTCAATAGCAGCACCTATCGATAACAGATCACTAGTGTCCCAGTTAGGATCTCTTTCTTTCAGCACCCAAATAATTGCAGGTGCACGACTAATGATCCTGGCGGAAAGATTAATGGATTTGACATGGTCGGGATAGTCCACGCCTTCTTTAAAAAAAGCCCTCATAATATCCGAGATCTGCTTTTTTCGACTCGAATCAGTTTCAATAATAAACCTCCACGGTTGTCTGTTTTTAGCCGATGGTGCCAATCTGGCTGCCTCTATAATCTGATAAAGCTTTTGTTCTTCTACAGGTTTTGACTGATACAGCCTTATACTTCTTCTGTCGCGAATCGCCTGCTTAACATCCATTGTTTTGTCCTCGTTTTCCATCCCGTTTTAGTAAAAGTTCCGCCAATTCCGCAATATCTTCTGCTGCATTTGGGTTTATATTATGTTCCATCGCTTTTATTGCGCTTTGTCTATGATAATCACTTTGTACTGTCCTAACCGCCTCTGGGAGACGCTTCAGTGATCGGACGAAAATACTCATGCCCATTCGTTCAAATAGTCTTGCATTTCGCGATTCGCAACCAGGAATAGTATCTATGTGGATGATCGGTACTTTTAAACATGCCGCTTCCGTAGTCGAGATTCCTCCGGCTTTTGAGATAAAAACATCTGCATTACTGATGACAGGAGCAGGGTCTTCGATATAACCACAGATGTTTACACGACCGCGGTATTTCCCTCTTTCCAGTTTTTTCTTCAGTTTGCAGTTGGTTCCTGTCATCACTGTGATTTCCGTAGCAGGGGGAAGACTGCACTTTTTGAACAGGCTATCCAAAACCTTTATTATTTTTCCCGACCCAAAATATCCTCCAGCAATCACTATGCTAAAACCCTTATTATTTTTCTCTATCATCCGGCTTTTACTAAAACTTGATCGCAGGGGGATCCCTAATGGGTAAATGTCTTGTTTGGGCACCCCATGTTTTTCATATTCATCGATATTGTCTTCATGCGCTATGACAAATGCATCACTCTCACAGTCATCAATAAACGGCTCGCAGGTATAATCAGTCGCTACGAATACTGTCAGTGGCACTTGCATTGTTTTTTTCTGTTCAAGACGGGTCATTATCTCACATGTCAATGGATGCGTAGTAAAGATCACATCAAAACCCTTTTTTTCGATATACGCACCTACAGGTGCAGCCATTCTGCGAGTCAGAATAGATACCGGAGAGCGTTTTAAACGATTGCGATAATTGTCAGCTAGCCAATAAACCAGCCCAAATGTTTTAGGAGCATAAACGATCTCCTTGTTGTACAAAGAACCAAAAAACGACAACAACCTGCCACCAAACACACTGAATGGGTCGATGGCTTCCGCATATCCGCCTCTTTTCTCAACCGCTTCCTGCAGGGCTTTTGCGGCCATATCATGTCCACCCCCTGCTCCGTATGACATAATCAGTGCTTTCATGCCTAGGATTTTACAGTTTTATTCACTGTTTCGCTCTATTGTGAAGAAAACATCATGGAGAACCTGTCTGTGTGCCTGCTACGTACGTGATAAAATTAAGCAAGTTATTTGGGGGTATCGCATGGATAACGCATTTGATTATGCAACGGCATTCAGCATCAACCAAGGCATCATCTCTACTGGTGATCAGGAAAAGATAAAAAATGCCAAGGTCACTATCGTAGGTGTTGGTGGTGCCGGGGGGTCTATAGCGATAATGCTTGCAAGAACAGGCATCGAACATTTCACGCTTGTAGATTTTGATACGTATTCTCCATCTAACCTCAATCGCCAGATTGGCTGCCGAATAGATACGTTGGGCAGATTAAAAGTTGAAGTGATGAAAGAGGACATTTTAAAGATAAATCCTCTTGCTGACATTAAAACCATAAGCGAAAAAGTTCCTCTAAGCGACTTTAATAAAATCATTGAAAATGCTGATGTCTACTTCTCAGAAGCAGATGATCTTGCTTATTCCACAGACACACTGATCCGCTGCCAAGCCGCAGGAAAAATGGCGATTTCATTAATGCCGTACGGCATGGGCAGTGCTATTATGGTCTTTCCGCCCCAAAACAAGATATATGATCCTACTGATTTAATGGGCGGTCCCAAAGGATTATCATACGATGAGCTAAAAGAATTCCAAACTAACGAGATAACCCGCATGGGCCGCAGATGGCATATCATCGACGGGAAGATGAGAATCTCATGGTTTAAAAAATGGTGCAGAGGGGATGTTGGCCTCACTCAGCTTTGTCCTGCTGTATGGGCTGGTGCTTCAATTGCTGCAACTGAAGCCATTAAATTCATTATTGGCAAATGGGAACAGGCACGCGCCCCCTATATTTGGTTTGTATCACTTGCTGAAAACAAGATAAAAGTCCAAAAATACCGACGCAGGACGTGGTTATTCAATAAAGCTATGTATCGGGCTTTTCATATCAAATTCATGAATATCGGAAAAAAGCTTGAAAAGAGTACACTGACAACCCTGTCAAAAGAGTTGGACAGAATGGAAGCGGAAGAAGCAGAAGGAAAAACTCCGAAGATTCCATTCATGTGGAAACATTTAATCTGAGAGGAGCTGTTATGACCAGAGAAGAAATAACAAATGAACTTAAAGATATCATCATTCAGATTACCCACAAACCTATTGCAGCTCTATCTGATGGCGATAACTGGCAATCGATAGGCGCTGATTCTTTAGACAAGGTGCAGATTATCATGGCTCTCGAGGAGAAACACGATATCGAGATACTCGATGAGGATATTGCAGCCATAACAGATATGCATTCTTTCATCGACCTGCTTGAGAAAAAAATCAACGCATAAATAGTCATGACAACCACAAGACAAATCAACAAAGTCGTTGTTACCGGTATAGGAATGATCACGCCGCTTGGGTGTGAAACAGAACAGGTATGGACCGCTCTCTTAAACGGCTCGTGCGGAATCAAAACGATTACTTCATTCGACATTACCGATTTTCCGATCGCAGTGGGCGGAGAAATATTAGATTTTGACCCGCTTGCATACATGGATATCAAAAAAGTGGATAGGACTGGTCGAAGCGCCCAGTTTGCTATAGCAGCAACAAAGCAAGCTCTGAATATGGCAAACATTGATCTAGCCGCTGAAGACCCTGACAGGATCGGCATTCTCATTGGAACCAGCGGGATGCCAGAACTGCTCGGAGAGCAAATGATGATCATGAAAGAGAAAGGCCCTAACCGAGTGAATCCGTTAGTAGTCAGCCGATTCCGTGCCAGTATGGCTCCTTCACATGTAGGAATGGAGCTCGGCGTCCATGGAATCAACACTTCGATCAACAGTGCCTGTTCCAGTGGCAATGACGCCATCGGCAATGCTATGAACCATCTCCGTCTTGGAACCGCAGACATCATCATTGCAGGCGGAACAGGATCCAATATAACACCTATAGCTTTAGCAACAACCAATCGAATCGGAGCACTATCAAAAGTCAGGGATCCGATGGCTGCCTGCCTGCCTTTCGACGCTGCAAGATCCGGCTTCGTTTATGGCGATGGCGCATGTATGCTTGTCCTTGAAACAGAGGCACATGCGCTAGCACGAAAAGCCCCTATTCTGGCAGAGATTGCCGGAGCGGGCTGGTCATTCGATGCTTTCAGTGAGACTAACCCTGCATTGGAACCTCGCATAAGCTGTATGAAATGGGCCATCAAAGACGCTGATATCACTCCGTCAGACATCGACTATATCAACGCGCATGGCACAGGCACCAAACAAAACGACTTTATCGAAACCGAAGCCATAAAAAAACTGTTTGGAACTGAAGATATTCCTCCGATTAGTTCAACCAAGGCCGCTACCGGTCATCTTGGGTGTGCCGCAGGAGCAGTAGAAACTGCGTTTTGTGTTTTGGCTATTCGAGACGGGATCATCCCTCCCACGATTCATTACTCAACACCTGACCCTCAATGCGATCTAGATTACGTCCCAAACACTGCCAGAAGAAAAACTATTGATCTCTGCCTTAATAACTCGTCGGGGCTGGGAGGACAGAATTGTTCTTTGATCATCAGGCGGTATAAAAATGGATAATAAAGACTTCTTTAAAAATAAGACTGCTCTCGTGACCGGTGCATCTGGCGGCATAGGGAGAGCCATAGCATTAGCCCTAGACAAGGAGGGTGTTAGAGTCGGAATCCATTACAATTCCCACGAGGATTCCGCACGAGAACTTCTGAATATGATGACAACCCCTGGCGCCATGATATTCAAATGCAACCTAACAGATGAAAATGAAGTGGCAAAAATGTTCTCAGAAATCAGAACTACTTTTGGCCGACTCGACATCCTCATCAACAACGCAGGCATCGTCAATAATGGCATGCTTCTCAGGATGAAAACATCAAAATGGAAGGATGTATTGGACACAGACCTGTCGAGTGCCTTTTACTGTTCACGAGACGCCCTTCCCATCATGCTCAAAAACAACTGGGGAAGAATTATAAATATATCTTCCGTCTCGGCTCTCCACGGCAATTACGGACAATCAAATTACGCTGCTGCCAAAGGCGCTCTCATTTCTTTTTCAAAATCTCTTGCAAGAGAAGTAGGGAATCACAATATCACTGTAAATACTATCGCTCCCGGTCTTATCGATACCGAAATGCTTACGACAGTTCCAGAAGAGCACATATCTGCATCTGTAGAAAAACAGGCCATTAAACGTCTAGGAACACCCGAAGACGTCGCGGGATTGGCCGTCTTTTTGGCTGGACCATCAGCCGGTTTTATCACTGCCCAGTGTATATGTATTGACGGAGGACTTCTTTGATGTCATCCGACCCTTTTGCCATTAATCTTGGTATCCTGTCTAAATCAGATATGGAAATCATAGGAAAGACCAGATTTTTGGTCTTGGGGATGTCGCTCGGTTCAGTGATTGCCGAGATGCTTGTACGTCTCGGTGCTATGAACATCATGTTAGTTGATAACACTGTATATACGCTTTCCGACATAAACAGAGAAGACTTTTGTACAACGGAATCACTCGGTCAATTGAAAGTTGAACACGTTCGCAAAAAGCTGTTGGAGATATCCCCTTCTTGCTCAGTGTCGGTCATAACAGATAAATTATCTTTGGAAACTTTGGACGCACTGCTTGATGATTATGACGTTTTGATCTCTCAGGCTGACGATATCGCTTTCAGCGTACACTCCATAATACTGGCAGAGGCAAAGCATAAATGGGCAGCCACCTGTATGCCGTCTGGTATGACTTCGTTCGTGGAAATTTATCCGCCAAATCTTAAAAAAGTCATCGACCCAGCTGCGATTTTTGGTGCTCCAAAAGCAATGACATATAAAGAGCTCTATTATTTTTTGAGGAATCCTCTAAATCGCTGCGGAAGACGTTGGCACATCACCAGAGGAAAATGGTCTGTTGCTCATTTTCACAAGTGGAGACAACTTCAGGCGCCAGAACCCCAATTGTGCCCCGTTTTCTGGCTCGGCGCATCATTGGTCACCACAGAACTGTTAAAAGGCTTAATCGGCAAATGGAAGACTGTGAGAGCACCATCGTTAATCAATGTCAGGATGGCAGAAAACACTATAAACGTCTCCCGCTACCGCTGGAGATCATATCTATTTGAGCATTTTATCTACTGGACCTTCAGTATCAAGTTGTTTGATTTTGGACACCGCTACAGAAAATTCACAACAAGGCGTTTCTTCAGAGAATTGAAGGCTATCGAAAGACAGGAACAACAGGGCGTCAAGAAAATACGATACCCTCTGATCTGGTATTTTATCTGATCTCGCAGGTTAACAACTCTTCAATAACGGGCTGAAGCGCTTTTCTGTCGAATCCGGCATTGACCAGGCGGATACAATGTTCATAAGGCAACATTTGTTCTTCGTCGGTTAGTTCCGTCAACGCCTCAGAATCTTCCGTTACTGCTTCGGTAGGATCTGTGTCTTTCTTTTCCTCTGCAGTATCGTCTTTTGGGGCATTATACCCGTCAAACTCTTCAGCATCGGCATGGCCCTTAGAAATTACAAAGGAACACCGCGCAGGTCTGAAAGAATCATTATCAAAATAAATGTCTTTATACGACCATTCATTCAACCATCCGTCGTCCCAGAATGTTTCAATAACAAAGTCAGGAAAGAAGAATGTGTCACGATCAGAAACAACATTGATATCATCATAAGATTTTCCGACACTCATCATAATAACCGGATTGCGACTTTCTGCTATCTTCCACGTCGATGTTGATGCGCGATCAGGTTTATTGAAAGCCATTCTGCGGGAATGATGAACGCTCTTGTACTCGAATTTAAATGTAATATATCTTTCTCCCACAACAGCAACCAAGTCCGGCGTACAAATGAAACTATCTGGAGCTTTTGGAAACTCCAATGCACTCAATTCCACAGCGGGCGGAATCCTCCTTGGCGCAAAGGACAAAATATCAGTATTCCTATATGGCGGAATGGGTATCTGCATCAGTTTTGTAGCACCGAGTTCTGCAAGGACCGCCATCGCAAACCAATACGGATATGCCTTTTTGCATAAATCTCTTATCGTGGACTGTGTTTGGGCGTGCCTATTTTTTTCGAACTGTTCCCAAGATACATCACCTCTGAGCAGTTCAAATATTTCATCGGCATTGTTGCCTGCAGTTAGACAGCTCGTAGGATCATGTAAAAATTTTTGTACAGAAGTGAGACGGCCATGGGGCATTAGACCCGTATTTTGCGAAACAATTTTTTCCGCCTCAATGAATGACTCACTCATATCAAGAGCTGTCAGATATAGAGTAGGAAAGTATTCTTTCAAAAACGAGATTTCCAAATTGTCACACAATTCCCAAAACTGATCTCTGGAATCCGATGGCAAAGATATCTCATTTTTCTTGATACTGATTTCACTGTGACTATCAACAAACTCCAGCAGTTCCTTGTATGCATCAAGACTTTTTCCCATGACAATGCTTTCCTTTCTAGTCCTTTTTGCGGCTCAGAATTCGGTCAACTAAGAACAGTTTAATCAAAGCAATCGCGATTATAGCTACCGCAACATAAAGCGAATAATAATACCCTTTAGCTATTGATGTATTGGCTGCTGTAACAGCAAGTCCCTGTTCAAACTGGACATGTCCTTCCATTGGAGTACTGTAAAAGCCTAGCCTGCCTTGTATAACGACGTGAACAGCTGCGTAAGTATAGATAAAATGGACGATGCCTACCGCTGCCACCATGATGGTTCCCCACCACTTTTTAATAAATGACCCCACTATCAAGATGAGACACATGAGTGCCATATAAAGCCATGCAAGAGTGGTCATATAAGGAGGTGTGATGTCTTGAACGATATACATCTGCAACAGTTCCAGATTATGGCGTAGACCCCAGCCATAGATATAGATCCACTTGAGATTCTTGGTGAAGATACACTGCCACCATGGCAGCGTGAAGGTGTAGATAAGACCGCCAGCTCCGATAGCAGCAAGAATTCTGACAACCCATCCCCATACGGTTGTTCGGCAATACGCCTTCAGTTTATTCACTACATCCATCTCTTGACCTCTTTTAATCGCAGGGGGAGCCGTCCTTGCTCCCCCTGCAAATCTTTGTTTATGAGTTTCCGTTGAGCTTTACGCATTGGCTGCTGCAAGTATCGTCTCTTTAACGATACCAGCAGTCGCTGCAATCTTCCACTTATTGTTGGACATTGCAACAGCCTTTTCCACAGCCTTTTCTCCAGCTTGTGTAGCAAGCTCTTCAGTAATGGTCTTGCCACTAATAAGAGCTTCTGCATCAGTTGCTCGTCTAGGCTTGTTGTGAACTGCATTCATACAGATACGAGCGCCGCTGGAGGTAATGAGCACGGCACAATTAACGATCGGGAAGTCGATTGACTCTCGAATCGCCAGTTTCTTGAACGCAGATTTGGATCCGGATGCCGGGGTGGGAATCTGGATCTCCTTCACGATTTCATCTGAATCGAGAACGGTGGAACCAGGAATGGCAACAGCCCAGAATTCTTCTGCCTTGATTGTGCGTTTGGTGGTTACGATAGATGCATCCAAAGCTACAAGAGCAGGTGCAGTATCAGAAGGGTTGACAGCTGCGCACATCTTTTCCATGCCGAAAATAGAATGGTATCTGTTGTCACTGGTAAGGGCAAAACAGGTCTTGGTGTTGCCCTTTCGGAGACAATCATAATAATTGTCATCCTTTCTAAAGAACCAGCATCTGTTCAGCTGACAGATATTGCCGCCAATGGTGCCCATCTCTCTCAGATGAGGTGATGCGGTCTTATGCGCGGCTTCGGCCAAAGCGGCATATTTCTTTTTGACGATATCGTTCTCAGCGATATCTTCCAATTTAGCAAGTGCGCCGATCTTGAGGAACCCGCCTTCTTCCTTGATGTAGTCTGCATTAGGAATAGTCTTAAGGTTGATCAGCGTTGCAGGATTGGATGGAAGTACGTTGAATCGGCGAGTGCCGATTAGATCGGTACCACCAGCAACTACTTCAGCATTACCTTTCTGCAGTGCAGCAACGGCATCCTCAAAAGATTTGGCATTGATATGTTCGAAAATCTCTAATGTTTTCATCTTTTCTCTCCTATGCCTTTCCGAGCGCCTTCAAAACATTGTTCGGAGTGGTGGGGATATCGACCCATTTGCCGATTGCGTTGTAGACGGCAGCGGCTGTCAGACCCATTGTGGCAGCACAGCCACACTCTCCAAGACCGACGGCACCATAAGGTGAATAGCCCGTCTTGGTTTCAACAATCTCGCAGTTTATAGGACCAACATCACCAATTCCAAGGATGGGATAGAAAACCATGTTGTCGTTAAGCTTTGCACCAGTGACAGGATCATAAACAACTTCCTGTGCATTACCACGGCCCATACCCATTGAGAAACCGCCATACTGCTGGCCATTAATAACATCAGGGTTGATTGCTGTACCAACATCATTTACAAGGCAGGCACTAAGGATGTCTACCTTACCAGTGTTGGTATCAACTGCAACTTCGACGAAGTGGCACTGTCGACCAAGGGCTGTATCCATGTAATTAGGAATGTCTGATTCTGCTTCTGTAAAGAATCTGGAGTACTCGTGCTGGAAGATCGGGTTCCATCCAGCATGAAGCTGAACTACCTGCTTGACTGTCGCAGTGTGCGACGGGTTTGATTTCTCAAAGATAACACTGTCTTTCATATCCAGTTTATCTGGAGTAAGTCCCGTGAAAGGAGCAGGATTGGGGATCTCCATACCGAACATGAATGTAACGGCATCTTTACAAGCATATTCAAGTAAGTTCTGCTTAGCTTTTCGTGCGGCAAGAACCAATGCACCAAGGTTGGTAGCCACACCTGAGGAACTAGCTTCTGACATAGTATCAAAACCAACATTGTGTCGGTCAGGCTGATATATAACGTCATCAAGTTTCATGCCCATCTCTGCCGCAACGACCTGAGCATAAGGAAGTGCAACAAGCGGACCAGTACAGCTTCGTCGATAAATGACATCGACGGTTCCATCGTATCGGACATTGATACCGCAACGAGTTCGTCGATAAGGCCAGTTCTGCCAGCTCTCAGTCCAGGTAAAACCTACGCCATGCATCCTGCCGTCTGGCAGCTTTCTTGCACCTGCAGCATGGTACTTGGATGACCAGTTAAAGGCTTTCTTACCTTTTTCAAGACATTCTTTGAGACTGTCTCGTCCGGCAGGGAAGCCTTCTTCAACTCGCTTAGGCTCGAGCTCGGCAAGAGTCTTACCATCACCGCCGTCGTTGATCAATGCAACTTCGGTCGGATCCATATTTAGTGCCGCTGCAACATGTGCAAACAACATATTCTGGCATGTACCAGCTACAGCTCCATCACGGAACACACCGGGAACCACACGGTTATAGAGAGGATAGACATAGGTATGTCGAAGATTCGGGATACAAGTTGAGGCTTTGATCTTGGAGATCTCACCGCCGATCATCATACCAGATGCGACTGTATCAAGATCAACAGCAATGATCTTGCCATTGTTGTTATAGCCGACCTTCCACTTGTGATGACCCATACATTCGTCAGCACCAACAAACTGGCAATCTTCCCATACACTCTTACAAGGTCGTCGGGTAATGTAAGCTGCAATAATAGCTAACCAAGCTGTCCAACCTTCGCACTGGTGAGAGATGGGGCCACCGAATGTACCGCCATTGAATGCTGAATGCATATCGATCTTGTTCTGAGGAACAAATTCGCCGACAACTTCTTCGATAGTGTTGAAAGCCTGTCCATGGAACCAAATCTTGCAGTTATCATCGTTGTCGAATTCACAGACACAAGTCATAGGTTCGGCCGAAACAGGAGTGTTTTCAGCAATCTCATATTCGAACTCGATGATATGATCACAATGCTTGAAACCCTCTTCCACATCACCGATGGCGTTATTAACCTTTTCACCCTTATCCATGATATTGTTCTGAGGGTTAATATCCTCTCGGTAGAGGTCTTTGCTAGCAAGTGCTTTATTGTAGTCAACTTCACAGGGAAGGTCTTCCCATTCGATGACTGCCTTTTTGATAGCCTGGTCGCAGGCATATTCACTGACTGCAACGACAGCAAAACCAACCGGATGGCCAGCCCAGTAAACTCTATCGTTAAGGAATGTGGTCATATTGCCTGGCTTCAGGGTATCAGACGCCCATTTAATCGACTTGTCATCATAGCGTAAAACCTTGACGACGCCATCGACCTGCTCGGTCTTGCTGGTGTCAAGCTTCTTAATTCGACCGGCACCGCGCTGGGCAATATAGTATTTAACATAAAGCATGTTGGGGCGAACGACATCACTCGTAAACTCTGCTGTACCCACAACCTTAGTATGTGCATCAGGAGGGATGTGTCCTCGTTCGCCGATGATAGTTTTGGGAACTTCCCATTTCCAAGGTTCATAATGAGCGTTTGACATTATTTACCCCCCTTTGCTGCTTCTTTAATGGCAATGATATGCTGCGGATAGGTCCCACATCGGCAGATATTGCCACCCAAAGCATCGATGATATCTTCGTCCGTAGGATTAGGCTTCTTATCAAGAAGAGCTTTGGCTGTGATAAGGAAACCCGGAGTGCAGTAACCACATTGTGCACAGAAATTCTTGGCATAGGCATTAACCAAAGGATGGTTGATGACACCAAGGTGTTCTGCAGTTTCGATTTCGGCTCCATCACATTCAACTGCAAGAGCCATACAAGTAAGGATGGGTCGACCATTAACGATTGCAGAACATGATCCACAAGCACCGCATCCATTGCACATATCTTTCAAGGAGATAACTCCCATGCCTTCCTTAAGAGCATCCCTGAGCGTCCAATTTGCTTCAATATGGCACACTCTAGGTTCGCCATTCAGGATTACATGAAGATCAGTTAATTCCACACCATCTTCTGCGACGGTCACGGTCTTGGTTACTGTTTTGTTTACAGTTGTCGATACCGTTTGGGTCACGGTCTTGGTGTCGCCCTTGCAGGCACTAAGCAGAGCCATGGAAGCGACAGAAGCGCCTCCCACAACGATACCGGCATCTTTAATGAACTCTCTTCGAGTTAAACCAGATGTTTTCTTGTTATTTTCCTCTGAACTCATTTTTCTCCTCCATAAGATTTCGCCGGGACAATTATTGCTATCTGATCCACCTCCTTCTTTCGACCTCGATGAGCCAAATTAAGTGTTCTATACGGAAAATTATATGGGCAGAAGAGACCTTGTGACGTGAGTTTTCATGCCTAAATGCATAAAAAAAAGTTCACAAAACACCAGGATGGTTTGAATTAAACTATCGCAGAGGAATCAAAATAGTAACCGATACCCGTCTTACTGCATACCACAGGAAGCTCGGTAATCTCATACAGTTTTCGTCTAAGATTCTTGACGTGTGTTCTAATTGCTTCGGAAGCATTCGCATAATCGCTTCCCCAGATCTTTATCGCCAGATCTGGAATGCTAACGACCGCACCATTAGCAGTCATTAATGTTTGTAAGATCAAGGCTTCTATATTGGTCAGTCTTATTTCTTTCCCAGCACCTGTTGCTGTTCTCTTCACAGCATCAAGCGTAAATAAGGGACATACCAACGTTGCCGATGGTTCAAGCGTTGTTGTTTTCTTTCGAAGCGCAGCTTTGATCCTAGCTATAAACTCAAGCTGACGGAACGGCTTCCTAATAAAGTCATCAGCGCCCTGAGCCAACGCTTTAACTACAGACTCTTCATCGCTCAATGCCGTCAAAACGATAACAGGAACATCTGACTTTTGACGAATGCTTTGCAAAACATCAAACCCATTAATGTCCGGCAAACCGATGTCTAATATCACGATATCTGTTGATGGCAACAGGGCCTGCTTTAATCCCTCAGAGCCGAAAGAGAAGTCTAAAAGCACTGCATCCTCCCAGCAAAGTCGCAATATCATTTTTACTGAATCAACGATGTTGATATCATCTTCAATGATTACCACGTTCATGCGTCATCCTTCTCCTTACGCTGTTTTTTTGGCAAAGAAACAAAAAACGTGCTGCCTATGCCTACAGAACTCCTACACCATATCAAACCATGGTGCAGGTCTATAATCCTCTTGCTCAACGCCAGACCCAACCCAAGCCCACTGGCATTAACTCCGTTTTTCCGGAGTCTCCTATATGGCTCAAAAATATTATTCAGTTTCTCCTCTTTGATTCCTATACCGCTATCTGTGATCTTGATGATGACCGCCAAGAGATTCTGTTCTACGGCGACATCGATTTTGCCTCCCTGGGGAGTAAACTTTATAGCATTATCCAAAATGTTTATTACCACCTGGCGTAGTCTGTCCTCATCTCCCTGAACAATCACACCTTCCGGGATGCAGGATGTTATTTGCTGGCTACGCTTTTCAATCCTCGGCGTCACGAAAGACACGCAATCTCGAACAAGCTTGGATATATCGACCTCACCGAACTTAACAATAAACTGCTTAATGTCATACCGAATTAAATCGGTCAAATCGTCTATTCTCCGATTAAGATTCAAAACACCCTGATTCATTGTCTGTGCACACTCAAGATCTGTACCTGTCAAACTATTAACTAACACATCGCTTAAGGCAATTATTGGTGTCAATGGTGTCTTGATTTCATGGATAAGTGCTCTCACAAATAGCTGTTGTTTCTCAAACGTCTGTTCAAGTTCCTGTCTTAGTTTATGCTCAACTTCAAGTCTATGTTCTAATTCCTCAGCAATCTCCCGATTGCGTCGAACTTCTGCCATCAGCTGATTTGTTCTTTGAGTGACGATATCATCAAGATTGTTTTTCAATCTCATCAATTCACGCTGAGTCTGCATCAATGTCGTTATGTCCAAAAAGACGAAGTACACTTTGCTGAATGTTTTTCGTGATGAAGGCGGAACAGCGATGAGTATTCTTTGGAATACCTCTTGTCCATCGACCTCGATCCTTTGTTCATATGTAAAACGTGTTTGTCCATGCATCAGCGCCATAGTATTAGAAAGGAAAAGCCCCTTCAGCTCCTCTTCGTTTTTCAACATGCCTTCATTAATCTTTCTGAAAGCATCCTCCATACTATGGTTGTCTCCAAGCTTCAAGAACTGCTTGTTGACCCTGATTGCCTTGATCGACAGGAAGGCTTCTTTCAATTGGTCGATGTTGTCTGATAGGTACTGTTCAACATTCTCAATGCCGGAATCTCGCAGTTTGTCTATGTATTGTTTAAAACCAGAATAGTCGGCTTCCCAAATGCCAACAGGGACTTCTTCAAACAGTTCAACGTACTCTCTTAAAGCGAAGGTGTACTCCGCATTCTCAATGTAGAAATTTACTACACCTACACCATGCCCATCATCGTCTCGAAGGGCAAGCGGGGCAACTACATACGGACTGTTTTCTTTTACGCAGGATGGATATAGCATTTTGACATTCAGACTGCCGCTTTCTATAAACTGTTTTACATGGCAGTTTTCCGCACCACAGTAATGGCTATCAAAACATTCTGTACAGAGTCTTCCACGAGCATCCTCAAGAGAAATACCCGAAAGATCCTGGAATTTTTTGTTGAAATATCTGATACGATAATCCAGATCTATGACACAAACACCAACATCAATTGCATCGAAGATCTGAGATAAACCTTCATATTGCTTAATAGCCGCGCCTATGTAGTATTCACTATCTGGCTCTATTCTCATACTAACCACCCTTTTTGCAGAATACAGCTGACAATCCAATGTCGATAGGTTAATGCATTACATATACTAGATGGTATCACGCTTCTTCACTGGTCGACACAGATATAAACATTTGACGCTCACTCAAGATTATAAAGACAAATGTACTTTTTATGGCGTGAAGTTTTGCTCACACCGAAATGAGGATTATTTGTTTATCATGTTTAGGAGAATAGACCTATAATTTCATCATCATGGAAAGACAGACAATCAGTATCGACAAATTAAAGACTCTTCTGCATAAGCCATTAGAACCTTTCACATATACATTGTCTCGCGAATTAGTCAGTGACTATATCGGCACTGTAAAGAATTCTCCAGATTACTATTATTCAGGGCTGATCGTCCCTTGCTTCATCCTACCAACTTTGGGATGCGAACAGATGATATCGAAAATGTTGGAAATGAAAGGAATCGTCCTTCAGGGTGGCTCAACATTATCAGTTTACGAGCAGATTCCCGTTGGTTGCACCATATCGATTAATGCCGTGATATCCAACATCAAAGAATCCAAACTTGATGGTTACATGTGCATTATCACGATAGACAAAGACTACTATGTCAATGATGGACTTGTTGCCCACTGCCGACAGCTTTCTGTAGTTAAGGGAGCTCCGACATCATGAACGATACATATTCAATGACAACCACTCCGACACTTGAGCAGGTCCATTCTTGGGCAAGGGTATCTGGCGACAATAATCCCGTCCATTACGACAATTCATTCACCAAGTCTATGGGACTTCCTGGGCCAATTGTCCATGGACAACTGGTTGTTTCAATTCTCTTAGATATGGTCGATACATGGTTAGGGCAGGAAGGCTATATCATCGATTTCTCCTTCGCTTTCAGAAGCATATCCTATCCTGACTACCCCTTGGTTTGTAAGGGTGCTATCGCATCAAAAAACGATCGCACTTACTCATTGAAAGTCTCTGCAGAGGATACCACTGGACATGTCCATGTCGAAGGGATTGTTACTGTTCAGCTCTGTTCCTGATTTTTTTCGAAAGCAATCTCTTCAGACAACCGTTTGGCCAATGCAACATAGCATCCGGAAACAGTATCTGCTCCCCAAATCCTCGCCGTATCTTCATCGACAGGGCTATCCTCATTCATATCTAACATGTGAATAACATGCTCTTGTTCGGTGTTATTCAAAGGACAATCCATCGCAAGGCAATGATTACCTACCAAACAGGTTTTTTCATCATCCGACAAAACAACTTTCCTAATCATGGATTCTCTTAACACATCGTTCCCGATAATCATATGCCTGACTTTATTTGTATAGGCACAAATCCCTATAGAGTAGTTTTGATTACCAGGAAGGGTTAACTCACGCCATGTCGTATCAAATTCTTTCGTCATAGAACAACCTCTTGATCATGCTTATCTTTGGAAAAGATTTCGCAGCGATAAACCTCTGTGACCAGGACTGAATGGTCTATTAGTCTGATGCTCCGCAGGCATTTCCCCTGGAACCTGTTTGTTCCTGACCATACGCTGACGACGTTTGCGATTATTCCTGCTTACTACGATAGCACCACCGCCGCCAACGCCCAAAAGGCCGGCTGCCCCGATCCCTGTCGACATATCGAGCAACCCGCTTCCGGTATTGTCGCCACCTTCTTGGCCGGCATCAGCGCAGACTACAGTAGTCGGCACAAGTAACAATACCGCGGCCAGGCAGAGCACGGTCAGGCACTTTGCTACGTGCCTAACCATCTCCATCTCCTCCGTCTCCCATATCTTTGGTAAGAATCCTTTGTTCTGCGACAAACTCTTCTGAGAACATAGATTCGTTTGTAGAAACTTCCTTCCTTTCCTGTGCAGCGTAAGAAACAGTGACCTGCGGGAACGGAATGTTAACATTATGTCTATTGAAAGCAATAAACAGTTCTCGGTTAAGATCTCGGGCGAGCTGGATCCTGTCTTCTTCCTCACACTGAGCCAAAATCCTTATTACAACGGCACTGTCGTCCAGTCTGAGGACGCCTTTGTAGAAAGGACCGTCAGTGATCGCAGGCAAGCGTTCTCGAATATTCGGGAACTCTTCACGAAGGACAGCTTCCACCCGTTCTATGGATTCGTTATAACTGATACCGACATCGCTAACAGCAAATGATGACTCTTTAGTCATGTTCAAGATGCCGGAGATATCGCTGTTATTGAAGATCTTGACGTTGTTCTCGTTGACATCCTCAACCTTTGTCGTACGGATACCGATATCGATAACCTTGCCTCGGAAATCTCCGATGGTAATGAAGTCACCGACCTGGAATTCGCCTTCAAAGACGATAAAGATACCGGCAAGGATATCACCAATCAAGCTCTGGGCACCGAGACCGACGACGATGGAAAGGATGCCGGCCGACGTCACCAGTGAAGATGTATTGATACCAAACAGGTGGAACATATAGAATGCTGCACCGATTATACTGCCGTATTTGATAACAGATTGAATCAGATTGCCGACAGTCTTAGTTCGCTGTCCGAGCGCAGAAGTAAGGAATTTGATGATGACGCTGAGGATATTGGCACCAATCAAAACCAAGATCATTATGATGAC
>JAEEGH010012609.1_pt1 | contig 18901 bp, 15 predicted proteins | sample 9134181 | NCBI WGS metagenome assembly JAEEGH01 (sample SAMN16246544, study PRJNA631951) | gut metagenome | biome: gut microbiome; feature: rumen; material: DP-attached | host: Bos | place: Iran: Karaj | collected 2018-10 | reverse complement strand
AAGATTGTAATCACAAATTCAAAGGTAAAGCACTCACTTGTAGACAGCGCATACAACGATAGACGTAACGAAAGCTCACAGGCTCTTGCTGATCTTCAGACAGTATGTGGCATCAGCACACTTGGAGATCTTACAGACGAAGAATTCGAAAAGTACGGCTCAGCAATCAAGGATGAAGTAAACTATCGTCGTGCAAAGCATGCCGTAGCAGAGAATCAGCGTACAATAAAGGCTGTAGATGCTCTTAACAAAAACGACATTGAAACATTTGGAAAGCTTATGAATGCCAGCCACGTATCACTTCGCGATGATTACGAAGTTTCATGCGAGGAGGTTGATTTCCTTGTAGAGACAGAATGGAGCGTTCCAGGTGTAATCGGCGCCCGCATCACAGGAGGCGGATTCGGCGGCTGCACTGTTGCCATTGTAAAGGACGAAGCTGTTGAAAACTTCAAGGAGACAGTAGGCAAGGCATACAAAGAAAAGTATGACTTAGACGCTGAGTTCTACGTAGTAGACATCGGTGATGGAGCTAGAAGATTAAGCTAATAAAAGCTTTTGTAGGGAGGCTATCCGGTTGGATAGTCTCTTTTTTATGTGGACAATGATATATATTTCCTGTAATATACTTGTCGACGATATTGGAGTTCTTTTTTCTTATTTTCAATTTTAATTCTTTTATGACTTCACAGTTAGAATCCCACGATGATATAATTAAAGGAGAATAGTATTGAATCAGAAAATATACGAAGAACTTAGTTTTACTGATGATTTTATGTTTTGTAAAATCATGTTAGACAACAAAGATATTTGCAAAGAGGTAATAGAACTACTTCTTGGCATTAAAGTACATGATATTCAATATCCAGAAAAACAAAAGACAATAGAATTAACATCTGATGGTAAGGGAATTCGTCTTGATGTTTATGCAGAGGATGGAAATAAAGTATATGATATAGAAATGCAAACAACCGTAAATAAGGATATTCCAAAGCGTTCAAGATACTATCAGGGTATGATTGATCTAAATTTGATTAGCAGAGGTGCTGAATATTCGGAATTAAAGGAATCGTTTGTTGTTTTTATTTGTCTAGAAGATTTATTTAACCGGAATAAAAGCATTTATACTTTTAAGAATGTTTGTATTGAAGACAAAGATTTAGAATTACAAGATGAAACAACAAAAGTCTTTATAAATGCTAATGGCTCCAGAAATAATCTTACTAACTCACAAATTGCATTTTTAGATTATATATCTGGCAAAGAACCTACAGATGAGTTCACTAATAGGATTAATCTGGAATTATCCAAGGCTCAAAGCAGAGAAGAATGGAGGCTTGAGTATATGACATTATTACAAAGAGATAGAGAAAAATTTGCTGAAGGTAAGGCTGAAGGGAAGCTTGAGGATATTCAAAACCTTATGGAAAACCTTAATCTTTCTGCTGAAAAAGCTATGAAAGCACTAGGTATACCTGAAAGTGAATATGAAAAATATAAAGAAATGCTATAAAGTATTTTTATTATCATAATCTAAAGAAAAGCCAATATGTAGGTTTAATCCGTACATATTGGCTTATTTTAATTGCTACCTTTTATAGGAAGTGAGCGCGAAGCTCTTCTGCAGGAATTGGTGAAAGGTAAGCTGGTGCGATGTCGAAGACTGTCTTAGCACCTGTAGCGCCTTCCTTATTCATGCGAGAAATTGCTCTTGCGTATGCTGTAAGTACAGCACCTGTAAACTCAGGGTTTGAATCGAGATTTAAGCTGTATTCGATGACGTGCTTGTTGCCATCAAATCCTGTCTCACCTGTGTAGATAACACTTCCACCGTGTGGCAAACCACTGTGGTTCTTCTTTAACTCTTCCTCCGAGATAAAGTTTACTGTTGTATCATAGTCTGAGAAGTAGTTAGGCATTTCTTTGATTTCCTTCTCGATACGAGCCTTATCAGCACCTTCTTCAACAACTACGAAGCATTCTCTTGTGTGCTTTTCTCTAGTTGTAAGCTCTGGATTCTCGCCACTTCTAACTTTCTCAAGAGCCTCTGGAACTGGTACTGTGTACTGTCTAGCATCAACAACACCCTCGATACGACGAATTGCATCTGAATGTCCCTGGCTAACGCCCTTGCCCCAGAATGTGTAAGCCTGTCCCTTTGGAAGGATTGATGTTGCATAAAGACGATTCAATGAGAACATTCCTGGATCCCATCCGCATGAAATAAGACCAAGCTTTCCAGCTTCCTTTGAAGCCTTATCTACGTTTGCAAAATGCTCTGGGATTCTTGCGTGTGTATCAAATGAATCGATTACATTGTAGAGCTTTGCGTACTTTGGTGTCATTTCTGGTAAATCTGTAGCGCTTCCTCCGCAAATAACAAGTACATCTATATCTTCTTTTCCTGTATCCAAATCTGCAGTAGATTTAACAGGTGCGTTAGACTTTACTGTAACTGTACTTGGATCTCTTCTAGTATAAATAGCTACAAGCTCCATGTCTTCGCTAAGAGTAACAGCAGCTTCTACACCACGTCCAAGATTTCCGTATCCTAAAATACCAACTTTAATCATGTCATACCTCCATTATTCTTTCTAATCTTTTGTAATTTTAAAACAAGGAATAGTTGTATGCAACTGTTTAGATTAAAAAGAGGCCACCCTTTCGGATAGCCTCCTCACATAGCTGCTTTAATTATTTAGATAAATTTATAAATTGTAGTTGAGTGAGCCTTCTGGCCTGCTTTGGCGATTGGCTGCTCAAACTCAGGTACGTTCACTGCATTTGGGAAGTACTGAGACTCGAAGCATACACCAAAGCGCTTTCCATAAGGGCAATCTCCCTTGCCGATGTGGCTGTCATCAAGGTAGTTGCCAGCGTAAAGCTGTACGCCAGGTAAATCAGTGTAAACTTCCATCTTTCTTCCGCTTGCAGGATCTTCAAGTGTGCAACATGGCTTGGTAAGAGATGGATTGTTGAGGCAGTAATTGTGGTCGAAACCGCCTGCCCAGTTGAGCTGATCGTAGTCAGCATCTGTATCTTGCTTTAGAGCCTTAGGAGTAGTGAAATCCATTGGAGTTCCCTTTACTTCGCGGCATTCTCCGTGAGGAATAGACTCTGAATCAGTGTGAGTATATTTGTCAGCATCAATCCAAACGATGTGATCCATAACAGAACCTGAGTCATGTCCGTTCAAATTGAAGTAGCTGTGGTTAGTTGGGTTGAAGATTGTATCAACATCTGAAACCCCTGAATACTCAAGCTTTAATGAGTTGTCATCACCAAGAGTGTATGTGATTGTGATATGCATTTCTCCTGGGAATCCGCATTCTCCGTCAGCCTTGTGGCAAGTGAATGTGATATGGCTGTCATCAACAGACTCTACATTCCAGATGCGCTTGTGCATTGGATGGAAGCCTGAATGAAGATTGTTCTTGCCATCGTTGGCATCGAGCTTGTACTCAACACCATTTAAAGTAAATTTTGAATCGCCGATACGGTTGCCATTAGGGCAGATGCAGCATCCAAATCCAGGTGAATTCTCAAAATAATCCTCAATATTGTCATATCCTAAAACTACATCTGTAAGAATTCCTTCCTTATCAGGAACCCAAAGCTCTAAAAGGTTACAACCAAAATTCATGATTTTTGCCTGCATACCATTCTTATTAATAAGAGTATATGCAATCATGTCTTCGCCGTTTTTAGTAACGCCAATTTTTTCTTTTTCCACGATAAAAACCTCCCTATAAAATTAACTACACTAATGATAAATGTATGTGGTTTTTAATACAAGAGATACAAAATAATTAATCAATTTATAAAGGTAAAAATGTCAAAGAAATGACATTATGGTAATATATTTATATCAAAATAAGGCGGTCCGCGAATGAAGGCCAATAACAAGAAAATCTTTCGACTAATCAAATTTCAAATAGTACTGCTACTGCTGCTGGTTTCGGCCGTCACCTATTACTATGCTAGCGGTTACGCAGCTCAAGTCTCTGAGTTAAAATCAGAGGCTACTTCTCTTGTGAAAAAATCCACGGAAGATACATTTAGACAGATAGAAACCAGTGAAGTGTACGATGCAAATGGCAACACGATTTCTGTGTTAAAAGGCGAGAAGGATGTGTATTACATCACCTACGACCAGATTCCACAGAACGCTGTGAAAGCCCTTGTTTCCATCGAGGATAAAAAGTTCTTCGAGCACAATGGTATCGATTATAAAGGAATCGCAAGAGCTCTTTACACAATGCTAAAGGATAAGGAAATCACTCAGGGTGGAAGTACCATCACCCAGCAGCTTGCCAGAACAATCTTCCTCAGCAATGAAAAGACATGGCAGCGTAAGGTGGAGGAGATATATATTGCATCGGAGCTTGAAAAGAAGTATTCCAAGGAACAGATATTAGAGTTCTATTTAAATAATGTTTATTTCGCCAATGGATATTACGGAATCGAGGCGGCTGCAAAGGGATATTTCAGCAAGGATATTTCGGAGCTGACCTTATCGGAAGTGTGCTATCTGCTTGCCATTCCTAACAGCCCAACCTACTACGACCCAGTGGTAAATCCGGAAAATACCGTCACCAGACGAAACACCATATTGGCGTCTATGCTGAAGGACAAGGTAATCAGCGAGGCAACTTATACGGCAGCAGTCAATGAAGAAATCGTGCTGACAAGGCCAGACAGCATAAAGAATAATTACGTTGAAACCTACGCTTATTACTGTGCAACCAGGGCGCTTATGAAGGCAAATGGCTTCGAGTTCAAGACAGAGTTTGATTCGGATGAAGACGAGGAAGACTACAACAGGGCTTACGACGAAGCTTACAATCAGTGGAACACCACATTATTTACATCAGGTTACCGAATCTACACATCCATAGATTTGACGATGCAAAATGAGCTCCAAACTGCCATAGATACCCACTTGGCAGATTTCACTGATGTCAATGAAGATGGCATCTACACAGTCCAGTCTGCGGGCGTGTGCATCGACAACGAGACAGGTATGACCAAAGCAATTGTTGGCGGCCGTAGCCAGGATGTGACAGGCTACACCTTAAACAGAGCTTACCAAAGCTTCCGCCAACCAGGCAGCTCAATCAAGCCACTTATTGTATACACTCCGGCCATCGAAATGGGATACACCCCAGACAGCAAGGTGATGGATGTGAAGACGGCTGATGGCCCGGAAAATGCAACAGGCACATACTCGGGAGAAATCACATTGCGCCAGGCTGTGGCTCAGTCCAAGAACACAGTTGCTTGGCAGCTGTATTCGGAAGTGACACCACAAAAGGGAATCCAGTATCTGAAGAACCTGGGATTTTCCCACATAGAAGATGACGACTATGGCATGGCCGCATGTCTGGGAGGCCTGACAGTTGGCGTAAGTCCTTTGGAAATGGCAAAGGGATATGCCACTATCCAAAACGATGGCTACATGCGAGAGCCAGATTGCATTTTGCAAATCACTGATTCTGAGGGAGAGGTTCTTTACGAAGCTCAAGAAGAAGAGGTACAAGTTTACGAAGAAAATGCTGCCAGAACCATGACAGATATGCTACAATCGGTAGTGGCTGAGGGTACTGCCAGAGGTATCGACCTTGGTGAAATGCCAGCAGCAGGCAAAACTGGTACCACCAACGACAACCGCGACGGATGGTTCGTTGGCTACACCAGATATTACACCACAAGCATTTGGGTAGGTTCTGATCAGCCCAAGAAAATAGCGGGCTTGACGGGCTCATCTTACCCAGCTAAAATCTGGGAAGAATACATGAATACCATTCACGAAGGCTTGCTTCCTGCAGAGTTCAAAAAGCCAGTGGAATACATCGGCACAGAAGAGCAGCAGGATGAGGTGGAGATGGATGAAGAGGGCGAATCAGAAGAAGAGCCATACGGCGTCTTCGATGAGGAAAATCCTGGGGAAACACCACAGGAGCCTAACACATACAAAATTATTACTGAGACTTTCGACGGCACGGAAGTGCCAGAGGGCGCTATTCCAGAGGGCGCCACAGATATAGAGATAACAACCACCACTGAAGAAGTGGAGGATCAGGTTGAATAGAAGTAATATGGAGGATTTTGAAAGAAATGGCAAAGTACGGATTTGGATTGGATCTGGGGGGAACAACATGTAAGTGCGGCTTATTCACAGCAGAGGGTGAGCTACTTGAGAAGTGGGAGGTTCCTACAGACACATCAAACGGCGGTGTAAACATCCTTAAGAATCTTGCACAGACAGTTGTTAAGAAGATGGATGAAAAGGGCATTGCTGCTGACGATGTAGCAGGCGTAGGTATTGGAATTCCTGGACCTGTATCAGATGACGGTGTTGTAAACCGTTGCGTAAACCTTGGTTGGGGCGTATTCAATGTAGAGAAGGAATTCTCTGAATGCCTCGGCGGTCTAAAGGTTAAGGCTGGTAACGATGCAAACGTTGCAGCACTTGGAGAAGCTTGGATGGGAGCTGCAAAGGAATACTCTAGCTCAGTAATGGTAACACTTGGCACAGGCGTTGGCGGTGGCGTTATCATCAACGACGATATCATCAGCGGTGCAGCAGGTGCAGCAGGAGAAATCGGTCACATCAGAGTAAATTACACAGAGGAAAATACTTGCGGTTGCGGCAATCACGGATGTCTTGAGCAGTATTGCTCAGCAACAGGTATTGCTCGCCTTGCAAAGATTCGCCTTGCACAGAATGATGATGCAAGCAGCCTTAGAAATGTAGAGACACTTGATGCAAAGGCTGTTTTCGATGAGGCAAAGAAGGGTGATGTAGTTGCAAAGGAAATCGCAAGACGTGCTTGTGAGTATTTGGCACAGGGGCTTCAGGTTATCTCTTGTGTAGTAAATCCAGAAGCTTTCGTTATTGGCGGTGGCGTTTCAAAGGCTGGCCAGTATCTTGTTGATGAAGTAGAATACAGATTCAATCAGATTGCATTCCACGGTTGCAAGAGCACAAAAATCGTACTCGCATCACTTGGAAACGATGCTGGTATCTACGGCGCAATGAAGCTTATCCTTTAATTTAGAAATAAAGCAAACAAAAAGGCAGGTCATCTCAAGACCTGCCTTTAATAATACATATTTACTTTTTAATAACGCCAGCGTATCCCTTGCCAACAAGAACACTTGCAACATCTGTAAGTGTCTTGAATTCTACGTCGCGGCCACTTGCCAACCAATCCTTGTAAATAGATGTGATTGCCTTTGTGTATGAACGTACAATTGAAGGATGCTCAGTCTGGTTGAAGAACTTAGAAAATTCGTCACTGTTCAAAACCTTATCTACAACTGCATTGTAGAAGAATGAATATGACTCATCGCACATAAGCTTCTTCTGTACCTTGCTGCATGACTCAAGATATTTGTAGAAGTATGTGATACATCCACTAAGATCCATGTCTAATGCATACTTTCCAATATGCTCTAATAAGTCTGAAGAAACCTCTTCTTCAATTTCATCAATCAAATCATCTAAAGATGTATAGTGAAGATAAAATGTCTTTCTGTTAATTCCTGCTCTTTCTGTAAGATCTGTGATAGAGATTTCGCGATAGTCACGTGCTAGTACGAGTTCGTTAAATGACTTTCTAATTGCGGTAAGAGTTCTTCTTACACGTAAATCTTTGCTTCGTTCTCTCATGTTATACTCCTTTTCTTATTAATTACTTCCCTAAGGCGGATTAAGCAATAAATCCATTCTCTAACGTTTATGTACTCCCCTATTCAAGTCCTATCATTATGTCTATTGTCTACTATACCACGGATGAGGTCGCTCGTGGACTTTTTAATAGAATTTTAATATTTTTTTTGTTGCTTGGACACAATTTGGAGTGTATAATGCGAATTGTCCGAAACCGAATTATCCGGAACCGAACATTCCGAAGTCGGACATTCACAAAGCAAATTAAAGAAAGAAATTATAGAGGAAAGGAGAAGAAATGAGTTCAAAGGAATTTGACAATAAGACACATATAGGTTTTTTGTGCGGAAGCATAGGTCGTGAAGTTAAGGACGCTATTCACAGAGGCGCCTGCGACAACAAAATGGATCTTTGCACAACAAAGAATGGCTGGCTTATTGGTTATTTCGTAAGGCAGACAGAGCCAATTTTCCAAAAGGATTTGGAAAAAATATTTCATTTTCCTAAATCTACATTGGCAGATATGATTCAGACTCTTGAAAGAGACGGTTTAATAGCGAAGGTCCCAGTGGATGGAGACGGTCGCAAAAAGCAAATCGTTGTTACAGACAAGGGAATGGAATTCAATCATCTGATAGAGAGCCAAATACTAGAGGTTGAAGAATACATAGCAAAGGATATCTCTGAAGAAGAAATCGCCACTGTGATTCGCGTCCTTGAAAAGATGCAGCAAAATGCAAGGGAATACAAATCTTATGTAGAATTAAAGAAGGAGGATTAATCTTGGTAAAGAGATTATTACAGGAAACAAAAGAATACACTGCAGCAGCATTAGTTACTCCTATTTTTATGATTCTTGAAGTAGCAATGGAAATGATAATTCCACTTCTTGTAGCAGACTTAGTAGACAAAGGTGTCGAAGCGGGCAACATGAGTGAGATTTATCGAATCGGCGGATATATGCTCATTTGCGCAGTCGTAGGATTGTTTGGCGGCGTAATGGGAGCTTTTTACGGAAGTAAGGCTTCAGCTGGATTAGCAAAAAACCTTAGAAAGAAGATGTTTGAAAACATTCAGACCTTCTCATTTGAAAACATCGATAAGTTCTCAACAGCAGGACTTGTTACACGTCTTACAACAGACGTAACAAACATACAGAACGCATTTATAATGGTTCTGAGAATGGGATTCAGAGCACCAGTTACTGTAATCGTAGCAATGATTCTTTCATTTAGAATTAACGTACATATTGCATCAAACTTCTTCGGTGCAATGGTTATAATTCTTGCATTCATGACATTTGTACTTATAAAGACAAGACCATTATTTGAAATTCTTATGAGGAAGTACGATGACTTGAACGCATCTGTACAGGAAAATGTCACAGGAATAAGAGTTGTAAAGGCTTATGTCCGTGAGGCATTTGAAAAGACAAAGTTTATAAACGGCAGCCAGGGAATCTATAAGGCAGCTACAACAGCTGAAAAGATGATTGCCTTCACAATGCCAATGATGAGTGCAGTTATTTATGTATGTATCATCCTTATCAGCTGGTTTGGAGCCCATGAAATTGTAATTGAGGGAACACTTACAACTGGTGAGCTTGTTTCATTATTCTCATATTGCATGAACATCCTTATGTCATTGATGTTCTTCGCAATGATCTTCATCATGGTTACTATGTCAGTTGCCAGCATGAAACGTATCTATGAAGTACTTGAAGAAAAGACAACAATCACAAACGGTGAGAATCCAATCTACGAAGTACCTGACGGATCAATCCAGTTCAAGGATGTTGTCTTCGGATACAACAAAACAGCAGAGAGACCAGTTCTCGACCACATTAATCTTCAGATTAATTCAGGCGAGACAATCGGTGTGCTTGGTGGAACTGGTTCGGCAAAGAGTACATTGGTTTCAATGATTTCACGTCTTTACGATGTAGATGAGGGTGAAGTTATTGTTGGTGGAAACAACGTTAAGGACTACGATGTTGAAACAATTCGTAACCAGGTTGCAGTAGTTCTTCAGAACAATGTACTTTTCTCTGGAACAATCGCTGAAAACCTTCGTTGGGGCGATAAAGATGCAACAGACGAGGAAGTAAAGCGCGCAGCAAAGCTTGCATGTGCAGACGAATTCATCGAGAAGTTCCCAGATGGCTACAACACACACATCGAGCAGGGTGGTACGAACGTTTCAGGTGGACAGCGTCAGAGACTTTGTATTGCACGAGCTCTTCTTAAGAAGCCAAAGATTCTTATCCTTGATGACTCTACATCAGCGGTAGATACAGCAACAGATGCAAGCATTCGTAAGGCTTTCCGCGAGGAAATCCCTGGCACAACAAAGCTTATCATTGCTCAGCGTATCTCATCTGTTATGGATGCAGACAGAATCATCGTTATGGATGATGGTAAGGTCAACGACTTCGGTACACACGAAGAGTTGATGGCTAGAAATGAGATTTATAAGGAAATCTATGAGCAGCAGACAGGAGCCGGTAGCGGCGACTTCGACAAGACTCAGGAAGGAGGCGAGGACTAATGGCTAGAGGACCACAACCAGGATCAATTCCTAAACTGACAAAAGAACAGAAGGCCGCAAGACGAGGAGTTCTCGGCCGACTAGTTAAATATGTAGGAAGCAGATACCCAGCGCAGCTTGTGCTTGTTGTTATCTGCATCTTCCTTTCAGTAATCTGCAATGCAAAGGGAACAGCCTTCATGCAGGAGCTGATTGACGTTTACATTCTTCCAATGCTAGAAAGTGGCAGCACAGATTTTGGCCCACTTGCTGATGGAATCAAGACATTGATTGGATACTACGCAGTTGGTATCATTGCAATGTTCTCATACAACTTTATTATGATTTTCGTTGCCCAGGGGTCACTTAGAGACTTGAGAAACGAAATGTTTGAGAAGATGGAGGATTTACCAATCCGCTACTTCGACACACATGAACACGGCGACATTATGTCAATCTACACTAATGATATTGATACAATGCGCCAGATGATATCTCAGTCATTCCCACAGATTATCAATAGTGCTATTACAATCGTCACTGTATTTACATACATGGTGATGACATCATGGCCACTTACAATAGTTAGTATCCTTATGATTGTCCTTATTACATTTATCACAGCAATGGTAGCTGGACGCTCTGGAAATTACTTCCGCAAGCAGCAAAAAGCTCTTGGCGCCGTAAATGGTAACATCGAGGAAATCATGAAGGGCCAGAAGGTGGTTAAGGTATTTAACCACGAAGAAGAGGTAATGGAAAAGTTCAACGAGCTTAATGAACAGCTCTTTGACAACGTATACAAGGCTAACAGATTAGCATTTTCACTGGGCCCTATCAACATGCAGATGGGTAACGTCAGCTACGTAGTATGTGCTGTAGTTGGTGGTGTGCTTGCACTGAATGGCTGGACAGGCCTGACACTTGGTGGTCTTGCAGCATTCCTTTCATTTAACCGTTCATTTAACATGCCAATAGCCCAGATTTCACAGCAGTTCCAGTCTATCGTACTTGCTATGGCTGGTGCGGAGCGTGTATTTGAGCTAATCGACGAGGAGCCAGAGACAGACGAAGGCTACGTAATGCTTGTAAATGCTAAAGAAGTAGATGGTAAGCTTACAGAGTGTGAGGAGCACACAGGCCTTTGGGCATGGAAGCATTATCACAAGGCAGAGGGTACAACCACTTACCAGAAGCTGGAAGGTGACATTGTATTCGACGATGTTGACTTTGCTTACAACCAAGACAAGACTGTACTTCACAACATCAAGCTTTTCGCCACACCAGGTCAGAAGATTGCCTTTGTAGGTGCAACTGGTGCTGGAAAGACCACAATCACAAATCTTATTAACAGATTTTATGATATTGCTGATGGAAAGATTCGTTACGACGGCATCAACATCAACAAGATTAAGAAGGCTGACTTGAGAAAGTCACTTGGTATCGTACTTCAGGATACACACCTTTTCACAGGTACAATCGCTGACAACATCCGCTACGGAAAGCTTGATGCTACAGAGGAAGAGGTTATTGCAGCAGCTAAGCTTGCCAATGCAGACAGCTTCATCCGCCGTTTACCACAGGGTTACGACACAGTAATCAGTGGAGATGGTGGAAACCTTTCACAGGGACAGCGACAGCTTCTTGCCATTGCTAGAGCTGCTATTGCAGATCCACCAGTTCTCATCCTTGATGAGGCTACATCATCTATCGATACACGTACTGAGAAAATCGTACAGGATGGTATGGATAAGCTGATGCACGGACGTACCACATTTGTAATCGCCCACAGACTTTCAACAATCCGCAACTCAGATTGCATCATGGTTCTTGACCAGGGTCGCATCATTGAGCGTGGCAGTCACGATGAGTTGATTAAGGAAGGCGGTAAGTATTACCAGCTTTATACTGGAAAGATTCAGAATGCATAATAGTTAGTTAAAGAGAAAAACCTTCGCGGTGTATTGGCGCTGCGGAGGTTTTTTGTTTTCTTGCGTTTGTTGGAGACATAAGAAAAATTGTGGTTGACATGCTGTATTTGAAAGGTTATATTATTTGCTGTCTTTTTTATAAATTTACCTCATATAATTAAATTATCTTTGGATTCACATTTCGAATCCGTAATTCACATTATATTTTTAGTTTAATTGAATCATTTTGGATGGAAACTTGAGTTGGCGCATTGGCACAATGGGGGAATTCTGGTTTTTCGTGTGGATTGGGAGCTGGGAGGCACGAGGATGGAGTGAGAAATGTGTTCTACATGTATGGCTGGAAGCCGGTAGGCACGAGAATAGAAGGAAAAATGGGATTTACGTGTTGAGCAGGAAGCTTGAAAGCACGTAGAGAGTGGATAAACAGTATATTACGTGTCGTACAGAAATCTAAAAGGCACGTAGAAAATGAAATAAAACAAATCGTCGTGTCTAACAGGACTTTAGAAGGCATGTAGAAATATGGAAAGCGAGGACTTACGTGCCAAGGTAAGGGGAGAGAGACACGAAAATAAAAGAATTACAGAAATTACATGTAAATAAAGGAGCATGAGGATATGAAAAAGTTACATGAAGAGTTAGTGCAATTAAAAGGCCTGTTAGAAAAGATAGATAAATTGGAAAATAAGTCATTGCGCGTTTATGGCAAGAGCATCAGTTATTCTAAGAGGAAACACGGATACCAATATTATATTTATCAAGCGGATGGCAGGAGAACATACGTAAAGAAAAAGGATTTGAATATAATCAAGGATATGGCGCAGCAGGAGTATTACCAGGATCTAAAGGCAGCTGTAACCAAGCAAATAAAAATGCTAGAAATGTTTTTGGGAAACTATAATTTGAAGGCAATAGATGGAGTCTACCTGAACAGAAGCCATGCTAAGAAGGTGCTGATTGAGCCGCTAATTCAAACGGATGACATGTATATTCAACAGTGGCTCCATCAAAATCCAGGGAGTCAAAATACTTTTCCAGAAAAAGGAAAATATATAACGGAAAGAGGCGAGTATGTAAGATCCAAGTCAGAAAAGATATTGGCGGATATGTTCTATAAGTACAACGTTCCATACCAGTATGAGCCGGCGCTGAAGCTTAAGTCAGGAAGAACCGTGTATCCTGATTTCGTGCTTCTGAACGTAAAGGAAAGAAAAACATATTATTGGGAGCACTTGGGATTAGTTTCGGATGTTGATTATGCCACCAGAAATCTGGAAAAGATAAATACATACGAAAAAAATGGGATAATAGTGGGCGAGAATTTGCTGATTTCAATGGAGACAGAATTCACAGCGCTAGATATAAAGCAAATCGGGCAGAAAATAAATAGCTATCTTCTTTAGTAACATCTAAAAAACTGTTTGAAAAAATTATGTCTAAACCCACCAAAAAAAGAATTGACGTTACATAAAATGTAACGTATAATGATGCAAAACCGTAATTAACTAAGAGAAAATAGCATGTAACTGCGCATTTCCTTTTAAACAAAAACATACATAGAGGAAGCACATGAAAGAAATAATCCTTGATACACCAGAGAAAAACAAAATTTATATGAATCCACAACGTCAGCGCCTAATTCGTTTGATGCAAGTCAACGGTGAGGCGATGACACCGAAGCAGCTGTCAAATGAGTTGGGGATATCTCCATCGGCGGTGACAGCTCACATAAAAAAGCTGGAAAGCCTGGGATTGATAAAACTTGATCACACAAAAAAGATAAATGGAATTACCGCAAAGTATTATGCTTTGGAGGATGTAAGCATTTCCTTGAAATTCAATCAGCAGAAGGATGCCAGCGTGTCAAATGAGCAGGAAGTTTTCCTGAATTACATGATGAATGAAAACTGGAAGGGATTTTTAGAATACCAAAAGGAATTGTCTGCAAGCGAAGAAGAAAACCATGAGTCGGTAGATAAAGTTCAAGGAGATGTGATAAATGGAGTGGCTTTCCTGACAGATGAAGATGCAGCTACACTGAAAAAATATATTGTAGATTTCCTAAAAGTACATGCAAAGAAGGAACCAAACACCAAGCCGTGGAGTACTACACTTTTGGCCTATCCTGTAAGGGAAAAGTAACAAAATTAAAACCAGATTAAAATAAAAGCAGAACTGTATACAGCACAAACAACAGAGGTAGAGACATGAATATTTTTACACAGTATAAGGGATTGACGAGGGCGAATTATGCATTAGCGATTGGAAGAATGGTCACAAACATGGGTGCCATGATAATGCCAATGCTTACCCTGATTTTGAATCAGAAATTTGGTTTTTTGGCAACCAAAACAGCATTATGGATAATGTTTGCAGGCCTGTTTACTTTGCCGGCAAATCTTATCGGCGGACATTTGGCAGATAGAATCAGCAAAAAATCTATAATAATAGTATGTGACCTGATGTCCATAACAATCTATTTAATTTGTGGAGTAAAGGACTTCAATTTTGTTTCTTTCTTAATGATTGTAGCTGCAAGTTTCTTTCAGACCATTGAAGGGCCGGCCTATAGTGCGCTTGTGGCCCTTGTTACACCAGCCGGTAAGGAGGACAAAGCATTTTCAATCCAGTATTTGGGTGGAAATGTGGGATTCATACTGGCTCCAATTATTGGTGGATTTCTGTTTAACAACTACCTTTGGCTTTGTTTTATAATCGATGCCGTAACAATTGCCATGTCTACAGTGATGATTATCTTTTTTGTAGATGAAAAAAGCTATATGATCCAAAAACAAACAAAAAGCCAGGAAATAACCGAGGAGCAGCAAAACCAAGAGGGCAATCCCCAAAAGTCTGCCGCAATCAATTCAACACAGTCAGGCTTCATCAGAATGGTTCTAAAAACCAAAAAGACGGTAATACTGTTTATGCTGGCCTTTGCCCTTTACGAAGGAGGCTACAGTCAGTTTACATATTTAATGCCAATTGATTTTGCCAAGTATCATGGGGATATGGGGGCAACCATATATGGCACTGTGATGAGTGTCAGTTGCCTGCTTGTAGTCATACTCACACCAATAATCACTCAAATAGTTGAAGAAAGAAGCAACCAATGGAAACTGATAGCGGGTGTGGCCGCGCAAATCATCAGTTTTGCGGTGTTTCTAGTAAGTTTGGGATACATCCCAGCGTACTATCTGGCCATAGGAATATTTATAGTAGGTGAGATACTTACAATGCTCTGCTTTTCACCCTACATTACCTGGGCATTTGAGCCAGAGTATCGAGGTCGTGCTTTTGGGTGGCTGAATTTCTTGGGGGCTCTGTCCACAGGCTTTGTTATGTGGTTCTCAGGAAGATATGTGGATGCAAACAATGACAGGAACGCCTGGGTTTTCACAATAGTTATATGTATTGTGTCATTGATTTTGGCAATCGTACATGCGATTGTTTTGGGGATTGGCTATACAGGAGCTACCAAAAACAACAGAGCCACTATAAGTTATAAAGCATAACAAAATGACTGGATTCTGTGATATAATAGAAGCATGATTTACCTAGCAATTGGTGATTTGTAGAAATACAGGTGAAAAATATGTTAATAAAGCCGATAAATAAGGAGAGACTAATGTCCACAGACGAGAAAATCGCTAGCATCAAAGCTTCTTTTGCGATGGAGGATATGATTCTTACACCGGAGGAAATAGAGAGGGGTAGGATGATAATCGAGCGAAAGGTTGATGTGGAGGATGTAGTTCGAGAGATTACATCCAGGTATGTTTCAGTAGGATAAGCCTATGATGGATGAATATTACCGATATGAGTACGAGGACAATGGCCAGTACTGTTATCCACACACTCACGTCCTGAAGAACAAACTTAACATCACAGATAAGGACGAGCTTTTCAAGGCGGAACAGGAGCTTTCGTCGGCCAGATATTTTGAGCTGATTCAAAGGCCTATTCCGGGGGATTTTTCACTGGATCATCTGTGTGCTATTCACAGGTATATGTTCCAGGATATCTATGAGTGGGCAGGCCAAATTCGTACGGTTGACATTTCAAAGGGCACAATTTTCTGCCTTACTCAGTTTATAGAAATAGAATTTAAAAGGGTTCAGGATTGGATTGTTGCCAACAATTATCTGAAGGATGTAACAGATAAAGAGGAAATGGCAAAGAAGCTTGCATTTCTCATCGGTGAGATAAATATGATTCATCCTTTCAGAGAGGGCAATGGAAGAGCCCAGAGAGTATTCATAGAGTACATCTGCAAAAACAGTAATCACTTCGATATTGATTTCTCAAAGACCACTAAAAATGACATGATTTTAGCCAGCAAGGAGAGCTCAGTTTTGAATTATGAGCCTTTTGAGCAGTTGTTGTATAAGTGTTTAGTGGAAATATAAGGGCTTCCTTTCTGATAGGAAGCTTTTTTTTTAACAATCAGAACACAATTATTTCATAGTTAATACCCCAAAACATTATAAAATTAATAATAATTAGAGCCGATATAGAAAATGTAGCATATTATCTACGTGTATTATTGCGACCTTTTTTAGGGAATAGTTAGAGAAAAAGGGGATTGGCCTATGAGAGAGAACTTGGATGCAATCAAAAGATTAGTGGCGTTCTGCTTGACGCTGGTCTTGATTGGAACGACAGTATGGGATGATGTTTTTGTCATCGCGGATACGGAAAATCCATGTACGGAGTTTGTGGATGAGTACAGCTATAGCGAGGACGGCACGCTAGAACCGGGGCAGTATCCAGACGGCCTCTGTGATAACTGCGGTCGTGACGAGGCATCTCACATCTATGCAGACGAAGAAGAGACAGAGGACTACGATGAATACTCAGACTATAGTTATGAAGAAAATCTAGATTATTCAATGGGTACCGAGGATGAGACGGTGCCTTCAAATGATGTTCAAAGCCAAGAATCCCCAGAATATACAGATAATACAGAAACAATACCAGCAACTGATGAAGCTATAACAGGTGACACAACACCAGCAGTGGAGCCAGGACAGGAGCCACAGATTGAGCCTGAGATTACACCAGAGGAGACAGTAATCCCTGATGAGGAGAAGACTCAGGAGGAGATAGACAGAGAAAAGGCAGCTGAAGAGGAGAGAGAACGAGAAGAAAAGGAAAAGGCTGAGAAAGAGAAGGCAGAGCAGGAGGCCAAGGAAAAAGAAGAGAAAGAGAAGGCAGAGCTGGAAGCTAAGGAGAAGGAAGAGAAGGAAAAGGCTGAGCAAGAGAAGAAGGAAAATTGCCAGCATGAATGGGAATATACATCAAACGAAGATGGCACTCATATGAAGAAGTGCCCTAATTGTGATGAGGAAATAAAGGAAGAGTGCGACTACGACGAGGAGGGCAAGTGCAAGAACTGTGGCTATGTGAAGACCGATAAGGAAAAGGTCTGCGAGCATGAGTGGGAGTACACTGCCAAGAACGACGGCACACATGTGAAGAAGTGCACCAAGTGTGAGGTAGAGGAAACAGAGAATTGTGAGTACGGAGATGATGGTCTCTGTAAGCATTGTGGCACGCCAAATATGACTCTGGAGTACCAGAGCTACTCTAAGGAGTTTGGTAGTACAACTGTAACTGTATCAGGCATGATGCCAAGTCATTCCAAGGTTACAATCTTCAAGGCTGGCATTAAGGTAGCTGAAAATATCATCAATGATAAGCTGGAGGATGAGACCTTCAAGGCTTATGAAGCCTATAATATCAATATTTATGACGCTAGTGGAAAAAAGTACCAACCAGAGGACGAGGGTGAAAGTGTAAAGGTTAGCTTCACTGGTGTGGACGAACTGGAAAATACAAACGAGGACGACGTAGCAGTTTATCGTATAGAGGACGACTATGAGATTACTGAGATTGAGTCTGAAGTAGTGGGTGAGGATGTCTATATTGAGGCTGAGCACTTTACTACATATGCAGTAGGTACAACTACAAATGGAAATTATATAACCTTCCAGAAATCTCTAGTAGATGGATTTGGTTATGTTGGAACAAATAATTTTGACGCAACTAAGCCTTACCTAAAGGTAAATGATGTAAGGTTTAGATTGTATGCAAGTGCGTCAGGAACCTATACTTTTACGGCAACAGTTTACAAGGACTTGGAGTCAGATACAGAGCCTGACTCTGGAACCCCTGTTGCTACCGCATCAAGTACAGTTAATATCAATAACACAGGCTGGTCGACCATAAAGATGGTCCTTAATGACATAGGAGATGAGGATAGATATATCACCTATGGAAATAAATATGGTGTAGTAGTTGAACTTGGAGAGTCTCCAAGTAACGAGTTCAATATTGGATACGGAACAGACTCTATAGAGACAATGGTTAAGACTGGTACATGGTCATTGATAGAGCAGTCTGGCGTTTTTATTGAGATAATCAATCCTAACGCAAATTACAATATAGAGTTATCATCAACAGCTGGAGATGATACAGCCACTATTACAGCTATAACCGGTCCAGATCCTTCCAGTGGTGTGTCTAGCACTACAAAGCTTAACCCTTATGCTGAGGGAAAGTTCCTGTATAGTAAAGGAGATACTGGTACATTTGAGGCTACACTTTCAAGTGGAAGCACAGATAGAATTATAACCTGGACATCTAGTAGTCCTGCTATACTTGAGATAAATTCATCCACAGGAGCATTTAAGGCTAAGGAGGCTGGTGAGTGTACCGTTACAGCTAAATACACGAACTCAATTAAGGAAGAAACAAAGGAAAT